>Ga0307511_10005766_pt1 | contig 12527 bp, 8 predicted proteins | sample 13_EM_MG_FD_200266 | JGI IMG/M metagenome (GOLD analysis project Ga0307511, IMG submission 200266) | Populus trichocarpa ectomycorrhiza microbial communities from riparian zone in the Pacific Northwest, United States - 13_EM | ecosystem: Host-associated > Plants > Roots > Unclassified | place...
ACCGGTCGATGCGCTCGCGGCTGGCGACGCCGGCGAACCAGCGCTGGGGATAGACCGCCACGGGCTCAGCGTGCACGAACATCGCCCGCGGGGCGGAGGCGCGCCAATTGGCCACGATCCAGGCCCCGCGCCACGGCGACGAGGTTTCGACCAGGTCCGGCCTCAGTTCGTCCAGCCGCGCATGCACCGGCCTCGCGTCCCAGAACATCCGGTAGTTGGCGTCGACCGGCAGCAGCGGCGCGCGGACGTGCACGACACCGCCCGAGGGGCGCGGCTCGAACCCGTCGTCGGGGCTGGGCGCGATGACGAACAGCTCGTGGCCGGCGGCGGCCGCGGCGTCGAACTTGCGGTCGATATAGCTCCGCACGCCGCCGCCGGTGGGCGAATAGAATTCCGCGACCTCTACGACTCGCATCGGCTCACCGGCCTTGTTCGTCAGGGTGTCTGAGCGCGCGAATCGACGCCGTCAACGGCGGCCGCGGCGATGGCGCCACTGTCACAGAATCCGATCACGAGGGGGCTGATCTGTGCGGCTTGCAGAGGTGCGTCCGGGGGCGCGCCGGCTCGGGTGCGTACCGACGGGGACAGGCCATGGCGGACGGCTTCAGCAAACCTCCCGAGGCGGAAGGGCCGCTGCGGGTGGCCCTGTTCTCGGGCAACTACAACTACACGCTGGACGGCGCGAGCAAGTCGCTCAACCGCCTGGTCGACCACCTCCAGCGGGTGGCCGGCGCGCGGGTCCGCGTCTATTCGCCGACCACGCGGCGGCCCGCGTTCGCCCCGATGGGCGAGCTGGTCTCAGTGCCCTCCGTCGCCGTCCCGTCGCGGCCGGACTACCGGCTTGCCCTGGGCCTGACCCCGGCGGTCCGCCAGGACGTGCAGGCGTTCCGGCCCCACCTGGTCCATCTGTCGGCGCCCGACCTGCTGGGCCTGGGCGCGCTGAAGTTCGCGCGCACCCTGCGGGTGCCGGTGGTGTCCAGCGTCCACACCCTGTTCGACACCTATCTCGACTACTACGCGCTGGGGTGGCTGCGGCCGTTCATGCGCCGCCGACTCTGGGCCTTCTACAGCGCCTGCGACTACCTGCTGGCCCCCACCGAGGCGATCGCCGACGAGTTGCGGATCGAGGCCCTGCCTGCGCGCGTTCGGATCTGGGCGCGTGGCGTCGATCCGGAACTCTTCAATCCGGGACGGCGCAGCGAGCACTGGCGCCGGGCGCATGGCCTGACCGGCAAGCGACCTGTTATCGTCTTCATGGGCCGCATCGTGCTGGAGAAGGGCTTGGCCATGTTCGCCGAAACGATCCAGCGGCTCGAGCAGGCCTGCGGTCCCATGCCGGTGCTGGTCATCGGCGACGGGCCCGCGCGGGCCTGGTTCGCGGAGCGGCTGCCGGGCGCGGTGTTCACCGGTTTCCTCACCGGCGAGACGCTGGCGACGGCGCTCGCCAGCGGCGACATCTTCTTCAACCCCAGCCCGACCGAGACGTTCGGCAACGTGAACCTCGAGGCGATGGCTTCGGGGCTCGCCATGGTCTGCGCCGACGTCCCGAACAGCCGGGCGCTGCTGCCGTCGGGCGCCGGCGCGCTGCTGTGCGACCCGGCCGACCCCGGCGCGTACTGCGCCGCGCTCACGCGGCTGGTGCACGACGCCGACGAACGGGCCCGGCTGCAGCGCGCGGCGTTGGCGCGGAGCGCCGCCTATCGGTGGCCCGAGATCCTGCAGGCCGTCGTCGAGACCTACCGCGAAGCCTTGGGGGCGGGCCCGTCCGGCGCGCTTCGACGGCTCACGGCCGACGACCTCGCCGAACGCGCCGGCGCCTTGTGATCCCGCGGCGGCTCGACCGGTATCTGCTGGGCTGCGCGCTTCCTCCGATGGCGGCTGTTCTGGCCAGCACGATGGTCGCCTTCCTGCTCGAGCGGTTGCTGCGATCGCTCCAGCTGCTGGCCGAGACCGACCGCGGGTTCGACTTCCTGGTTCGGATGGCGGTGAACCTGACGCCGCACTACGCGGGCTTGGTCCTGCCGGGCGGGTTCTTCATCGGCCTGTTCGTCGCCATCGACCGGCTGAACAACGGCTCCGAGATCGACGCCCTGCTGGCCAGCGGCGTGTCCCTCAGCCGGATCACGGCGCCGTTTGTAGGCTTGGGCCTGGTGCTGATGATGATCAGCGTGCTGCTCTACGGCTTCGTGCAGCCCTATACGCGCTATGGCTACCGGGCGGTGCTGCATGCTGCGAAGAACGCCGGCTGGAGCGGCGAGGTGAAGGCGCAGGCCGTGCTCTCGCCGGGACCGGCTCTGGTGCTCACGGTCGACGGGGTCGACAAGACCGGCCACCAGCTCACCCACGTGTTCATCCGCCGGGTGGGCGCGGACGGCCGCGAAGACGTGTTCACCGCCCAGTACGCCGAGCTGCACCGTGACAGCGATCACCGCAGCGTCTCGCTCGATCTGGTGGACGGACAGCAGGTCATGCGTCCTCCGGGGCACACGCCGCAGCTGCTGAGTTTCAGTCGCCTGACGCTTCGCCTGCCGCTGGTCCAGGCCGCGAAGCTGCTGCGATCGCGCGGCGGGGAGGAGAGTGAGCTGACCCTCGTCGAGCTGGCTCAACAGGGCTTCGGCGGAGATGCGCCGGCGCCGCTGCGCCAGACGTTGCTGGCCGAGCTCTACTCCCGCCTGGCCCGCGCGCTGGCCCTGCCGTTCATGCCGCTGCTGGCGGTGCCCTTCGCGTTGACGGCGAAGCGCGCCGGGTCGACCCCCGGCATGGCCGTCGCCGGGCTGCTGCTCTTCGGGTTCCAGGCGTCGCTGATCCTGGCGCAAGGCATGGTGGCGGCCGGACGCGTTTGGGCCCTGCCGGCGCAGGGCCTGCCCTTCGCGCTGTTCGTCACCGCCTGCCTGGCGACCTTCCTGGCCAGCCGCGACCGTCCCGGCGAGAACCCGGTGGCCTGGCTCGCCGAGCGCGCGGACGACGCGATCGCCGCGCTGCTCCGCCGCCGTCGCCCCGAACGCGCGCCGTCCTAGCCCGGCGTCGCGGCCGCCTGGACTCCTACTCGAACCGATACGTCACGGTGACGCCATAGGTGCGCGGCATGCCGGTGTAGCGGAGCAGCACGTCGTTCACGTGCAGCGACGAGGTCCAGTAGTGCTTGTCGGTGGCGTTGCGCACCCACGCCTGGGCGGTCCAGGCCCCGCCGTCGATGCCGGCCCGCAGGTCCACCAGCGCGTAGCTCGGCAAGGTCAGCGGGTCGTTGGGGTGGTTCAGCGGGCAGGGGCCGACCGCCGTCGGCGACACAGCGCCCGCGCACGTGACGAAGATCGTCGCGCCGGTGGCCGACGTCCTGAACGCCGGGATCGGTGTCTCATTGACGAAGAAGTTGTGCGTCTTCGAGAGGAACTGGACCGAGCCGCCGGCGTAGGCGGCCAGCCTGTCGGTCAGAGACCACCGGTACTCGGCGTCGACCGAACCTTGCCACTTCGGCGCCAGCGGGAACTTCTGGCCCGTGAAGTCGGCGTATTCGTTGTAGGCGTCGAAGTTGTAGAAATGGCCCGCCTGACAGGTGACGAAGCCCGGCGCCCCGCGAACCGTCTGGGCCGGCGGCGGGAGGCAGGTGTTCTTGCCCGACGTCTGGATCTTGCTGTCCTGGAAGCTGACGGCCGGCCGGATGGTCAGACCTTCGAGCCAGGGCGGCGTGTAGATCGCCGCCACTTCGAAGCCCACGACCCGAGACTTGGGCACGTTCACCAGCGAGGGCAGCGCGCCGAACAGGATGTCGCTGACCGCGCCCAGGATCTGCTTGTTGGTGTAGTCGTAGTAGAAGGCCGCGGCGTTGAACTGCAGCGTGCGGTTCATGAGCGTGAGCTTCGTGCCCGCCTCGTAGGAGAGCAACGCCTCCTGCACGACCGGTTTGGTCTGCTGGAGGGTCGCCAGGGCGACGGTGGGGAACGAACCCGCCTTGTAGCCTTTCGAGATATTCAGATAGGCCAGCTGGTCCTCGGCGAACTTCCAGTTCAGGCCTGCCTGCCAGGAGATGTTGTCCTCCTTCAGCCGCGAGTAGAACAGTCCGCCGTTCGGCGGTGAGTTGAAGGTCGGACCGCCGCCGGTCGAGGCGCAACTGCCAGGGGGCGAGAGCTTCGGCGAGGTGCTGCCGAGGAAGGATTGCAGGTTGAAGGCCACGAAGGCCCAGGTGCCGTCCCCGCCGTCGTTGCCGCAGACGCCGCCCAGCTTGTTGTACTTGGTGTAGCGGATGCCGCCCACGGCGATCAGGTTCTCCAGGATCGGGTATTCGGCGTGGGCGAAGGCCGCGTAGGTGTCCGTTTGCTGCACGTCGGTGGGCTTCGTCGGGCCGAGCGCGAGGGCGAAGGTGAACGCCCCGGTGACCGGGTCGATCGCGAAGACCGTCGGGCTGGCGGTCGAGGCGTTGTAGGTCTGCAGGAACTGGTCCCAGGTCTTGTCGTTCTCGTAGTTGCCGCCGAAGAGCCAGACGCCCTTGCCGCCAAACGTGCCGGAGAGGCGCACTTCCTGGAAGAACGTCTCGATCTTGCCGTGTTGGATGTTCTGGTAGTCCTGGATCGCCATCGCCGAGCCGTCGATCGCCTGCCGGCGGCTAAAGCTCTGCGCCGAGGACAGCGACGTCAGCGTGATGTCGTCGCCCAGGCCGATGTCCAGGCGCAGGACCGGGCTGAAGTAGGTGTTGTCCTTGCGCGCCTGCTGGCAGCTGGTGGGCTGTCCGCCGGCCTGCACGACGGAGCCGGGGCCTTGGCTCAGGGGCGGCACGGGGAACGTGGGGTTCAAGCTGGGGAACGTCGTACCCAGCTGCTGGTTGGCGATCGGGTCAAACGGCGAGTTGTTGACGCAGGTGTTGAAGTCGGCCGCGCGGTCGTTGTGTGGCGCGACCGGATAGTCGCGGATCGCCGGCGCCAGGGGGGCGATCGGGCTGAGGACGGCGATCCCGAACAACTGTCCGTTCTGGGAGTATCCCTTGTCCTGCCAGGCGTTGACGGTCAGCGTCGCCTTGATGGCGTCGGTCGGCTGCCACTGCAGCGTGACGCGGCCGTTCAGGAAGTCCTTGCCGCCAAAGGTGTCGCCCTTGCGGGTAAAGTAGGCCTTCTGCCAGGGACCGCTTTCATTGACACGGACGGCGGCGCGGAAGCGCAGCGTGTCGGTGATCGGGCCTGAGACATAGGCCATGGCGTCGAAGTCGTTGAAGCGGCCGTAGCTGGCGTCGACGCCGGCCGCGTAGTGCTCGGTCGGCTTGCGGGCGATGTAGTTGATGGCGCCGCCGGTGGCGTTGTTGCCGAACAGGGTCCCCTGCGGGCCCTTCAGCACTTCCACCCGCTCCAGGTCCAGGGTGGCGCCGTTGGTCAGCACGGAGAAGGGCAGGGGCGCCTCGTCGCTGTAGACGCTGACGGTGGGGTTGCCCGCGAGCGAGGTGTCCTGGAAGCCCACCCCGCGGATCGTGAAGACGTAGGTGCCGTAGTAGGTCGGCGTCGACTGGAAGCCGGGCACGATCTTCTGCAGGTCGGAGGTGTCGCGGATCCCGAGCTTGTTCAGCCGATCGCCGGACTCGGCCTGGATCGACATGCCGACGTCCTGGACGTTCTCCTCGCGCTTCTGGGCGGTGACCACGAGTTCCTGGATGGTGGCGGTCGTCGTCGCCTGGGCGTTGCTGCCGCGGGCGGCGGCGCTGGGCGCCTGGTCCTGCGGAGCCTGGCCTTGGGCGGCCTGGGCCTGGGCTGAGGTGGCGGCCAGCACAAGCGCTGCCGCCGAGACGCCGCAAAGCGCCAGCGATTGCCTGATCATGCGTTTCCCTCCCCTCGCTGCTGCCGCGCTTGATCGCGCGTCTCTCTGCGGGGTTGTGTAAGGCTACTACAAATTTATAACGCGTTCAACATTTTGACGGAACGGCGTCATGTGACACGTGATGTTACGCGGCGCCGGCCGCTCGCAGGGCCGAGGCCTTCGCCCCGGCGATGTCGTAGGTCCGGTTCATCATGAAGCGCTGCGCCGTCAGGCCGCCGCCGGCTTGCAGCGCCACCACCAGGTTCCAGCCGCCCAGCGAGTCCGCGGTCAGGTCGCGGATCAGGTTGTAGACCCGCATGCGGGTCTCCACGTCGACGCTGGATTTCGTGTGCAGGTACTTGCGCATGTAGGCGCCGGTCTCTTCCGCCCGCAGGTCGGCCTCGCTGGGCAGGGTCAGCACCAGGCCGCCGCCCAGGTCGTGCAGATGGCGCACCATCTGGTGGAAGTTGGCGGCGTAGTAGTACTTGGCCGTGTTGATCGCGAGCACGTTGGGATGGACCATCCCGGAGGGCGTCCGCTCGAAGTTCTTGCAGGCGTAGTCCAGCCCCATCCGCAGGTTCTCGGCGTAGCAGATCAGTTCGGCGATCGAGGCCTGGACGATCGGATCCTCGTCCTTGCCCTGCATCTCGCTGACCAGCTGGGCCAGCCCCACGAACAGCTGCGACTGGCGCACCGCCTCGACCACGCCGCCGGTCCGTTCCCACAGGCCCAGCGACTGCGCCAGCCGGCTGGCCAGCTTGGTCTCCCCGGCCAGGAACACCCGGTCCCACGGGACGAAGACGTCGTCGAAGATCACGAAGCCCTCGGGGCAGTTGTGCTTGGCGCTGGCAGGGTAGTCGAAGGAGGAGAGCGCGTGGTTCGGCGCGAAGCTGCGGTTGATGATCTTCACGCCGGGCGCGTTGACCGGCACCGAGAACGACACGGCGTAGTCGGTCTCGTCCTGCCGCATGCCCTTGGTCGGCATCACGACCAGCTCGTGGATCAGCGAGGCCGCCGAGATGTGCAGCTTCGCGCCGCGGACGGTGATCCCCTCGTTGCTGCGATCGACGATGCGGACATAGAGGTCGGGGTCGTCCTGCTCATGGGCGCGGCGCTTGCGGTCGCCCTTCGGGTCGGTGATCACCTCGGCGCCGCGCAGGTCGTTGTCGCGGCAGTGGCGGTACATCCGTTCGATGTTGTCGGCGTACATCGGGCTGACGTCGGCGACCTGGTCCTTGACGCTCATCAGGGCCATGAAGACCCCGGTCACCGCCGTGCCGATCGAGATGTTGTGCATCAGCTCCACCCGCTTGCCGAGGTCGGCCTCGGTCATCGGGATCTGGAAGATGCGGTGGGCGCGGTCGCCCTCGTCGGTCTCGTAGCTGAGGATGCCGCCGCGCTCGGGATCGTCGTAGGCGTAATCGGCGGCGGTGTTGGCGATCGGGGTCGCGAAGCGCGGATGGCTCGTGATGTCGTCGATGCGCTCGCCATCCCAGAAGGTGACGCGCCCGTCGCGCAGACTCTCGACGTACCCGGCCGGCGACCCGAGACCCATCACGTCTCTCCCGCTGCAGCTTCCGCTGCGAGCGATATACCCCCATGCCTAAGCGTAAACCTATAACCTGATATAGGCTGTGTTCAACCTGCGGGGGAACGCGTGGCGGCGAGGATGGCGGCCTGGGCCTCCAGCAGCCGGCCCTCGAGGGGGCCACGCCAGTCGGGGGCGGCGGCCCCGCGCAGAATCAGCGCGTAGCTGTGGCGGATGGTGGCGGCCAGTTGCTCCGACGGCAGTTCGCCCACCACCCATTCCAGCATCGCCGCGCCGAACGTGCGGTCCAGCGCGTGGAACAGCAGCTCGGCGTCCACCTCCGGCGCGACCACGCCGGCCGCGACGGCCTCGTTGACGAGGTTGCGCCAGAAGTCGTTGCGCTTCTGGTTGTAGATCTCGCCGCGCAGGTCGTCCGACGCGTCCGACACCGCGGCCCACAGCGTGCGATAGAAACGCGGGTCGTCGACGTAGAAGTCGATGGCGATGTCGAGCGCCCCGAACAGGCGCTCCAGCGGGTCGGTGGAGCGCAGGTGGCCGAAGCGGTCGTGGTACTCGCGCACGTCGTCCAGCACGGCCAGCACGATGGCCCGCTTGGAGCCGAACAGGTTGTAGGGCGTGGCCAGGCTGACGCCGGCCCGGGCCGCCAGGGCGCGCATCGACAGGCCCACGTTGCCGGTCTCGCGGATCAGGTCGCGGGCGGCATGGATGATCCGCTTGCGGCGCTCGGCCTTGCCCGCCTCGCGCCGGCCCACGACCTCCTGGCTCTCAGGCTCTGGCTTACGTCCCATCCGTTCGGTCAACTTCACATCACTCCAAGGGAACGGCGGCGACGGTCTTATGCCGTCATAGCTGCGCCGTAGGGCGGGGTCACGCCGAGGTCCGCCGCGCGAGCACCTCCTCGCGCAGCTGGGGCTTCAGGGTCTTGCCGCTGGCGTTGCGCGGGAACTCCTCAGTTCGCACCTCGATCATCACCGGCACCTTGTAGGGCGACAGCAGCCGAGCGGCATGGGCCTTCAGCTCCGCCTCGGAGACGTTCTCGCCGGGCTTCAGCTGCACCAGCGCGCCCACTTCCTCGCCCCAGATACGGTGCGGCAGGCCGATGACCGCCGCGTCGATCACCGCCGGATGGGCGACCAGCACGTCCTCGATCTCCACGCAGTAGATGTTCTCGCCACCGCGGATCAGCATGTCCTTCACCCGGTCAAGGACATAGACGAAGCCTTCGGCGTCGACCCGGCCGATGTCGCCGGTGTGGTACCAACCGTCGGTGAAGGAGGCCGCCGTGGCCTCCGGCTTGTTCCAGTAGCCCATCACCACGTTGGGGCCGCGGATCCAGATCTCACCGACCTCGCCGGTCGCGACCTCCACGCCTTCGGGGCTCATGACCTTCACATCGCAACACGGCACGGCAATGCCGACGCTGTCCGGCCGGTTCAGATAGTCCTCGGCGCTGTTGCTGGTGGAGACCGAGGAGGTCTCGGTGGCGCCGTAGCCCTGGCCGGGCGGGATGTGCGGGAACAGCTTGGCGAAGCGCAGGGTCAGTTCCGGCGCCACGGCCGCGCCGCCGTAGCCGTAGGAGTCGAGGCTGGAGAGGTCGCGCCGGTCGAAGTCCGGGCTTTCCAGCACCTGCCAGACCATGGACGGGACGCCGGTGGTGCCGTTCACCCGCTCGGCCTCGATCAGTTCCAGGAACCGCTCCGGGTTCCAGCGATGCATCAGCACCAGCTTGCCACCCGAGGCCACGGTCGGAACCAGCATCGAGTTCGTGCCGGTGACGTGGAACAGCGGCACCGGCAGCAGGTTCGTCCGCTGCGGGGCGTCCGGATCGGGCTCGGGCAGGGCCTCGCCGCGGCGCAGCAGCGCGCGGGCGCCGGAGAAGCCCAGGCTCATCAGGTTGGACATCACGTTGCGGTGGGTGCCCAGCGCGCCCTTCGGCCTCCCGGTGGTGCCGGAGGTGTAGAGGATGGTGGCGTCGTCGTCGGGATGCAGGCCCGGGTCCGGCGGCGGGTCGCCGGGCAGGCCCGCGTAACCGGCGGGCGGGCCGATCAGGTCCTCCAGCATCACCGCACCGGCGACCGGCCCCTGCGGCGCGCGCACCGCGATGAGGCCCGCCAGGGTCACCTCGCCGATGTGCGGGGCCAGGCGCTCCAGCCGCTCGCCGTCGACGATGGCGACCTTCGCGCCGGAGTCCTGGATGCCGTAGACCAGGTCGGGACCCAGGCCCCAGGCGTTCAGCGGCGCCACCACCGCCCCGATCGACTGCCCGGCCCAGAAAGCCAGCGACCATTCGGGCAGGTTGCGCATGGCGATGACGATGCGGTCGCCCTTCTTCACCCCGTACCGCTCAGCCAGCACGCGGCCCAACGCGCCGGCGGCGCGGAAATGGGCGTCGTAGGTCTGGCGCTCGCCCTCGTAGACGATGAACTCGCGCGCACCCCAGCTCCGCCCCAGGTCGAAGATCTCGCGCAGACCGCTGCGGGCGTGCTTGTAGACCCGCGTCGGCCGGCCGCGGATCACCTTGTCCTCCATCTCGAAGGGCATGCCGGGCGCCGTGACGGCGCGATAGACCTCGGCGATGCCGACTGCCGGCCAGGGCCGCGCGCCGTCGTCCATGGGGGACCTCCGTGCTGATGTCCCAGCCTGCCTTGACGCCTCGCAAATTACTATAACAAGTTACCGGCCGCGATCCGAAGCACGGGAGACGACCATGGAATTCGAGCTTGTCGCCGAAGGCCTGAAGTTTCCCGAGGGTCCGATCGCCATGGCGGACGGCTCCGTCGTGCTGGTGGAGATCCAGCGCCAGACGCTCAGCCGGGTGCGCCCGGACGGCCGGATCGAGGTGATCGCCGAGCTGGGCGGCGGCCCCAACGGCGCGGCGGTGGGTCCCGACGGCGCGGTCTACGTCACCAACAACGGCGGCTTCCAATGGGCGGAGGCCGGCGGCCTGACCACGCCGCACGGCATACCGGCCGACTACAAGACCGGCTCCATCCAGCGGGTCGACCTGGGCAGCGGCGCGGTCACCACCGTCTACGACGCCTGCGACGGCCGGCCCCTGCGCGGCCCCAACGACATCGTCTTCGACGCCGCCGGGGGCTTCTGGTTCACGGACCTGGGCAAGTCCGACGGCGACCGGATGCACATGGGCCACCTGCTGTACGCCAAGGCCGACGGGTCGATGATCCGCCGGGTGCGCGAGGGCATGATCACCCCGAACGGCGTCGGCCTGTCGCCGGACGGCAAGACCGTCTGGGTCTGCGAGACCCATACCAGCCGCGTCTGGGGCTTCGGCATCGTCGGGCCGGGCGAGATCGAGCAGCCGCCCAACCTGTGGACCCCCGGCGTCGTGTTGGGGCCGCTGCCGGGCTACCAGCTGCTGGACAGTCTGGCGGTCGAGGCGTCCGGCAAGGTCTGCTGCGCCACCCTGGTGAATGGCGGCATCACCGCCTTCGACCCGGCCGGCGGCTTCGAGCACACCGCCTTCCCCGACCCGCTGATCACCAACATCTGCTTCGGCGGCCCGGATATGCAGACCGCCTGGGTCACCGCCTCCGGCACAGGCAAGCTGTACAAGGTCCGCTGGCCCCGCCCGGGGCTGAAGCTGGCGTTCAACGCCTGAGTCACGCCAAAACGGGTCCCCGCGTCGAGCTTGCGGCCGCCGCTGGGCACAGTGTTTGAGCCGTTGCGGCGGGTCGGAGCGCATTGGAGTGGCGTCGCGCCGGTCGTAGAGTTTGGCTTGGCGGTGACAGCAGGCAGGCGACATGAGAACGACGGGGTGGGCCGCGATCGGGGGCGCAGCGGCGCTGGCGATTTCGGCGCCGGCGCAGGCCGCGCCGAAGGGACTGGTCGACGATCCGTGTGTCGGCGCGCCCGCCATGCCCGCCTCGTTGGTGGCTTACATGCGCGCACGCTACACGCCGAGCGCGACGCCGGTGACGCCGCCCGCGGCGGAGCTGACCGCCTACCGGGCCGCGGCGGCGGAGGCGGCGAAGGCGGATTGGCCGAACCTCTGCCGCTACCGGGCCGACAACCGCCGGCTGGCCGCCGCGCCGCAGGCGCAGCGGAAGGTCGTGTTCATGGGCGACTCGATCACCGAGGGCTGGGGGCTCGCGAAGCCGGGGTTCTTCGGCCCGGGCGTCGTCAACCGCGGGATCAGCGGCCAGACCACGCCGCAGATGCTGGTGCGCTTCCAGGCCGACGTCGTCGCGCTGCGGCCGCTGGCGGTGCACATCATGGCGGGCACCAACGACCTGGCGGGTAACACCGGCCCGACCTCCGAGGAGGACGTGAAGAACAACATCCGGGCGATGGTGGCGATCGCCAAGGCGCATGGGATCCACGTGGTCCTGGCCTCGATCCCGCCCACGGCGGTCTTCACCTGGGCCCCGGGCCTCAAGCCGGGGCCGCAGGTGCAGGCGCTGAATACCTGGCTAAAGGCCTTCGCCCGGCAGGAGGGGCTGATCTATGCGGACTACTATGCGGCGCTGGCGACGCCGGACGGCGCGATGCGCCCGGCGCTGACGTTCGACGGGGTCCACCCCAACGCCGAGGGCTACGCGGCGATCGAGCCGCTGGCCCGCAGCGCGGTCGCCCGCGCCACGGCGCGGTGAGCCGCATCAGGTTCCTGCCGGTCGGCACAGCCTGACTTGCCGCGTTGGGCGTGCGCGCGGCTAGGTTGCCGGCCGGACAGCGCGAAGGACTTCCAGGCGTGACAGAGACCACAGTCGTCGTGGTGACCGAGGCCGGGGCGGTGCGCGGTGCGCGGCGCGGCGGCGTGAGCTGCTTCCTGGGCGTGCCCTATGCCGCCGCGCCGGTCGGCTACCTGCGGTTCAAGACGCCGCAACCGCACCCGCCGTGGACCGGCGAGCGCGACGCCAGCCGCCAGGGCGCCAACGCCCCGCAGCCGAACCGCGCCGCCGCCATGCCCATCGACCTCGCGCCGCTGGTCGGCGAGGGCTGGCAGCGGGGCGACGACTTCATGACCGCCAACATCTGGACGCCGGATGTCGCAAGCCCTGGGGACGCCAGGGGCCTGCCGGTGATGGTGTTCATCCACGGGGGCGCCTTCATCGGCGGCTGCAGCGACGCGGCGGTGAACGACGGGTCCGGCTTCGCCCGCTCGGGCGTGGTGTGCGTGGCGATCAACTACCGGATGGGCGTCGAGGGCTTCCTGCCGATCCAGGGCGCGCCGACCAACCTGGGC
>Ga0307511_10005767_pt1 | contig 12526 bp, 23 predicted proteins | sample 13_EM_MG_FD_200266 | JGI IMG/M metagenome (GOLD analysis project Ga0307511, IMG submission 200266) | Populus trichocarpa ectomycorrhiza microbial communities from riparian zone in the Pacific Northwest, United States - 13_EM | ecosystem: Host-associated > Plants > Roots > Unclassified | place...
ACACATTTCCCCGCCCCAATTTACCCCCACGGAATAAAGGAATAATCCGGACTAACAACCCCCCCCCTCTTCTCTCCCACCTCCGGACAGAGAAGCGCCGCCCTCAAAATCAATTGGGCCTCTCTACAGACCCAGCTCGGCCTCAAGGGCAGCACCGTCGCCTCCCTGCAAGCCTTCAAGAAGCGCAACGAGGACGTGCGCCGCAAGCACACACTCCTCTCCGAAGCGCCCCAGTCGGTCGATTTCGCGCACTACCGCAGCATCCTCAACAACACGGCCATCATCGACCAGCTCGAGGCAGAGTACAGGAAATTCAAGCCCGCCACCTACGATGTGAGCAAGGAATTGGGGCAGATTGCAAAGTTTGAGGAGGTTGCGGTGAAGAATGCCCTTGAGACGAAGGAGGGGGTGGATAAGGAGTTGAGTGCGCTTAAGATGACGTTGGAGAATATTGAGAGTGCAAGGCCGTTTGAGGAGCTTACTGTGGTATGTTTTGTCTGGGGTACTGGGCGGGGGTGAAGAGGTTGGTTTTAGGGGGGGGGATAGATGGGCTAATGACACTTTTGTTATGTGTGTAGGACGATGTTGCGAAGGCTCGCCCAGATATCGATGCCAGGACTGCGGAGATGGTCTCGAAGGGCAGATGGATGCCAGCTGGCTATAAGGAGAGATTTGGAGATCTCTCTCTCTTGTAAAAGTAGCCCCGTCAAGGCTTATTTCCAGTATGATATCGGCGGTTTAGATTATGGAGGAGGAACAAGCAGTGGTATGGTCTTGTTGGTAGTATAGATAGAAACGGAAAAATGCGTGCCTAGACAATTATCGTAAATACTAAGTGTTATTCTTCTTTTGTGGGTCAATGTTATCAATTCTAAGCTCGACTCAGTTGCATTCTTATGTGTTTTACTACAATTTGATCCTTTTTCAGGTGATTTCCCACCCCAGAGCCCCCGATTACCGAACCCCTATTCAGTTTCAAAGCAATAATGTCCCCGTTTTTCCGACCAACCGCCTCTCGGCTTCAGTTATTAAAAAAAAACTCAACACATATGACCGGCCATACCAATAAGCGAAGTTCAGATATCTACAACCTGAGTAAAAGAACAACATCTTGCAACAAATGAGCAGCCATAATCAGACTAAGCAGCCATATGAGTTCAAAATCCTGAACCAAAAAGCAGTAAGACTAAATAAAAACCTAGATCAAGCCGAATCTCCTGTTTCCATCAACAGTAGGCCAGAAGGCTATTTATCACCAAATTCTGGAGAATCGTCGAGCCACTTATTGAGATAGCAATGCCTTTGTAGTCAGTCTAATTCTGATATCGCCATAGAGTATCCTCTGCTGCACGGTGATGAATCCCCTGGTTGCTAACAGCAGAATATGCTGCAAAGCCTGTGCAGCAACTATAGCATGGTTCTGTGGTGGTGGGACAAGTTCATTCATAGTGATGAAGTCCTCTGCGTTACCCTCTTCTGTTATCTTTTCAAGATAGGCGGTCCTGACAAATTCCAGAAAGTTTTGTGACTCTTTCTCCATAGTTGCGTTGAGCCACTGAGAGGCATTTGCATCCTGGGTCCCAATATTTGCCCCTGTGTCAAAAATTAATGCTTTGTTTACACACTGAGGTACTGATCGTCATTGCATAAGAAGTCACCTACCAGGTCCAAAGAACTCGAAATCATCCATCCTCGTGTTCTCATCTCCTTGGTGAGCACGCCCCAGATACCGCTCTTCATCTTCCTCCTCATTCCCATGATCGAGTACCAATCCCGGGAGGTTTCCCTGCCTATTATTGCGCCCCGCGAGAGGACTTGCACTCATACGCGAGCCACCAGGGCCTGCAGTAGAACCAGGACCAACAGAGCTGGACATCGGTTGCAAAGATGCAGCACGGCTGTTCCCAGTGGAAGAGAATATGGTGTTTATGAACCCTTGAAGTCCAACCTGAGACCCAGCTTGAGAGGGTCCAACTGGGGCTTTATTCCAAGGCATTGGAGTATGGAATTCTTCACCAATGCTGTATGAAACCTCTGCATCTCGAGCTACTTCAACTCCCTATATATAGTACTTTAGTATAAGTAAATCTCACTCATAGAAAGTTAGTTCTTACATCGTAATCGTTAATTTGAGGTCCGTAATTATCGAGGTTCTCAAAAGCCAATCCCAATTGCTCGTCATGCTTGCTAAGTTCCTGAGCCTGGGCATTTTGTCCTTCAGCCAAAGCTTCTCCTGTGCCTTTAACAGCCTTTGGTTTCTTGAACGTCTCCACAAGGGCACCACCCGAGAAGAGTGCTTTGAGTTCAGGACTTCTCAATTCCCCGCCGATTCCCCACTCGAAAACAATCTTGTGGGTGTATATCTTAGCGTTGTGGGTTTCTTTACCTAATTGTCGTTTCTGGGTCTGTTCCGCCATGTTGATGAGATAGTTGTCTCTCCAGCTCGCGAGGTCAGAACTCCGTAGTTCAATGCTTTCGTCAGCAACTACTCTTGCGCGAGCGGTGCGCTTTCTTTTGCGGGTGGGAGCAATGGCATCTTCGGCAGCTGCATCACCTTCTTGCACTTCTGGTTGAGGATCATTCAGTTCACTCTGAGGCTTGTTATTGGGATCCTGCATTAGAATATCCCCCTCCTGGTCAAAGTCCAGCGGCAACGGCTCAGCTTCAACTAATAATTCATTGTCTCTGGCAGCATACTTCGACGAGTTAGAACCTTGTAGAGGAATCGGAATGGCCTCGAGATGATTGAGTTACCTCAGCAGGCCTATCTAATGCCTCTGCATGATCACGGTGTACCTGAGCAATGACAAAGTCATCACTAGCCAATCGCTCTCTTCCTTGTCTGGGTACTCTAGAGTGAACTGGGGCTCGCTTTAGGGGAGTTGCATCAATTTCTGAAGAAAGGCGCTCCCTGATTTTAAATGGTTCAATCTCCCTGATAGACCCATCTTCACCAAATTCGTAGTCAACCTCTTCCAATTGCCCCACATCGTTGATGCCTCCCATCCGGAAATCATGGTCACCAAATATTGTCGAGGGGCTTTGATCTACGATTTGGGTTATGGCCCTGGATGCGTGGCTTGCTGCCGTATGACGGGAATAAGAGGACGAGGGTGTACGAGGATCGTAAGGGGAGTTGCTCATTGTGAGTAGTGATTCATTGTCAAACCTCGCCTCGAGCTGTGGTCTGGTATCTGCTAATAGATCCCCGAGGGCCAGAAGATCAACGCCTGGAAGAAATGCTGGATCATCCTGAAGGACATTTTGATCAGGCCCCCTGATGAAATTGTCAGTCACAGAACCCGTTGGCCGAGAGAGACATTACCTGGATTTTCCGCTTGATGCAAGGTCAAGGCTCAAAGGGTTCATCGACGTCGTATACATCTTTCGAACATTTGCATGAACCAACTTCACATCCTGAAATAAGTATACATATTGCTGTGAGTAGCACCTAACGACCGCTAGTGTGAGCAGTACTCATATACACAGAAGGTAGGTGTCTGTGGTCTCACTTCGTTACTCCATACAGGAGACTGGATTGTAGTCTCAAAGCTAATGGTGCTTCGGGGTTCTTGATAGTATCACAAGCTTTGTGGACATCAACTATCATCGGGCCCCCAGGTGAGTATCATGTAGAACTGGGTACCTAAAGTGAGGTCACCTACCAGACATGATATCTTTCCTTTGGAGTTTTGGGCCGCCATGTTTTGAGCCGAGTGTAGCAACAAGCCTAAAGGATTGCTATACGTCAGAAGTTTCCACCACATTGCCCTTGTCTGGGTCGGAATGGAAGAACGAGGGACACACCACACAGTTGCCACACCATATTTCCTCTGTGTGAGGATCTCGTATGAGTAGAACATTGGATTTTGGGTGGGTGTTGACAGGTATTCCCGCAATGCTTGGGGGGGGGAGTCTTTATACGCACAGTGCTAGTGGGAGCGAGAGTAGTAACCTGTGTTGTCTCGTGGAGTTGAGGAAGGGAGGGAAAGGGCACAAAAGACAGAGATGGGCGCCATGTTAGTGCGAGACCACACAAGATATGAGATATGACGGCAAAATAAACACCAATACAATATCGGGTTCCATATCTCGTGGTTGATTTCACCTCTTGAACAATTCACATCTCATTGCATTAAACCCAGCAAATAAAACCATCTCTGGGAACTACTTAAGTACTTAATAGGCATGATGCTACCTAGGGACACTGCCCGGTGACCATAACTCGCCCAGCTCCTGTAGAATGCCATGTTGAGACGTTTACTAGTGAGTATTAGTGTAGTTCCCCATTAGGCAATATAAGTGACAGAGATGGCTAGGCGGTCTCGTGACCTGAAGCTTGGAAGAAGTGGGTCTGGCATAATGAGTACAGTAGACTGGTTGCACAACCCCCCCAGTGAGTACAGCACATATATACCGGTATGTATGACTCCATCAACTTACATCCGGGTCCCTTCCCTGGGCAAGCTGTTTCCTAAATGTTTTGTTGAAAGTGTAGTTGGTATTTAGTTGCGACTGAGATTCTACGTAGGATCAGTAATCCATGTCAAAGACCCTCACTGTGGAAGAGTGTGGGTAAGTACATGCTGTATGTATGTACCAATGCACTGTATCACGGAAGGACTGTGCAACGTTGGGAAAGGTACGGCTTGGCTTGAAGGGATCCACCGCCGTGCAGGGTTAAAGTGTTGATTGATGATGTGCGGAGCTGAGAGACTGGGGGTCTGGCGATACTTAAGCTTCCTCCGAACTCCGGGCAACATGTACCTGACCACTCGGAATGTTTCACAACAAACCCCACTACTACATAATTCCTACTCGGGTACTTTGTTTGGCACGACAACGGAGCAGTAACATTAAAAGGACAACAACCCGATTCTGCAGTTACTTAACTACCCATGAGATAATAACACGACAGTTCACCCTTAACTCCCCTTAGCCATCAAACCCCCCCCCCACTCCTACTCCTCCTAATACTTTAATACCTTCTATCCGTTCACATTAAGAGACCACAGCTCCACTTCAGTGTAGATCAGCTGCTCTCTCTTCCATAAGCCATTTATACCGAAGCTCAGGCTTTCCTCGCTTCCCGAACTGAAAAAAAAGACGGAAGATATGGACCCTCCAACTACACCACGCCGTTTAGGTGCTCGAAACCTTAATCAGAAACAAAAGGAACCTGCTCATGTATCCTCACCAAAACCCACAGTTGATATCTTTTCCCAGAGCCTTCCACCACCTAGGTCTCTGCATGGCCGTACAAAATCTGGGGAGCCAACAGAAGATACTTCTGGAGCTCCCGGTACCAGTCCGAAGAAGGCTCAAAGTTCTCAGCTCGTGGACATGTTTGATAGCACACTTCGGCTAGCACCAAGTTCACCTCCAGCAAAGCCACAACCGACGCCTACCAAGAAGTTGGTGAATAACCCGGAGGGGGACAATCAGCCAACAGAGATCTCCATGCTGAGAATGGATGAGAAGGCGGGAATCAGGAGGAGGAATAACAAAGAGAATGCACGTCCTAATCTAGCGAGGGAGAGTACCGCGCCCACGCTTCCAGCAATTTCCGAGAACGGGGCAGCACCTACTATGCGGAAAAAGTACGACCCATTGCGAAACCTCACTGTCGAGGAACGAGAGAAGCTGGCTAAACCTCAGGTCAAACGTCTGGCGAATGTAGCCCAACTTTGTATGTCAATGCTCGTATCCTAATGCATTGCTCAAAGTTTAAATACTAACTTTTCTAGACTTCTTGGATTACTATTTTGATCTGCTAACCTACGTCCACAACCGGAAGCAGCGACTTGCTAGGTTCCGAGAAGAGAATGATCCTGTAGATAATCCTGAAGATTATAAAGTGAACTGGAAGCAGTACACTGGGCGAGAGCGGGCAAACTTGCGAAAACGTCGAACGAGGTTACGCCAGCATGATTTTCAGATTCTTACACAAGTAGGCCAAGGAGGCTATGGGCAAGTCTATCTTGCACAAAAGAAAGATACCAAAGAGATTTGCGCCCTAAAGGTTATGAGCAAGAAGCTCTTGTTCAAATTGGACGAAATTCGGCACGTTTTGACCGAGAGGGATATCCTGACTGCAGCAAAGAGCCCTTGGCTGGTTAAACTACTGTACGCATTCCAAGATGACGAAAACATTTATCTCTCCATGGTGTGTGCCCCATAAACACAAAGAAATGCATATGTACATGCTAAAATCCATTGTAGGAATATGTCGCTGGGGGAGATTTCCGAACACTTCTCAACAATACTGGTGTCCTGCATAACCGACATGCAAGGTTCTATGTTGCTGAAATGTTTGCTTCTGTTGACGCCCTACATAGATTAGGATATATTCACCGAGACCTAAAGCCCGAAAACTTCTTAGTTGATGCGACAGGGCACATCAAACTCACGGACTTTGGGCTGAGTGCCGGAATGCTAAGCCCAACAAGACTGGAGAGTATGCGTCTTAAGCTGGATCAGGTAAAAGATATGAAGATTGTAGAGAGGACAACCCTGGAGAGGCGTGCAGCGTACAAGACGATGCGAGAGAGTGATATAAATTATGTAGGCTTCATTTCTTCAATTCTTTGAGTCCCTGGAATTGACATTTTCCAAGGCAAACTCTATCGTGGGATCACCTGATTATATGGCACCTGAAGTTTTGAAGGGTGAAGAGTACGACTTTACCGTCGACTATTGGTCGCTAGGGTGCATGTTATATGAAGCTCTGGCTGGCTACCCGCCTTTCGCAGGAGGGACTACAGAAGAGACCTGGCATAATCTAAAGCACTGGCGAAAGGTTCTCCAGAAACCCGAGTTCGAAGATCCAAACTATTTTCTTTCTGTTAGGACTTGGGATATAATCACCAGGTGCGAGATCCAAAGGGAAGCATGGAGCCGTGTGCACTAGACTAATCAAATTAACAGGTTGATCGCCTCCAAACAAGCACGTTTTCACAGCATTGAAGAAGTTCAGCAACACCGCTATTTTGCCGATACAGATTGGGAACGGTTACGCGAGGCCAAAGCTCCCTTTGTGCCTGACTTAGACTCCGAGACGGATGCGGGTTATTTCGATGATTTCAGCAGTGAACAAGATATGGCAAAGTACAAGGAAGTTCACGACAAGCAGATGGCACTAGAGAGTCTAGCAGACAGGAATGACAAGCTTAACAAAGGGCTGTTTGTCGGATTTACCTTCAGGTATAGTCTTCTGAGATCTGGATATTCAGGAGCCACGGAGTGCTAACTTTCACCACACAGGCACCGTAAAGAAGCACCTATTACGAGTGCCGGTTTCCTATCTCCGAGAAAGGAGAAACAAATTCAAGTTGACGATGAATATGGCACGATTTTTTAACTTCACCCTTGTGACTGAGGCGTTTTACGATGGATAATGCATAGTATCAATGTAATGGAACCTGCACATAGCCCTTTGAGGGTAACGCGGGGTTGATTATGTTGATGTGGAAAAAAGGTGTTTGTTTCTGCTTGTTTTCTTATACATGGGCGTGCTCTTATACCCTTGGTCAGGATTCTGTCGTTTTTTGCGTTCTGTATATGGGTCTGTCAATCATTGCTTTTTGAATCCTCATTTTGTCAGTACAAACTATTGGTCGAATAACAACTAGTCGAATTGGAATAATTATGTGCAGATACCCATTATCTGCTAAAGTCTAATCCCACTCAAACAAGTGTAAATGGTGTAATTGTGAGCTTGAATTCGCGAATTTCAACAGCCCACCGCTCCTACAAGTTCAGGGTAATTAATCCTTGGCATTACAAACTCGTACCAAACCTCAGTCCCGAGCCTTATGTTTCCGAAACGAGGGAATAACATTCTGGTAGAGATAGAAAAACGGGTTGAAAAAAAACGCCAGCCTATTATACAACCATTCCAAACAAAATATCGCTGAAAGTAAGTCTTTACCAGAAACAAACGCCATGTACTTTTGAAAATGCCGCCGTATTGTCGTAGATACTGAGATCATCGAATGTAAACATGCCTCATCGAATCATAATGGCTCCAATGGCCCCTAGAACCTCCCCAGGTGGAGTTGCAGTCTTCAAAAGGTATTCCAACATTTCCTTCTTCACTTCACCAATAACACCAGGCTCGATTTTAAATTTATTTCCATCAAACCTCGAAGTAGCTCCCAATGCTGCCCACCATATACTGGCATCACTCCGCTGCGAACAGGCTTGCATTAACTGCTCCATACTACCAAGTCCTTGCATAGGTAATTCTGCCTCAATTCCCAGGGCAACTGTCTCTGGGGAACATCTGACCCCAAGAAACCCCACTAGTATTGAAATTGCATTTGTACACCGCAGCTTAATCGCCTGCCGGAGCCCCTGTGCTGGAGTCTCGCGGTCAGCCGGGTCGAGAGTTGCCCCTCGAGTGACCAGCTCGGCTAAGAGGCCCAAATGCTCTGGGGAGAATGGCGCCTTAAGCAGTCTCCCGGGAATAGATACTCCAGTGAGGTCTAGCGGCCCGTAGCGGGACTCGCATGTATGTAGGATATGTGTGTTGAAGAACCGCCGAGAGATGAGGTCTGTGAGCGCCTGGGGGCGGTTATATGCCGAGGAGAGGATTTTGAGTTGGAGAAAGCGGTCTGCGAGAAGGTGGTGGAGCCTAGGAGAGGCGAGTGGGAGAGAGAGGTTCGTGCTTAGGAGGAAGACTTTCTGCACGAGTTCCGTTGGGAGGAGCTCGAGGGGAGAAAGGTTATAATTGAGCTGTGAGAGGGATTGAGGAGGTGGAGGTGGGGGTGGGGGTAGTGGAGCCGATTTCCTAGATTTTCGTCGAGTAGGTGCGGGTGTGGATGAGCGGGAACTTGTTGGGGTTGATTCAGCGGAGCTCGAGGCAGCGACAGACGAACTGCGAGATCGTTTTTCAGGCCTGGGGGAACTGTTGCCTTCTTTGTCCTTTCGCTTTTTGCATCGAGAGGGGACGGCTCCTGGCGAGAGGAAGCCCATCCTTGCTGGTAATGATACAGCGCTGCTGCTTGAGCCACCGGATCTCTTCTCTCCAGATTTTAGATGTTCCCCTCTACTGTCTGTCCAGCTGCCCATCAGCATAAAGCGACAACAGTTGCCCCCTCTTGCTAATCTTGCTAACAAGTTTAAGTTGGAAAATGTATCGGTGCCGCCTGGACAATTCCCCCGTGACTTAGGATATTTGGGGATATATTATATAATATCCAGGCCAGCAGGGTATGAAGCTTGGCGGAAAGCTAGCGGGTGTGTTGGTGAATGATTTACGAGACTACCAGTTTGGAGGGGCTATAATTCAAGGCCTTGGCAGTCCCCACGTGGAATAGATTGTATATCTCGTTGGCGAGAGCGGCTCCACTTCAACTTCATAGTATATGCAATTTAATCTCCTCGAACTCGTCACGAATATGACTTCAGCAGCAGCTATAGTGGTGCCGGCGGCCACAAAGCATACGGCAACGTACGGGCACAATTCCACTGTTTTTAAGTATGGGTTTGCTAATTATCAGACTAAACAGATTGATTTTTATGCATGGCTTGGGTGATACTGGATATGGATGGTCATCAATCTCGGAGAATTTTCGTTTGAGAAGAAAATTCAATGAAGTTGCATTTATATTTCCACATGCTCCACCGATACCTATTACTTGTGTAAGAAACCTTGGAGGGCAGCACGATATGAGTAGGGGCTGATCACGGTGCATGCACAGAACATGGGGATGAGAATGCCAGGGTGGTATGATATTGTAAGGCTCCTCTAAAACTAGGATTAATTCTGCAGCTAACAGACTTCCCATAGAAAGATTTTGACCACTTGAATGCCGTAGACGATGAAGCCGGTATGATGAACAGTGTATCAATTATCAACAAGATAATTGGGGAGCAAATTGATAAAGGCATTGCACCAGAGAGGGTGATTGTTGGTGGATTCAGTCAGGGAAGCGTCATAGCATTCCTGGTACTACTTACTCTCCGAATATATACTCCAATGTGCATACCAAGCTGACATTATTAACCTTCAGACGGGTCTCACGTCAGAACGCCAGCTTGGTGGAGCTATTGCACTGTCTAGCTACCTTCCTCTCCGGGACAAGATAGCCAGTATGATTACAGATGCTGGGAAGAAAACCCCCATTTTCATGGCTCACGGAAAACGCGATGGAGTGGTTAGATACGACTGGGGAGAGAAGTCCAAGGACATCTTGGTCGGCATGGGATTGGATGTTACATGGAAGGCTTATGATGACCTGGAGCACAGTGCTGCACCTGCCGAGATTAATGATATGGAGCAGTGGATGGACCAAAGGCTTAAGGCTACTACATCAAAGATACAGGCTTCTGTTTGAGGGCTTGGGCCCGGGTTTTGCTATAGAGGAAGCGATATTGTGATAAAAATCGGAGGCAAATCCTGAGGGAATTGTTTAATACCCCTTATAAAACATAGGCTGTCACTCGCATAACGTCGCTCGGCCTGAAAACTATGAATCGTTCATGATACCATTTTACCAGAAGGAATGAAAATACACCAGGAGGAATCCAGCTAACCCAGAGAGAGAACAATAGAATTAAAAAACACTGGCAAAAGTACAAGGGATGGATGAGCGCCCGTCAATCTCCAAACAATTTATCGTCTTCTCCTCCCGCCCTTGTGAACACCCCTTCTAGTCTTTTTTGTTCAACTCTGCAGTCCTAGCCAAAATCTCTTCCCTCAATGGTTTGTCCACGAAAACAGAAGTGTCCTGGGGCATGACAGGCCCTGGGGCAGCTTGGAAGTGCTCTGGGCGGGCCTCGGTGGTGATGGGCTGAATCTTATACTCTTGGGCATCAGGGGTGCCACTATTCTTCTTGTCAAAAACACCGGCTTTGATTTGCTCCTCTGTAGGAAGGACGGGGAAGCTGGTGTTTTGTTTGTCAGACATGAGGAAGCCGTTGAAGGTTCTGTCAGGTTAGCTGGAGCTGATGGGATGTTCGACGATACGGCTTTCTTACTTGATAGCTTTTCTTGTGAAGATGATAAATTGATTGTTGCTGGCTGTGTATGGTTCTTGCCTTTGACTGGAAGACGTACGGCTGGATGTGAATCCGGATGAAGAAACAGAACGCCTTTAAGTATCCAGTAATGCCCTTCTCCGCGTCATACAGACCGGCTGTGGCCTCACTTGCGCAGCTTGCCGGATGACGTACATTCGTGGTTGGGTTCAGTTGGTACGCTATGCCCAAAACACTCCCGTTCTGGAACCTACAGCTGCCGACCAGTACACACAAGGTATTATTAGTCACTCCTAAGAAACATCCATGCTGCCGCATGTTTTCCATGAACCTCCCTCATCTCACCAAGCTCAGCCCCATTCGATTTAGAACACTTTGAAGGCGAAAGTGAATTCTCAATGAGTGACGAGTCCAGGCTTGACTGAGCCTCTAGCACCGAAATACAACCTTCGTCTTTTGTATACTTCGAGCCAGCAAAGAAGCATCGGAGCACGAGACCCTCATCTGGTGGTCTGAGCCAATATAGGAGCTTGAATTCACTTTACCATTACATTATACCCAATATCACATAACTTCACAATCATCGGGAAAAAAAATATACGATTATCAACAGCACGCTGCTGCCAGACGGAGCGAACTAAACTGAAACGACATGCCGTCTATACTCAGCAAAGACGAAAAGCAGATCGTCAAGCGGGCCGTTCCAGGTTCGTCGAACAATATCATTACGGTCGCAGTCGGCCGACTCTACATAGCATACCCAAACCCTAAGAAATGGCAGTTTACGGGAATATCTGGCGCTATTGTTTTTACAGAAGACCTTGTTGGAAATACTTTCTTCTTCAAGATTGTGGACGTGGTGGTAGGTCAAAGACTCAAGAGGATGAGGTTATCGGCGGCTAACGAGCGATTCCGGGTTGAAATAGGGACATAGAGGTGTCCTTTGGGATCAAGAGCTTTACGAGGGCTTTAAATATAGTCATGACCGAACATTTTTTCATACATTCGAGCTGGAACAATGTATGGCGGGGTTCTCATTCACAGACGAGAAAGAAGCTGGACAATTCTATAAGAGAGTAGAGCAAAGGGACAAATATGCGAAGAGCAAGGGAACCAAAGCTCCACCCACGATGGCAGCTGCAAGGAGCGCTCCGGGAAATCATGGCGTAGGAAGGGAGAACGTACCGATCTCGCGGTCTGTAAGTACATCAAGATATGCATATCCTTTTTGGTACGAAAACTGATGAGCCTGGACTATAGCCCCCTACGCAGATTAAGGATGAGGATGACGACGAAGGGTTTGCTCAACTTCTTGATACTTTGCGAACAGTGGAAAAGCTTCCGGAGGATTTGATTCAGGAGAATAGGGCTTTCTTGTTGGAGCAGTATAAAAAGGATAAGAAAAAGGAACAAGCTCCAGCGAAGCAAACTAATGGTACAAATGGCGTATCAGCACCAAGTAAGCCAGTGGAGCTACCTGCTTCACCAAAGGCTCCGGGAGTGGATAGGCGAGCAAAGGCACCTCGGGGGGGGGGGGGGGCGC
>Ga0307511_10005768_pt1 | contig 12526 bp, 11 predicted proteins | sample 13_EM_MG_FD_200266 | JGI IMG/M metagenome (GOLD analysis project Ga0307511, IMG submission 200266) | Populus trichocarpa ectomycorrhiza microbial communities from riparian zone in the Pacific Northwest, United States - 13_EM | ecosystem: Host-associated > Plants > Roots > Unclassified | place...
GCAACGATTCCTGCATATATAAGCCCTCATATGGCCCTCCTGTCTACCCATTAACATCCAAAAACTGCTAACGCGAGAATCTAGCTTTTCATACTCCACGTGCTCACCTCCGCCCCCAGGGTAGTACACACTTCACCACACCATTTACCAAGTCCAGCATCCGTTTTAAGCCCGCTACTGTGATGATTGCTTTCGAACTCATCAAGAAACATCAAAAAAACTATTTGATGCACTACCCGGTGATGGTGCACTACCCCGTGATGGATGGTAGTATCACGAGGACTGAGGTGAGCCAAGTTTTAGAGGCACTGCACCCTTATATTATTCGGACTGCACCCAGTACTGCCACTCCGCAAGATACAGCATGCCTCATGGACTCCATAACCCTTGACGAACCGGGTGTGGGAGCCCAACATGAAACGCGAGCAACAGTCGTACCTTGAGAAGTGGTTTGGGCAATAGGAGGGTGGATTGGATAGTCGCATGGTGGATACTTACTTGGGATATCATGCTGTGTAAATGCATCAAAAGTGTCCTGATGGAATTGATGCTTTTATAGAGGATCGACTATAAAAATGATTCAAATTGCCCGTCTAAAGTACAATATATTGCATTATATATCCCAGCAGCCTGCTTAACTGGTAAAATATTTTTGATAGGAGCCAGGAAGAGCCAGATGGGAACAGTAGGGCGGATAGGAGCAAGGAAGAGCAAGATAGCAATAGTGCAATAGATGGGCGCAAGGAAGAGACAGATAGCGACTGCGAGAATAGGAAGTGAGGGTTGAAAGCAAATGATGGATGTGTTGCTCCATTTCAACCTACAAATTTGGGACCGTCAGTATTTATTGAGGCAGGATAAGGGAGCAGACTGCGGATGCGAGGGTCATGTCATTGGTGTTTCAACAACCTGAAAGAAGCTTACATTGTGCAGTCTATGTGTTTGCCAACCTTTATTAAGGTAGTCTTTTTATTAAAGTTGTCTCAACTATCAACTGCAAATGTGCCAGATCTAAGTTGCCATAGTCAGTATGTGTGGAAGGTGCCCTGCGAGACCGAAAATAGCCTGGGGGGGTTATGATCCAAGGGTTCTAAATATCAAGCGGAAAAACCTTACCGTATGGTTTTCTAGTCGTCAATATCACTTTCGATATCGGGGATCTCAATTGCATCCCACTCACCGGTTTCCAGCTGGGAGTGTCAGTATAGGTTGTGGTAACGCGGCTGGAAGATAACTAATATCACAAATATTGTGACAGGGTTTTAAACGGAAATCAGAAAGAGCTTACATCGCCAGCATGCTCAACACCCGCTACCATTGACTCATTTCTTACTATTGGAGGGGTGATGTTCTCGGTCCGATTCAGGGGTCTTTCAGGCTGAGGATCACCCTGTCCGCCCCCCAACTGCACACTCGTGCTACTACTAGCGGACACTTGGGTCTCGGACCCAGTACCATCGCCCCGTGTATGTGGTTGTCTCTTCCTCCTCTTTGGGCACGGGCTCTGGCTACTGGGTCGTGGTCTCCAGGCATGCTTTGGCTTACGGGGGGCCCCCGGGGTACCCACTTGCCGGCTTCGAGATGATCTTGATTCTAGATATTCAGCCCTCAGGGTTAGCTATGGATATCAACAGTAGATCCGTGGGGTGGAGCCATGAGCACAGCTGGGATTCAAAGGGGATTGGCCCTTAAACGCCCAGTCCGGGCATGTCCACCTCCAAATGATGAAATAGAGAGGCCCTCGGTACCTTTCGGGGGCGTTATGGGCTCCCGGGCTTCGCCGAGCCGACTTCCACGCTTCTGTTTGATTTCAGGCATTATATATATCTTGAGAATGTAGTCTGCTTGTGAAAAGTGTAGGAGTATAAATAATTCAGTATTCTCAGATATATTGCTTGCGAGGTAGCTAGGTCGGTATGCTCCCAATCGGGATATAGTAGGAACCATTCGCTATGAAATCCCTATCTGGGCTGAGCATAATTCTGTGCCTGCCTAACATGGTAATTTTTCTGTAGAGTTACCCAACTCAGAACCCAATGGGAACGAGGGTAATTATCCTAAGAAATTGACACTACAAATACCTACAATGTTGTATTACCCCGCCCATATGCTTGGGGAGAGAAGTTGAATATCACCAGCGTGAGATCAGTCAACAGGGGTCAGTACGAAGTGGGCCGTTGGCAGGCAGAAGGATGACTTCTACTTAACTGATTGATAGAATCATTCGGCATGCTTCCCGACGTTTAACTTCATAGGCCATACCAACAGGGTAGCAATGCGCACGGTCCAAGTCTATGAATCAAGTGATGGACGAGTGGTTCCGCCCAAGGGAGGAGTAAATGAGATTATAACTGCCCTACTGTGGTCTGCTATTGCTCTACGATGCAGGTATAGCATTTTCTTCTGTAGTCGGGAAAAAGAGGGACCAAGAGAGGCGGGTCTTGATCTCTGGACCACAGTATGCAGAGTGGACAGTGGATATCCAGGCTTTGTAATCGTGGTATTGGCGAAACTTGGAATTGCTAGTGACATGTTCCCGGGTGGAGGTGTGTAGCCACCAATCTGTATTGAAGGCAGGGCACGACCAGCGCCTTGGATCCAATGATGTTCTCATTGCGACATGACACACATAAGCTTGCCTTATGACCCAAATTACTTGCCAGGTGCGCAGATATTGGCGAACCCAAGTTAGCAGTTAACCGGTCTGCGTGTGAGCCATAACATAAGCGAGGGACCTCCACACTGGATACTTCGCGCTCAAGGCACATTTAACAATGTTGGTAGAGTATGATCCCGCCCCATATCGAAATGGATCTCCATGAGAACAGCTTCATCTTGATCAGACTCGTGGAGCGGTCAGTGGTGCTCGTTGGATCAGACCTCTACTAGGGAGGTTGTGTTAGGGATTGTCATTCTCAAGTCTAGGTGATGTGGAAAGAAAGTCGATGATGCATATATATGGATTGGGTTGCGGTAAGGGCGCAGATATTTGGGTCTAGGTGGAAGGGGGAAATGCAAGGTGAAGGTGCAGCAATGAAGGTGCCAGAATACCATCGCGGGAGGTAGACACCTAGGTTGAGGTAAGGCCGTCGGGGATGTATAGACTTTCACAACCCAGATAGAGGGGTTCTAGACAAATGAATATGTTATTATGATGCTATCTACAACAACAACCACGTAAGATTAAGGCTTCCGAGCCATACAGTCTACTCTAGTGCTGTACCTGTGCCTGCATTTCGGGTACTCCCTATGCTAAAGGTAAATAGTGCTATCTAGATCGTATTATCTAAACTATGCCGCGAACGATCCCAACACAGACCTCACGATAGGTTTTGGATTCAGGTCTGTGGTAATCTCAGCTTATCTGGCTCTCCCGGCTTAGTACCATGCATCACGGGGAATCAGCTCATCACCGGGATTGGCGCAATCGGGTTTTCGCTGGTGTTCTGCATAGCTCAGCACCCATGGCGCAAATAGGCTCAAAGTTTAGGAGAGTCTTATCCATGAATTTTCTTGAAACAAGTAGCGAAGTGTCCATCTCAAGTGGTGTTTGAACTTACCAAAACATTCATGGATTGCAGAAGCATTGGTTTTGAGGGATTTTTTTTTTTTTTGGCAATCTATACGCCTGATCAGCCTTAGGCTATGCGGCGGCCTGGAACCTTTGACGGAACCTTCATTAGGAGCGGTCGACCCCTGAAAAGACAACTACCTATAAACGCACTGTATAAGACCCGGACCAAACTGTATAATGAGAAAGCGTGTGAAATAATAACATGGTGAGAATGAGACATGTAAACCGTCGTCAGGATTTTCTTTACCAATCACTAACTTCCACCGTCCTCCTTCCTCTATCAAAATCGTAAGCGTCGATCGGATGCCATCTCCCCTTCACCTTCAGATGTGTCCCAAGTGCTAACTTTTTGTCAAAATAAATAACAACGGAGCTAGTGGTTTTTCCCAGCCTCGGAGCACCTCCCAGGAGCCAACTTGCTCTCATAATCCCTCTTGGTCCCACATCCTGTACTAACTCTGCCAGGGGTCTTTGGCAGGGGATCCTGTGAATGACTAATGCCTTGACTAGTGTGTCATTATTTGGCGATCGGCTGTATGGGTTTTTTTTGCCTGGTTGGGATTTCTTCCCAGCCTGTGCTGCCGGACATCGAGCAGCCTGTTTTTTCTTAGCTGGAGGTTCCAGTACTAAGGTCTCGTTCTCCTTCTCATATGAAGACAGGTCCTCGTATTCACAATACCCCTCGATAGTGAAATCTCCAGACCCATCCTTCATCACCATATCCTCATTTTTCCTCCTCTTCTTTCCCTTACCCTTCTTCCTGTTTTTCTCTCCCCATCGCCTCCACCAAAACATCCACCTTGTCGACTGACACCTTCTTCTGTATCCCTATCTCTTCCTATCTCGTTTTCGCCATCTGTATACTAGCCTCTACTATAACTAGTATTTGCTTAATAGTCTCCTCCTCCAGCTGACTTTGTGTGCCATTTGGTATAATCTCGACTAGTAGTGCCTTCCCTTTTGTCTACTATTTCATCCTTTCCACTGACACTCTCTTTCTTGCCTTCAACGATGGCTCTTTCTCTTCCCACTTCCTCCACTTTTCCTCACACTCCCTCATTTCCTCCTGGTGTTTCCTTTCCCTTACTATATCTTGCGCGTCCCTCTGAAGCTTTTCATACATCATAATCGCTATTAAGGTAGTTTGATCTGCAATTTGGGCTTGGAGTTCGGCCCCCGTTCCTTTTCCAAGCTACTCAAATTTCTCCTTTAGGCCTTTAATGAACTCCCTCTAAAGCATCACCTTGGTTTTCCAATGATTGTTGTGTTCTGCATTTGTTATTCAATTCCCAGATAATATTATTGATAGGACCATTTACACTGCCCAAATATCCCTCCATGTCAAGAATTCGTATGAGAAGATCATACTCTTGAAATTCCGGTTGTTCATCTGAACCCTCACTCAGTATGGCAATCATTATCTGAATTTGAAATTCTGTAACATGTAACAACTTCTTCTCCCCTAATCCATCATTCAATTTCCTTGCCTTAGCTATCGCTGCCAAGTTAAGTGCCTCTTCGTTGTCTGAGTCTAGGAACTCTATACGGTTACCTTTCGCAACCCATGCTTCTACAAACTCATATTTCTCCTTATCGCTCTCCTCCTGAGTACTCATTTGCCACTATTTTGCTTATTCTTGTTGAACTAGGTGTTTTTCATGTCGTTCTCTCTCCGATTCCCCCTTACTCAGCATCGTAACTTTGACTCGTACCAAAGGACCACTGATATCGTATGTATTGAATGCATAATAAAAGAAACTAGAACTAGTTATCCTCCATAGTACTACAGCTAATCCGTATCCTCTTTTGTGCAATGAAATGCCATACAGCTATGTATGTCTCACTGCACCCAACCTAATTGGGAAGTCATTTCCCAACTAGATAGCCGCTAATGAAAATCCTACTTTGTTTAAAAAGGAAGCCTCGCCTTAATCTGATAACATATTCCTTTCATATAAACTCCCGCATTTACATAGTTAATAAATCAAGCCCCAAGCGGTTTTCTAAGGATTCCTGTCAAATACGTTACCCCCTGCACCTTGGCTTTTCTGCTTTCTGAATTCTTTCTCTCCAGCTCCCTTCTGCTCCTATCAAGGCACCTATGTTAGATGCTACGCAGACCTCGACATCATCAACCCCACCTTAAAACGATACAAGGTAATCTCCAAAGGGGATTGCACTATCACCTCTCTAGCACCGCGAACACTACCAGGAACGCTACCTCAATGTATGAAATTGCCATGGCAACTGATGGTATGAATAGGCCCACATCAGGCTGCATGTCACTATGCATAAGATCGGTCGATACGAGGGCTAAGTATTCAGGAGGTTTTTTGGGTAGACGGGCTCAGCTGATAACCATGCACAGGATCGTGGGCTGAGTACTATGTGAACTACTTTATTCTATTGGCTAGTGGGACCAGTTCTCAATATATCCTTCCTGTATCCCTTAACTCTCCTTCCCTCTTCATGTAGTGTCTTGTATCTACTTGAACCCATTGTCACAGACTACGAGCGCTCCCCGACGCATTATCCATAGTCCACACATCCTTGTCCCGCTTCACTGTATCTACTTGGTTTCCTCTAGGGGATTTATTCAGAGAACAATCTTAGAAATGTTTTTAGTGTGTCTTGCATTTTGGCTGTTCGTCTTGCAAGGCTACCTAGGTAGACAGTACGTTGGCTAGGGATACATGTGCTGTGCTACCTGGCACGACAATTACTCATGCGAATTATTTTGATACTGATTAGGCTGAGAGCCCGGGGGCGAACAGCATAACGGCCTGAGATGTATGGACGTTTGCTCCTCTCTCGCTCATGGGTAGGTCATCCTCGGATTGAATTCTCGGTGTCTGTGGGCTAAAGTATATGTCATAGTTTAGTATTAGGTGGACTGTGGGTTCAGGGTATCTATCTTGTATTTTGAATTTAAGGTCAGGGCAACTATATTGCATGTCTTATACAAGTTTAGGGTAACTACATCCTACCTTTTGCCGTAGAAGCCCAGGACTTTCACTATGGGGCGTATACCCCCCCAGGATCCGTACTTTCCCACGATCAGGAGAAACTTTGCGCGGCGGTCAGAAACGCGGCGCTCAGAAACAGAAAGCTGCATCCTATGGCCCTAACTATGTCCTATAAAGCGCTGCATCAGGCCACGAGTGGAATCAAACAGCCTCATAACGCTCGGGTAGAAATTAGGGTTCATCGCTATGACGGTCAATCGTAATGGCTGCGTCCCGTAGAAGCTCGTATGACAGAATCCTAACCAACTACAAAGCTCAGCGCATGCAAACTTTGTAATCTTATACCCGACGGCTGCATAGCCCCCCCTGGAGATAGCAGGGCAGCTCCTGCGCTTGGCTGTGGCGATGCTAGGTCCGACTTGGTGCAGCCGGTTTGCCATCTTCTGCCTAGTAGTTCCGAGTTGCGTGGTGCCCAGTGTCCTATACATTTGCTGTCCTGGTCCCCTGGTTGGAAGAGCACTAGATCGGTCAGTGGAACCACTTGTGTGTACGGAGCTACCGTGGATGACCCAAGAACGAGCGGACAATGAAAGGAGGGTCATCATCGGGCATTAAGGCAGAGCGCAGTGTGAGAGCAGGAAGGGTTTGCCGATGGAAGCAGGATAGAACGCTAGTTGACAGTCGCCACAGGGAAGAGGAGCCAGAAACTCGGTCGATATGCTACGGTAACAGATGCAGAGCTCGTCGACTTAGCCATGTCTCCAGAGGAGCGATACGACAAAGTGGTATCGGGACAGCAAGGAGGCGATCAGCGTCTCAGCTGACCTCCAACACCAGGCACCGCGGTCCTAGGTTGAAGGGATGCCCAGGGGAGTTATTCAAGTGAGTAACCACTAATCGTGCCTCCCGTGGGTAAGAGGATAGCCGGGGGTAGAAGGCATCGAGAAAGTGGATTACCGGGCAAGTACGAGGGGATCGCAGGCCGCCTGGTAAATCAGCCCTGTATAGCAACACGCGTGCCTATGAGACAAGCGTACCAGCTGTACCAACCAAGCCCCGTGGAACCGAGGCGCGGTAAAGGGCCTCTACTCCAACGCTACTGACACGGAATCTTCATGTATATGGTCCACGACGTCGGGAGAGCAACGGCCTGCAAAGGCAAGTGCGGGGAGCCTGGCTGACCATGACTTTGAAATATTGTCTGATACCAGGTCGATAGCTTGTACTGCCTCGGCGTGAGCGACTTTGGTGTGACTGCTGCCATTGCATAATGGCTAACGGCTCGAGGGGTTGGAATGGGAGGAGACGGGAACCAGGAAGACTTTCACCACAGCCCCGAAGTTTAGACACTAACGGCAAAGAGGGCCTTTCCTTTGTGTATGTGTTAGTTAAAATTAAGTTTATGGTCTATGTAAACGCCGGGGGTCGGATTGGAACCCGGGTTTCTGGTGCTGCATGTTCCAGATGGCTGTGGACTATGTAGATGACCGTTTGGTGTTCCATCTGACTAGGGTTGTGATGATGAGAACGTTGACATCCTCTATGTAGCTGCAGGGGATTGAGGTGGGAATCTTTAGCCCTTGAGGGTGCTACTGATTTGAGCGTTGATTAGCTCCTGTGCCATCTTCACGGCATGCGCGGCTTGCATTTGCCAGAGGACTGGGGACGGGGGGGCGGAGTGTTCTTACCAATACCTACAGCAATTTCTTCCCAGGTGTTTGAAAGATCATGGGGTAATGCAGCGGAGGGGTCTCTAATTTTCGGGTGAAGGTTTTCTGGCAATCGCTATGGATTTGTATATCTTCGTACTTGGCATTACATTCCATATGGACCGTTCGCGGGTATTCCTAATCGCAACTGCACCGTATGAGTAAGTTGCACTTCTGCGGTGGAATTATATCCATTAATACAACCCAAGTTTCTTACAAATACCTACGAACAGACCCATGGACACAAGACTGAACTCCGAAGAAGACAACCACATACAGGCACTGGGTAAACTTCATCTACACACGAGGGAACTTCCTACTCACTGATTTGGCCACGGAGCTACGGTCAACGAACTTCCCGTAAACAAAGCCTAGTCTATTGAAACACAGGGTAAACATCCTTCGCCCACGAGACAAGGTCCATGCACACACTCATACACCCAGCCAGGATCGGTATCCTATTAACACAACATGTCTTCAGCTTACACGCCTCCAGAACTGTTGGTTCGTTTATGGAACACGTACCCAGTCCGGGAAGCTATCCGCTTCTGGGGTCACCGGGAATAGACAATCTTGTCAAGACATGCCGGGGGATTCATCTGGTGGTTACCTCAGCGATCAGGTGGCTACAGGAACCAAGGGCTACGCCTAGGACTTGAAGCAGCCCTATTGGGGCCCCACACTGGGGTGTGCCGACGGTGGAACAAGGAGAAAGGCAATGGAGAAACCTAAGCAAGCCATGAAATCTTGTCACGCCACCCATGCTATCCTCGGTGGACACACTGGCGAGGGGACCGGACATATCAATGAAGTTCCAAGCTGCAATTCCAAGGCGCAAATACGTCTGTATCTGGCAAGAGATCAAAATTACCTGCTTCTGTGAAGTCTGTGTACATACCCGCGGGCAACAATTGGTACAGATGCCTCAGAAGACCATCGTGATTGAAGTTAGTTAAAGACGGAGGTGAGTAAAGCACGGAGGTTATTAAGGGACGGAGGTGAGTAAAGGACGGAGGTTAGTAAAGGACAGATGTTAGTAAGGGTGGAGGTTAGTAATGGACGAGGTTAGTAAACGACGAAACTGAGTGTTAGTAAAAGACGGACTTTGGTATACGATGGAGGTTAGTAAAGGACCTAGGGGAGTGTTAGTTCAAGATGAAGGTTAGTAAAGGACATAGGTTAGTAAAGTACAAAGGTTAGTGGAGAACGGCGGTGAGTGTTAGTTCAGGATGGAGGTTAGTAAAGGACGGAAGTTGGTAAGTGATGGATGTTAGTTAAGAGGTGAGCGTTAGTACAGGATGCCGTTTAGTAAATCACGGAGGTTAGTAAAGGATGGAGGTGAGTGTTAGTAAAAGACAGACCTTAGTAAAGGATAGATGTAAGTAAAGTACGGAGGTTAGTAAATTCACAGAGGTTAGTAAAGGACGGAGGTGAGTGCTGGTACAGAGGTTAGCAAAGCACGGAGGTTAGTAATGGATGGGGGTTAGTAAACCTAGGAGGTTAGTAAAGGACGGAGGTGAGTAAAGGACGGAGATTAGGTGTTAGTAAAAGATGAAGGTTAGTAAAGGACATAGGTTGGTAAAGTACAAGGTTTAGTAGATGACGGCGGTGAGTGTTAGTATAGGATGGAGGTTAGTAAAGGACGAACTTGGTACGGGACGGAGGTTAGTTAAGAGGTGAGTGTTAGTAAAGGATGAAGGTTAGTAAAGAACGGAGATTAGTAAAGAATGGAGGTGAGTGTTAGTAAAAGACAGAGGTTAGTAAAGGACGGAGGTGGGTGTTAGTACAGAGGTTAGTAAAGGACAGAGGTGAGTGTTAGTAAAAGTTGAAGGTTAGTAAAAGACGGAGGTTAGTAAATGACGGAGAAAAGTAAACGACGAAGGTTACTAAAGGATGAAAGTTAGTGAAGGATGGAGGTGAGTGTTAGTAAAAGAAGGAGGTTAGTAATTGACAGGGGTTAGTGAGGAATAGAGGTTAGTTAAGGAAGGAGGTTAGTAAAGCATGGAGGTTTGTAGGATGGAGGTTTGGAAGGCATGGAGGTTAGCTAAGGACGGAGGTTAATTAAGAATAGAATTTAATAAATGAAGGAGGTGAGTGTTAGTAAAAGAAGGAGGTTAGTAGCATGGAGGATAGTAAAAGAAGAAGATTAGTAAAGGATGAAGGTGGGTGTTTGTAAAAGATGTAGGTTAGTAAAGGATAGAGGTTAGTAAAGGACAGAGGTTAGTAAAGGATGGAGATAGAAATGACGGAGGTGAGTGTTAGTAAAAGAAGCAGGTTAGTAGTACGGAGGTTAGTTATCACGGAGGTTAGTAAATCACGTATGTTAGTAAAGCATGGAGGTTAGTAAATGACGGAGGTGAGTGTTAGTACAAGAAGGATGTTAGTGGCACGGAGGTTAGTAAATCAGGTTAGTAAATCATCGAGGTTAGTAAAGGACTGAGGTCAGTAAAGTACGTAGGTTAGTAAAGAACGAAAGTTAGTAGAGGCAGGAGGTGAGTGTTAGTAAATGAAGGAGGTTAATAGTACGGAAGTTAGTAAATCACGGAGGTTAGTAAAGCATGGAGGTTATTACAGGAAGGAGGTCAGTAAATCACAGATGTTAGTAAAGGATGGAGGTTAGTAAAGCACGGAGGTTAGTAACTGACGCAGGTTAGTAATGAATGGAGGTGAGTGTTAGTATAAGACAGAGGTTAGTAAAAGACAGAGGTTAGTAAAGGACGGAGGTTAGTAAAGCACGGGGGTTAGTAAAGAACTGAAGTGAGTGTTAGTAAAAAAAGGAGGTTAGTAGGATGGACGTTAGTAAAGGATGGAGGTTAGTAAAGGATGTAGCTGAGTGGTACCAAAGGACGGAGGTTAGCAAAGCTCGGAGGTCCGTATAGGACGGAGGTTAGTAAAGGACGGAGGTTAGTAAAGGATGGAGTTTAGTTAAGGACAGAGCTTAGTAAAGGACTGGAGTGAGTGTTAGTATAAGACAGAGGTTAGTATAAGACAGAGGTTAGTAATGCACGGAGGTTAGTAAAGAACTGAAGTGAGTGTTAGTAAAAAAAGGAGGTTAGTAGCATGGCGGTTAGTAAAAGACGGAGATTAGTAAAGGACGGAAGTGAGTTTTAGTAAAAGAAGGAGGTCAGTAGCATGGAGGTTAGTAAAAGGCGGAGATTAGTGAAGGATGAAGGTGAGAGTTAGTATAAGACAGAGATTAGTAAAGGACGGAGGTTAGTAAAAGACACAGGTTAGTAAAGGACGTAGGTTAGTAAAGCACGGAGGTTAGTAAATCACAGCTGTTGGTAAAGGATGGAGGTTAGTAAAAGACACAGGTTAGTAAAGGACGGAGGTTAGTAAATGTTAGTAAAGGATGGAGGTTAGTAAAAGACACAGGTTAGTAAAGGACGGAGGTTAGTAAAGCACGGAGGTTAGTAAAGGACGGAGGTTAGTAGGACGGAGGTTAGTAAATCACAGATGTTAGTAAAGGATGGAGGTTAGTAAAAGACACAGGTTAGTAAAGGACGGAGGTTAGTAAATGTTAGTAAAGGATGGAGGTTAGTAAAAGACACAGGTTAGTAAAGGACAGAGGTTAGTAAAGCACGGAGGTTAGTAAAGGACGGAGGTTATTAGGACGGAGGTTAGTAAATCACAGCTGTTAGTAAAGGATGGAGGTTAGTAAAGGACGGAGGTTAGTAGGACGGAGGTTAGTAAAGGACGGAGATTAGTAGGAGGGAGGTTAGTAAAGGACGGAGAAGGATGGAGGTTAGTAAAGCACGGAGGTTAGTAAAGGACGGAGGTTAGTAGGACGGAGGTTAGTAAAGGACGGAGATTAGTAAAGGACGGAGGTTAGTAAAGCACGGAGGTTAGTAAAGGATGTAGGTGAGTGGTACCAAAGGACGGAGGTTAGCAAAGCACGGACGTTAGTAAAGGTTGAAGGTTAGTAAAGGATGGAATTTAGATAAGGACAGAGCTTAGTAAAGGACTGAAGTGAGTGTTAGTAAAAGAAGGAGGTTAGTAGGGTGGATGTTAGTGAATCACGGAGGTTAGTAAAGGGGGAAGGTGAGTGTTAATACGGAGGTTAGTAAAAGACAGAGGTTAGTAAAGCACGGAGGTGAGCAAAGGACGAAGGTTGGCATAGGATGAAGGTTAGTAAAGGATCGGCGTGAGTGAAGGATGGAGGTGAGGGAAGGCTAAACCGTTTACATACCCCGGCAATCTCGGTTAGTGGGGGGTGGATGGTGTAGTTGGAAGCCATCTTGGTGCAAGCTTATGCGTGCTGATGAGCAAAAAGTATG
>Ga0307511_10005769_pt1 | contig 12521 bp, 3 predicted proteins | sample 13_EM_MG_FD_200266 | JGI IMG/M metagenome (GOLD analysis project Ga0307511, IMG submission 200266) | Populus trichocarpa ectomycorrhiza microbial communities from riparian zone in the Pacific Northwest, United States - 13_EM | ecosystem: Host-associated > Plants > Roots > Unclassified | place...
GTCATTTTCAGACTCGGCCTCAATATTAGGCATCATTCTCGATAAGGCAAGTTCTTGTCGTCGTTTAAGAGCCATCATTTCCCGCCGTAATCCGCCGCGCTTATTATTGAGGGATGTCCAGAGCTCGCTAAGCATGCGTTGGGACTCTCCGTCGTACATAATTACAGGGCCGGTGAGTGACGAAAATCGTGTTTTCGAACCGTCGGGTTTCGCGTCGAGGCGGCAGATACTATGGGGACCTGCAAGTGATTTTTTTTGGCGAGGTATACCATTTTCCGCAGCCCTACCCTTATCTGTATATGCTGGGGACTCTCCAGACGCCGCTGCACCATCAATTCCGGGTGTTGATATCTTTAATGGGGTATTATCTTCCTCAATACAGACCCCAGAAGGCGTTATTATTTTCCCGCTGGTGGGTTTTTTCGCATCTTCGGCTTCTTTGATGTATTTTTCCAACTTCTCACACCACATCGGCACGACTTCCAACATCAGCTCTGCCAACACTGATGTCTCCGCCATAGTTTTTGTATTTTTGGCAACTTCTACTGGGCCGTGTGAATTTGAGCGTGCTGACGAATATATCGGTGTAAAGTCTGTGGATGAGTCGAAATCTAAGTACCGTTTTCTGGAAGACAGCTTTGCAATTTCCGCGTGGTCCCAAATAGTTGAGGAAGTGATTCAGCACTGAGTGCTGCTGGCGGTGGATATCTCGTTAGACAAAAAAACCAAAAGCTACAAAGCTAAATCAAGGGGAATTGCATGACTGTATATTTGTGAACGTGGGTGTAGGGTTCCTTATGGTAGGAAGCTGGTTGGCGTTTGTTTCAGGGGACAGGGATGTGTGTGGCCCCGCCGGTGGACCCCCGATTTATAGTATGTCTCGCAAATAAAGAAGGCAATAACTACCGCACATACCGGAAGGCCAAGGTGTGCTTGATTCTAACCTAAGAAAAACAAAGCAAGAACGAAAAGCAGGGAGAAAGAGCAGGACCTACCGTTGAAAACTCGCGATCAAACAAAAAGAAACTCACGGAATAACTCTATCCAGAACCGATGGCATCAATGGTTTCCCGACTCAAATTTGTATCCAAGTGGAGACACGTACTCCGTAAGTATACAGAAAACGTTACAACGGTGTGCGTGTACTGCCCACTAGGAGGAATGGGTATACTTCCATTAGTTCCTCAGCTGAATCTACCAAGAACGGGGTAGGTTCTCGATGTTGCGTATTGCAATGGACATAACAGCGGAAGGAGCGACCTTGAGCGAAAGCCTAACCTTGCACCCCTGTGGCTACATACATACCACTCACCACTCTTGCACCATGCGACATGTAATGTAATGCACCCTGCAGTGTCTTTCGCACGTCCAGATCCAGGTAAAAGGTGGAGCCCGCATCCGCATGAGTACCGAGAGTAAAGGCCGGGGTTTAACAAGGTAAGACAACGATCCTAATATAATAGAAGCGCGTTTATGCCGAAGTACCCAGCCACCTGACAAGCGGCTAAGGCAAAGCAGCTTAGGAAAGAGCTGTTGGAGTTATGTGATCAGTTGACTTACGATTTCTGGTAAGTTTTGGTTTCGGCCAATCGGTTAACGGCTAAGAAGAGCAATGGACCTTGCCTGCCAACCGGGAGCGAATAAGCCCCCACTGTGGGAACTCTTGAGGGCTTGAGGTGAATTCCAAATGCTTAGGAAACAACCTATTGTTATTCGCAAAAATAGGAAATTACCAACTTACTTAGTATGCAGTGCACTCCTAATTAGTCTAGTGCCTGCCCATTACTGGTAATGATGGCGGTACATGTGCACTTTGATGACCAACGTGCAACAGTGAACACAATGCCGTAGATCCAGTTACTCATGAAAGGGAACCGTCCTCCTGCCAAGACTCATACAACTCCTCATTTTATTCGCAATGGGAGACAGACTGAGTTCAAAATTATAATCTGGCGCGGAGAGCTACCATAACCCTTTTTGGCAATTATGTACATACTCTACTGAGGCACGTGAACCCTCTAGTTCTGCTGACGATATGGGTTATTAGCTAGCCTGTTGAGGAATGGTTGTACATACAATACTTATAGTTGTTACCTACCCATTTATGAGTTCTATGACGATGTGAATCAATAGCCACCCAAATCCGCACCCCCTCCTGGTGAATACAAGGTACGTATGTATGTAGGTACGATTAATTACACAAGCATATATGCATTCACTACTTAAATATACAAATTCCCCATACACGGTTAGATTAGACGTTTTCCGCGCACACTGGTATTGTAGCAGAGTTCTGTGTGAGTCGATTTGTGCCTAGGTAGGGGGAGAAAACGTCTGAGATGCGCAGAAACATGACTTAAGACGGCTACTAACCCTATAACCTAATTGAGCTAGTATCTGAATGTACTGGCCATTACTCACTCCTCATCGCTTTAAGTGTACTAGTAGGTACCTCCCATTGACTCCAATGTACTGTCGAGCTCCTATATGGTTGTGCTTCTATATTGACTCTGGCCATGCTTTTGCACTTATTCCTATAGCGGTCACGTTAAGCTTTCAACTACAAGGCCTATATTAAGTATATAGTTATAGACTTGAATATAACAAAGTAAGTACTAATTTCATGTAAAAGTGTGATTATTCTATACTGCTAGCGCTGAAGACTCAGTCTGATATCAAGAGTAGAGAAAACTATACATTCTACATCAAAAGTAGGGATCAGATAACTGGCTTAGCCTTCCAAATACTCTCCGAATATTAACCCAGAAGTACCTGCATTTTTTAAAAAACCTTTAACGTCTAGTAGCCAGTCAGCCTTAGGCCATGACCGGGTTCCGATGTAGGTTCCGCTATGCCTCCGGGACAACACGCGTACACGGCCCAAGTACTTGCAATAAGTATATTACTATATTAGGCAATCTACTGTTCAGAATTTTCAAAGGCCTCTAGAGTTATTCCACAACTTGCTAAATTAGGTATATCACAGACAGAAAGATACTTACTCAAGACATCTGGGAAGGGCAGCTGCTGGCCTGCGGCTTGTTGGCTCCAGATGCCTGGTAAAGCCCCATTAGCAAGCCCCACAGTATCAGCACACAGTGCTACGCACCCTGGCACCGCTGCTGGGCATGAGCCCCATGAGAACTTTGCTCAAATCTGTAGGACGTACTCGCATCATCCAGTGCAATCCACCTCTGACGTTCCTGAGTGAGTGGGGAATAAGCGCAACCCACATAGAAGCGCACGTGGAGCATACGCAATCCGCCTCTGACGTTCTGAGGAGTTAAGTGTTTCGGAAGATGCAAAGATTGGTGTATATAAGGCACTGAGAGCCCCCTGAGTTTATAAATAGCCCAAGGGAAACAGAGCAGTATCAGTTAGTACTTAGCTAGCGAACGAATACAAAATCTCTCACCTTCGTGTGATCCAACATCTGCACCCAGTAGCCTCGTAATTTTACAAATCGTCCAATTTTGTTGCTCGAAAACATATCTATGGTCGACTCAAGAACTCAGGTATTCGCTTAATTTCCACTAGCGCAATAGCCCAATTTCAGCGTCATTTAATTTGCTAAACCCACTTCAGGGTAACGTCAGCTATCAAGCAAAAAAGAGTACAAGCTCCCATACAAGGAGCTGTAAGGCAAGGAATTTTATTATGGTGTAGGAGCGCTTGTAGCATAATACTAGAATGATTGCTAAACTAATCAGGTGGTTCTTGCCTCTTCCGGAAGCTGGAAATACTTACGGAATCTTTGCCCGAGTTTATTCCATATCCTGGGATAGGTATTGTTAAATATTGTTGTAAGTCATACTAGAAGCATCTCTGTTTCTTAGGCGGTCGGAGGTATGTCCCAGCACAATCTGCTTCCGAGCATTTAGTGTGGCAAGTCTCTAATTTCCTAGATTTTTAGTACTCAGACTTTATAAACATACCCTTCTCTGTGCAGAAGCTTTACTGAAGAGGACTCCTAGTAAACCAAACTCAGTTATCTTTTATCTCACACTTTCAGGAGCAAATACTCGCTAGCTGCTTAAGAATGGACACAGTGCTGTTGCTTTCAGTTTTAGTCACTCTTCTATCCTTGCTTCTATTGGCAATCCCATTGAGCCGAAAATCTAGGTCTATAGTACCCGCAGCCTCTAGACATAATTGGGCCTTCAGAGAGTTTCATCTTTTTTTCACGACTACTGGAGTATTGTTCACCATATGTATAGCGCTCAGTGGAACACTGGCGGAATCGGGCATTTGGATCAGCGGTTATTCGTATAAGAAATGTATCTCCAAGAGTGCCGAAAGTCCAATGGAAAAAGTTGCACGTTAGACATCAAAATGCATATGTATACTGCCATCATCAATGGGCAGGCACTAGACTAATTAGAATGTGCACTGAATACTCAGTTGGTAGTTTCCTAAGCATTTGGAATTCTGTACCCCTCGAATAGACTGCTGAATAATCTGGAGAATAAGCCCCCCAAGATTTCCCATTCTTTGGTTCCATGTGTACGTGACTTAATAACTAACTCTGCTAAATGTTATCTACCGTACCTTATTCTCTAAGTAGGTAGGCATATGCACTTTCCCAAAAGTGGAATGTACTCGACTGACCAATACCACTGGAACAACCAATACCTATTTGGACCCAAAAAGGGTATAAAATCTTCCATTGGTTATAAGAAACTAGCACCTTATACATATATATAACTAAGCAAATGCTTAAGAAACCTGCCTGGGTTTCTTATAATGGGAGTTGCTTTTAACGGGACTTCACTATTTGTAACTCCTGGCTGTATCGACCTTTGGGGATTTGGAATATATGAAACTATATGGGATATCCGGCAGTCGGTAAACAGGGAAAGTTTCGACTGTAGATACCTAGATCCTTTCATATGCATGCCTAGGCCTGGTATGGGGTGGATGGGTACCCTTTATCTTCTGAGCTGGGGTGCATATTGCCCGCATAGATACAGTGCCTGGGGGAAAGTTTCCGCGACCCTCAGACATGCATTAGACATGGATGCCCATGCTCGGAATTATGCAATAAGGGCCCTTCATACACCTCTGCATCGCACCTATAGGTCACCCTCATTAGCCCTCAAAAGGTTCTGATATAATCACCTTAATGTGGAGCCCTCCTCCGCAACTTGGTAGCTCTCTAAAGCTTCATTTTTGGAGGTTCATGCAACCTTATGCCTTGGACATTATTCGCCCTAGCAGGTGACCTGAGACAAAAAAAGAAAATAATATGGGGTCGCGGATACTTTTCCCCAGGCACTGTATACTGTGAAGAGCCTGACGAGTTGCCATGTTAGTATTTTCCTCGAAGCCGCAGGTCAGCTGGTCCGGTTCAGGATATATCGATATATATGGACGGAAGCTACGTCCGGTTGGCACCCCTCCATGCTTTTTATGTACCAAGCTCACCTTCATGGCCATCTCATCTCAATCTGCTTGAAGGATGGCAGTCTCAGAGGTGCGTATGCATGCATGGGTGACTGGTGTTCAAATTCGATATCAATGATGCTTCAACTTTTTTCTTGCTGGTGTCGGAGGGCCCCTAGGCTAGTTTTATGGTTGTGATAAGTAGTTCAGATGGCCATGCGCATATGCTGGCTGCTGTATCTCCTGGGAACAAGGTTAGCATATCTAGTCAGTACGCCCTCTAGGTAGTGCTTTGAATTGAAGCAGTTAGGCAATCTCGAGGGACAACCGTGGGGTGGTCCATCGAGTTACTCGACATGTCCATGCGTGCCTTCAGGGGTTTTAGTATTGTACTAGTACTCTTCACGATAGACGAGGATTCTTAGATAAGTTCTAGGTTTCGATATGGTCCTTGGTTCCTGGTGGCGACTTACCAGTAATTCAAAAACCCTCCCTTTACTACGAATTACCCTAAAGTACAGGTAACTAGGTGATGGTTTACTTCCAAAAATCACTGGCTCACTCATGCACGATATCTCGAACCGGCCTAGCACTGACTCTGCATATACATGAGATGGTTAGAATCGAGAGGAAAATGGTTAGGTAGGCAACATGCATGTCGACGTGTCATCTTAAACAAATAGAGGAGAACAAGCTAACCACCGCCACTAGTATTAAACCAGAAGGAAGGAACTCCCTATCGTGAACTACAACAGTGTTGAAATTACCAACAAGCCTGAGACTTGAGGTTAGCCAGCTGCACAGTGATAAATTTGCATCCCATCGCAATGTGTAATGTTACATCAGTAGGTGCCTATGTACTGTATGTACCTACTCCGATTAATATATGTATTTCACCGGGATTACAGCTTTGTGTTCGCTTATGGATATGCCCGCCGCCAAGATCATAGTTCAACATCTGGACAGTGAGTAATCTGCCCCTGCATTGTGCAAGTCGAGCATAGGGGGTGAGCCCACGGCCAGGTATTTGCAGCACAATGGGCTCATTCGGTATCGATAGTAACAATGGTCCCCTTATGGTATTCTTAAAGCTCAAGTCGGAGACATCGACATTTGTACCAAAATACTCGGTGTCTAAGGAGGAACACAAGAAGCAAATTGCTGCCGTCGTCGAAAATATTAACCTAATAAATTGAGGCCGGTGCCAGGTTTCCTAATTGCAACATGCGCCACGCTGTAAACGGACCGCGATAAAGCGTATGAGTACCGGTAGGAGATACGGTAGAAAGAAACAGGGCAAAATTGGTGGGTTGTTAGTTGGCAATTGATGTGATTCTCTGCAGATTGCTATTATAAAAAATTTGTTGGGTCAATTTTAGCTCAAATTGAACCAATTCCCATCATACTAGCTGGTGAGAGAGTACGTAGTATAGTGCATCATAGAGGTCGCAATAGCCCTAAGCACAAGCCAGCAATCAATATGAGGGCCATCTTCCACACCCGCATGACCTGAAATGAAATTTCTTTTAGATAGGCCGAATAGTTTTCAATTCTATATCGCAACTCTTATGGTGGAGGTGGGGCATTGCCAAAAAATGACAATTTGCCATGAATCATACATGCATTAATATGAAGCTCAATTATAGCAGATATTCAATCGTATACAAGAAGCTTACACAAGTGAGATATGTAGGAATCTTTAACTCGCAGTACATACACTCTACAATGCCTCTAGCAGAATATCATTCGATAGAGCAGCTTCTGTCACTTCTAGACTAGTACGTCATGTCTGATTGCACCAGAATGTACACTCGGTGGTCAGTTAAACTTAAAGTGTGCAAGGTTCTTACCAACAGGAGATGGTTGGGGGTTCCGACAGGCTACTGACCATGCATGTGTAATCGATTCCAGACCCGTTCTTAGCACAGTAGGAAGTGGTCTTAAACACAGGGGGATCTCGGATGGCGAAAGCTGTAGCACGACTTGGGGGTATCCGCTGGTAGAGCATCTCCACAATACCAGCAAAAGGTGATATTTAGAATCTACGTTGCAGGGTTCCATACTAATTTTTGTCCCCAACAATTATCTCTAGATCCCACTTCCACATTGTTGTATGTAGATTTGCGAACTCGAACATATGTATGTCACCTAGGTACATACATGCTCAGCATCTCGGATTGTGTAACCCCGACTTGGGGGAGTATATGAGCTGTAAGGTACGTTTAATTTTCATCTATGAGATAAAAACAAGCAAGCCTGTGTTTTGAGTGATATCTGGTGTTACCGGTATACCGGATGTCATAGGGCACCTATGGGGGTAAATTGACTTGAAAAAGGACCACTATGTGTCCTAGTCGTCATATATAGCGCCTATTTTAAGTTGCTTTCTTGATATCTAGACACCTACCAGTAATGCTTGTGAGATTTGATAATTCGTTCATGTATATCAAATGCCTTCTACAACAAAAGGGGCTGATGGGTTTTTTGTCTTGTTGTATGGGCTAGGTATTGGAGCCATAACTTAGTCCTAACTTCCTACAGGACCATGGGCTGTGCGCTTTAGGTCGATAGATGTAACTTATTTATGCCCTCGGTGAGACTTATCTACCTACCACTACCATAGTAGCATCTACCAATACCATGGCAGTGGGTCTGTCAATTCCCACCCCCAAATCTCTGTATTATTACCTGATCAAGAGGCGGGTGCTGTAGGTAACTAGTGTTTATGCACGATATAAAGTTTTGTACTGGAATTTATTGTTGGATTTCTAGATCTACTAGTGGCTGGTCTGGGAGCTGAGCTTGTGAGACAGACATTGACATGGGAAATGTTGAACGGACTAGGTTCTGGGTCACTACCATATTACCTTTGATAGTTATTAGCTAGGGGATCTGAAGGATTCCACCTCTCCTGTCCCTTCTGTATAATAAGCCAATACACCACTGGAGCTTGAGCTTCTAGGCTATGGCGAAAGCGTTTTCTCTGCAAATCTCTTTTGCCGTGATCTGTACATTCCACTTGATATATATTGACTCGTAGGAAGCTATGAATGAAAGAAAGCCAAATAGCGTCGTTATTATAGTGTTTAAAAGCTACCTTTAATTGGGGACAGGACAGAGCTCAGGGTAACAAGGTGCACTAGTTGTGAATAAAATATTACTGAATTTTATTCCGAAGTTATTCCAGACTTATTCCATAAATATTCTAGTACTATTCTGTAGCTAGTACTGCTTGAAAAATTAGGCAATTCATAGATACTGTCCTAGAAAGTGCAACTGACTGATGCCTTGTCGATAAAGCCCGATTAGCAAACCCCGTAGCATCAACACACAGCGGCACCTAGCCTGGCTTAGCTGCTGGGTATGCCCTCCCATGAGATCTTCAAATCGCCTGATTTTGTTGACAGAAATATTTTTAGTCAGGGTCTCAAGATCTGTGGGTATTCGCTTCCTGGAACCTTGATTCCCACACCTTACCTCTATGATTATGACAAAACCATTAGCATTGATGCATCGCAGCTCTATAGCACGTTGGTAGTTGATTTTCCGAGCATGCCACGGCAAACCTCGAGCTTGAACTCCCCCCAGCAAAGTCTACCGACTACAATGAAGATTTTTTCCGTAGAAAATCACGCTTGCGGAGTGAGAACGCCGCCTGCGGGGATCCCGAGTTCCGTGACTTAGTCACCACTTGCCCACATCGCCCAGCTGTAGATTTCTCCGTGAAGGCTTATCAGATAGGGAGGGCCGGGCGCCTGTTTAATTTTGCGTGGAATAACGCACATTTGCTGGAATGGCCAGGAATAGCGGACGGCAAGGGAATGATGGTCGAGGAGGCTTATGAGGACCTGGATTGGTGCAGAGCAGTGGTGGGGGCGGGAGAAGCGCAAACTTAGGCATAGCTAGGGCAAGGGGGGGCGGTATCCTCTTCTTAATCTTTCTTATTTCTCTCCTTTGAGTTATCGTAGCCGGAAGGAGCAGGGAGCGGCCTTGGATTTGGATAGTTATCCAGCCCCGCTTGGGGGATGTGGTGCGCTAGATAGCTTGAATACGAGTAATGATTCACAAAAAAACAAGAAAAACATACTTCAAAATGAGCAGAGTAATGTCATTCGGAGAGGGGAACATACCAACACTCGAATGTGACTCCCGATTTATTAGAGCAAGTGGGTGATGAACTGCGGGAGTCCTATTGGAAATAGAGCACAGCCTTTCTCATCGCCGTACGATATACACTCTTGATATAAGAATGCCTGAGAATCAATCTTATAATCAATATATTCTTGTATCGCCCATATTCCGATACAAAATGTATCATTATCTCGGGCACCTCCCTTAGAAGACTCAAGCACCCAGAGTTTACAGCATCTGTCCAAGCATGCCTAGGAATGGGTGTGGATATGTGTAAGTAATATATAAATACTAGTCTGGCGATAGACTATCACCTTGGGGCTTTGAGTGCGGGTGTTGCGGGGAGCATTCTATGACGATATTGTGAAAGGAATACCACCAGGAGCAATTGAGGTGCTTAGAAGCTCATGGTCAAACTCAAGGGGCTGTTTAAATTTATTGGTATTTGGTCTTAGCCTTAGCGTTCTTCGCTTCGGGAATAAGGGTGTACATATGTAGGTGTGCATTACTAATCTGGAACTGAGGTACACATAGTATACAGGTATTTTCATTATCGCGCACACCCAAGTGTCCGGCATACTATATTTATAGGTACGTATGTAACTACATAATGTCCTTTTCCTTCCTTTTGTCATCTGAGAACTGTAGAAATCGTTCAACAGCGCTGGTCTCGTTCGCGAGAGAATAGAGAGTATATTCGTTATACTAGAGAAGCCGCTTGCTTGATTAACGTAAGGAAATCCCCCGACTAAATACCCTATCCTCCAGAATACCGCTGACCCGAGAGAAGAGAAGTGACCATAATGACCCCATTAGTGCATACCGCTCTCCTGAATTCATTCCGCACCCGCTGCCTTCATTCTGCACTCAACCCTGCCATATCCATGCGTCGTCTTATTATACCGTTTCAACAGAAACAAGCCTATTCATGCTCGAGCTGGACCCAACAGTAGATTAATTGTAACCACGAATCGGAACTCGAGCCCGCCCTCTGCCCCATCTCTCACAAAATCTCTCAAAATAGATGCACCCACCACGGTTGCACCCGTGGAACTCACAGTTGCGAGGAGAGGCGCTCCAACAGTTGCAGCAGCTCCAGCCATACCGATACTTTGAAGCATAGCAAAAAGACTTCCAGCTTCAACAACCCCCATGGAAGCCTGCCAGACCGCGGCAAACCAACCAGCTACGGGCCCAGCTGCCCCAAAGCCAAAAGTAGCAGCGAGCGGGCCTAGAACAACAATCGGCGCTGCTGCAACGGTGACAAGCCCAGCTGCAGCCGTAATCCTTCCCCATGGAATCGCCCTTCCCCTCCTGGCCAGGGGAAGGGGGCCAGGTCCGCCCGGCCCCCCAGGCGCTCCTCCAGGCGGTCCCCCAGGTGGTCCTCCAGGTGGTCCTCCAGGCGGCCCTCCAGGCGCTCCCCCTGGCCCTTCAGGCACCTCAGTTCGAGGACCGGTTCCACCCAGGTCGATTGTGATATCGAGGTTGCCTTTCATCAGACAAGGTCCAATTTTGAGGACAAAGTCATTCTTAATTATTTCACTATGAGCTAATGCTAATAGCTGGGAACAAAGCTGCCAAATGCGAAGGTCGATGGACGCACTACTAGGCACCGCATAAAGGAGTGTAAGCAATCGGGTCAAGCTGAGCTTGTATGCAATCATGAGAGCTTGGTTCAGGTATGCTGTGGGGTCCGTTTTTGGGTCTGAATTTTGACTGGCGGTGCTATTGCCGATATTCTTCGGTGGAAACGTTTCCGACAAGTGTTCAAGGCCTCTTGTTAGAATGAAAGAGTCAATGTCCTGTTTGCTGTTCCAAGCCTCATAATGAATGTCTTGAGATCTTTTAGCTAGGGTAGTGAGGGTGAATTTTATAAGGCCTGCTAGTAAAGAAGTTGAGATTAGTTACTTATCTAGAAGACTTTTAAAAAAAATTACTCGTAGGTATTTATACTAGTCAGGAAAACTTTAGGATCCCTAGTTGAAGAAGAGAGACATACCCGCAGAAAAAGCGTTATTATTGGAAATAGAAGACTCCACAAGGTCTGCAAATGCAGTCATTGCCGTCTTCTCGGCTCCGGGAATTTGCATTGCGTCGTAGAGACTGAGATGATTATCGATATCGGCCTTATTATGTGCTTTTACCCATTGTGCCAACAGAGCGGTTTTCTGAAGTTGAAGAGCACCACCGATATCACTCTTCTCAGATGTAGCACTGAGGGAAAATAAGGGAGATCCTATTCACTCAATAGAAAATGTGATTATATATCTGAGCAACCCTTCGAAAGAATAAGATTAAGTCAGGACGACGGACCTTCTACGCGCTGTCGTGGAAGCAGAATCCTCTTCATCAGCCCCTCGGGGATTTTTGCAGTAGACTCTGCGGTGGGGTAGTTAATGATTAGTGCTTCAGGGTCCCCTTCTCCATTCTTCAGCCCTGTGGCTAAAGCTCGAAGGTGGGTGTTTGCGGCGTCTGTCATTATTCCAAGATCAGCTCCCGTTGTAAGCTTCGTGTTGTTGTGCTCTGTAGCTGTAGTGGGTTGAGTTCGAGTTAGGATATTAGGAGCTCGTGTTTAAGTCTAAATACTCGGTAATCAGCTCTATGCATGAACAGGTGTGTTGGGGGCCTGAAAGTCCCTGCACTAAACATACAGCGCCATTCAGAAAGTGTCCGTGATGCATATACGAGGTCGCAGGCTGCACGCAGCTCAAGCGTGGTCATTCTGCATATAAGATAGTTGGCAGTCTGGTTGGATAGTTTGAGCACCCATGTACAGAATAGACGCACTTGTCCTGCATGCAGCCTGGGCTCTTTATGCATCGCGGACACTTTCTGAATGGCACTGTACATGTTCTGACCCATACGTCAATACGGCCCATTCATCAATGGGCCGCTAAAGATGGTTGGGCCGGCCCACCCATCAATCGCGCTAATGGCCGGCCCATTCATCAATGGGCCCAGCCCACCCATCAATCTAACGGCTACAACAATATTTTAATATAATTATC
>Ga0307511_10005770_pt1 | contig 12518 bp, 8 predicted proteins | sample 13_EM_MG_FD_200266 | JGI IMG/M metagenome (GOLD analysis project Ga0307511, IMG submission 200266) | Populus trichocarpa ectomycorrhiza microbial communities from riparian zone in the Pacific Northwest, United States - 13_EM | ecosystem: Host-associated > Plants > Roots > Unclassified | place...
CCAACCTTTCTCCTTGTATACCGGTATAGGACAGGGTGATATGCAGCCCTGTTTCTAAATTTCCGGTAAGTAGGGCCAGCGCCATAACCCAATACCTGTCGCTAGTCTGCAGGTTGCCTTTCCCGGCCCTGCAGTAGACCAAGTTTCCATCAGATAACCCTCCCCATCCCCGCCCCTCTGACCTTCGCTCGCATTCCTTGATAATACGATACCGTACTTAATTGGCCTGTTCAGCAATTCTCAGTACTAGATTATCGGCTGCTTGCAGGTGCAACTAAATGCAACGGATATGTAACAAGCAATTGTCCTTAGTTCGCATTGTTTCACAAAAAAAAAAAAAAAAAGTAACTCGCAAGCGTATAACTTCCTTTTATGTCACCAGTATCACTATGCTCTCGACATTTACACAAGCTTTCTTCCGTCTGACCTTCGCTTAGGCCGTCCGGTGGTCAGGATAAGCTCGTGAAGTGTACAGCTCCAAATTTATGGATGGGCTGATGAATTCCGATATACAGCGCCTGATAGTGCAACCGGCTAGACGGTAGAACTACATGAACTTTTTTAGTTAGTTACCTTGAAATTGCCTCAGTCGTAAGTGTTAGCGCAAGTAGCAGAGGGTTGTTTTTACACATAAAATCACCCAAAAGAGAATTCAACGATATGCAACCCGGGGCTGCATGTACGCAAGTTCTTCTAGATGGCACAAAATGTCAATGCCCATCCCCCCCCTTCGTGCACGTGCACGTGGATACGAGGCTAGGCATAAGCAAGGAGCCGAGACTACCCACAATTGGTCTGGCAATTCCGGACCTCTGGCACAAGGTTCAGCATACCTCTTGAGGGGGGAAGCTACATCTCTAGAGGCACATTACTACACATAAATCTAAGTGATCCTGCTGCGCACAGCAAATAGTATCTGCATAGCTTGGCGCTTGAATTCGAAAGTGGGATCTCCCTCTGGCCGAAGCTTCATCAAAGAGGCTGCAGGCAGGGGGCAGGGGCTATTATCTGCACCAGCTCAAATAGTAATTGAGGAGTCATGTTATTGCGGCTTGTTGCGGGCTTCTAATCAGTGGTCAACTCTTTTATTTTATTTAAAAAACCTACTCTGTACTCTCATTCAACCTTAGCTTATGCTATACCTCATACCACAACGCTTCAGTTCGGCTTGACATGCTCCCTTTAAGCCAAAATGACTGGGTGCAGGCCGATCTCGGGAAGATTACGCCATACAACATTTGATTCCAGTACCAGCTAAAGGAAAATTTGAGAAGTAGCAGTCGCTACCATCAGCCCACCGCCTTATGGGGCTAGCGGAAAGGGCGACTAGATGACCCAAAAGCATCCAAGCACTGATTAGGGGGCCACTGTTCCTAGCCAGAATTACACGAGGTGAGATATCAACTTATATGAATTTCTTCGGGAGACGAGTATCAAGAGCTTCCAGGGAGAATAGCACAAGAATTTTGCCTTTGGTCGACGGGATAAGAAGGAATACTTTCGTGTAAGCCGCACAGCCTGACCAATTAATCTATGTAAACGCATCCTATGAAGTAGAGCAGGGCCGTAATTACCCGTAGGGTGGTACAGCATTTTTTATCCTTGTCGATCACAAAAGCAGGGTACATGGAGACTCGGTCAGGGGGACCAAGGACACAGTTCCTATCAGAGGACAGCATGGTGATTGCGCTAGATGGTAGCAAGTATGATGGCTTTGGGGAGGATGGGCTTATCGTGGGATCAGAAGCAAGCCGATTGGAGGTTACTTGAAGATCCACCGGATCATGAAATTGTTTCCGTGCCACGGTATTTCGGATCACAGCAGGGAGGAAGTATTAGATACTTTGATATACAAATATCCCATTCCGAGACTGCGTTACTTGTTTTGTTCCACATCAATCGATTATCTTTTGGGCTTAAGTTAAAAGCGGTTGATTCTGACCCAAGAAGCTCTCATGTTGACAATCTTTTCCCAAATCCGCTTTCCGGTCATGGTCAACTCGTCATTTACAAAGATCTGCTCTTTAGTATATACACTCTTTTGCCATACTGATTGCTTGCCAAAGCGCCCTTGATTGACTTCCATCCATGCTTCGACCCAGACTCTAGCCATTTCCTTGCAGGTAGATTTATCGCTGGTATATCCCGCCTTTTCGCTGCTCAAAAGCTGACTTTCGACTAGGTGTCTTTGGCTATACACAAGATGTTGGCTAAAGTAAAAAGATTATTACCGACAGCCCTTATTATATCCGGATATAATAGAAATCTCGAATAGTGGGCTATATTGAAGGAAAAAAAAGTTGTATACGGAAGAATGCTTCTTCAAGGTTTGTTATATCTTGATTTCGGCCTTTTTATGCCTGAAGCTATACCTGAATCAATCTCTCGATGTTCTATATTTACTACTAAATGCCCTTAGAATCCATCAGAGTATTTATATAGAGTATGGCCTAGTCTATAATATCGTAGTTTCGTGTTGTATAGAAAGGGCATTTCTCAGTTCAGGGTAACCTTCTTGACAAAATCAACGAAAATTGTTCTGTGGTGTTACCCTGAATTCTTCTTCCCCCTCGCAGATACCTATACCACCATTTACCTACTAGTAATTGGATTTCTGTAGGTCCAAACTTATATGATTTGGGTGTCAGAAAGTATATATTTCCACCATCCAAACCCTCTATTGACTGTCATATGCTACAAATAAAACTCGTAACAACCTCCCAAAAAAAAGTTAAAAATAAACACCCAAGATATCTTCAATATTCCCCAACGTGTTGAGTGTTAAAAAAAAAAAAAAAAAAGTGCTTTCTTGCATACTTCCGGTGACTAGCAGTCTGAAAGGTCTCTCGATCAGTTTCTAGACTCTCTGTATTTAGAAGGATATAGGCAGTGGGGGGGGGCGTCTGGGTCCTTATCTCTAGATACAGAGGTGGGTAGAGGCCTCAGGGGCTAGAGCCCCAACAACTACCGGAGATATATGTAAACCGCCGTTCAAACCTTTCTTAGTAGTAACAGGCCCATGCCATGTCGGAAGTCGTTTAAAGTGCTTGGAAGAGAAACACGAGAAAACACCATGCAGTCACTTGTAGATGACCCAGCCGTGGCTCTTGATGCGCTCGCTTGAATTGGCGAAATTAATCATGTAAGTGATTCTTGAATGTTGGATATACCGAAACCTAGCCCCCCCAGTGATCACCCATATATTCTAGCGGTATGTCCCTCCAACACCTCATTCTCTTGCCTCATTATCGTCAGCATTTGAACATAGATAGTTCAAAATCATATCGCATAGGCTCATTCGCGGAGTTCTGGGCTCTTGGCAACAACTGGACCGTCCAGTCCGGAGGTAAGACGCAGAGGAAGATGAACCCTGGAATACAGTGGAAGCCTTCCACTATTTGTACTGGGATTTGGCGGCCATTTGGGGGGGGGGCAAGGCCGAGCGAGAGGACCGGCAAGAGGAAATACTTCATGAATCTCTTTTGTACTTGTACATAACTCGTGTGGGTGGCAGATTAACTTGCCGGCCCCTAAATCCACCTGGGTTTTCCCGGTGGCTCGTCATACGTGTCCTATAGATGTACACATGAGTACCGAGTTATACACAATAAAAATATGGCTCATAATAGTGTCTTCCTGGGGTCTGCCCTCGCTAACCTTGTACTTGTAGCTAGGCTGATCAACATATTCCAGGACTTGCTATTAAACAGTTCAGATATCGATTGCGAATAGTTAACTATCGTGCGAGTACTCCAATACAAGAGTATGTTCAGTCTACCAACTATGCACAACTTTCCAAAACCAGGAGGTTATCTGGGGGTGTAGCAATGGGAGTTCAGATTATGGCATGATATCACACTGTCTTGTGATAGTATAAAGTGGAGTTTGGTATACGATGGGGAAATTTTATCTTTGAGAGGCTAGACTGTATTATTTGCACTAATTCAAATGATATTTATGCGGAGTCAAGAAAACACCATTCTTCTCATACTGGATATGGAATTATCCGACCACTCAGTATCCTAATCCATTCCTTGTTCTGAAGCCAGAAAAGTTCTGTATTTTGGCCTCACCCGAGAGTATTGTCGACGGCTGTCCGATTTGTAAAATGTTCAAGTTAGCTTTTAGTGTATAGAAAATATTTGTAAGTTCTATACCTTGTACGCAAACCCGAAGCCAGAACCTTAACTGCTCCCTGAGTGCCCTTAGAAGGGGTGTCCGCATCTTTCGCAGCTGGACTGATTGTCAGGGACCGAGAAGCAGCAATTTGGGCAGTACTTTGTGGCGTCGGCAACGACGGTTTGCTTGATATCGGTGACGGCCATTGCTAATGGAGGGTTGCTTGAGGTGGTTGTGACGGCTCAAATTCGTGTAGAATTTGATCTCCAAGGAAGTTGCGAGTGGTGGCCGAAAGTGGTGGCCGAAAGTGATGGTCGAAAGTGGAGGCTTAGTATGTGTGGTTGCTGATGAGGAGGAACTTAGACTGATAAAATAGTAATGAGATCTCGAAGGAAGCTCCGAGTGGACGCCTAGAGTAGAGGCTTAAGACTAGTGGTTGCTGATGAAGAGAAAAGTGGACTGATGTTTGGGCTGATATATATACGAGGAATTCAAAGATAATAATCGTTCATCAGATATGATGCGAGGATCGAACTTAGGACCTCTAATGTGAGGATCGACCCCCTACTAATCCAGCAAGACTGATCACGAGCTGGAGGAGCACAAGAGCAAGGGAAAAGGTGCAGAGGGCCCAGGCAGGACACGGGTTGGTACTTTAGGGCAATTTGCGAGCTGCGCATGCGCAGCACATGTGTGCCAACTTTACAGGCATGAATATATGTAATCTGGTTGGGATATACGAGTACATTCCATTAGCTACTGCAATCGGGTCCAGCTCTCTTCAATACTCCGGCACCAGTAGCTAGCCCTGCGTACTCCTATCTCCTGATAAGTGTTCGACAAAAAGGGCCAACTTGCATATTTCTAATAGTGTGAATATGCCTATTACAAGCAGGGGGGTGGCTAGTTCATCGGAGCCTGTGCCCTAGATTTAGTTCTTGCTTGGATTGGCGAAATAAATTCTGTAAGTAATTCTTGAATGTTGGATATACTGCCCAGTGATCCTTTATTTTAGTGGCCTGTCTCTCCAACATTCGATTCTCTTGCTTCATTATAGTGAACTTTTGAACATAGATAGTTCATGATCATTATACCTAATAGGCTCATCATCACTATTGCCCTCCTGAGGCCTCCCCCCTTGTAGTTGTAGCCAGACTGATGGATATATTCCAAGACTTGCTAATAAACAAATCGGAGTATCTGCGTTTTAGTCTCGCTAAAAGTACTATGACTGCGAATAGCTACTATAGTACAGGGATGTGTGAGTCTAAATGGACTCCAATACCGAAGTGGCTCAGCCTACAGCTATGGATCTCACTTCAGCCGGTATATTAAATGTATTTTGTAAGTGATTATTAACTCCTTTGGTTCTTGTGGTTGTGCTAGGTAGTCCCAGATGGGCCGATAATGCACCCAACCGTTGCACCTATTTGAGAAGAGCAAGTACGCTGGCGCTCCACACTCTGTCAGGACAATCATGCAGCTACCCTACCTCGCAGTTGCGAGTGTTCGTCCTGCGACCTTGAGGGTTTCGTTGTTTTACGTGCGCGGAATCAGTAAGGGTTTTTTTCCTCAGTCAAATGTAATCTCCCTGCGACACCTATCTACGGAGGGGGTAATGGAGGAGCTCAAGGGGACAGTATGTGCATAGTCCTCAATTACCTAGGTGTGCTCTAATACATCCGTATCATCCCCACTGTCCGGTACATATAAAGCGATAGAAAATTTTCAACTCCATATTGCAATTGCCTCAGATGAACACCACTGCCGCCGATAACATAACCTGCAGCTGGTGACCCTAGCTGCCATTGGCTGGAGGGTTATCCCAACAGCATGTGAACTCTCGTAGGTATTCTTTGAATGCAATATCAAGAGGCTGAACAAGGCCTACACAGCCACAAGGATTATGGGGGTATAATTCTTGCATCTGCAAGGTGTGCTAGGACTTCGTCTATTGTATGAAAGATAGCGGCATCTAAGATGAGCAGAGGTCTCATTGGGAGATCCATAGGTGAGCTTAGGTTTGATAGGGAAATTCCAACTACAAAAAGATAAAGTATCAGAGTTGCCTAACGTTTATCCCAGCCGCTTTGCTGTGTGTCTTAAACGCAGATAGCTTTGTTTCCAAAAACCCAGGGGTGCGTCCGTCTAGATATTCAAATGGAATGGATGTTTTTTTCCTCCCAGAATAGCTTTGTTCTAGTCTTCCCCTTTCTCCTATTCTATTTTCCACTCGAAATCCGAATTTTCCAATTTAATAGGCACAATATTATAGCAGAGAGTCCAGAGACTTTGGGCACTCGATTATGTGGCATTGGGGCCCTCTGTTATTGTGGAATTTTGTTGTAAATATCAAAAGTTCGATGGATTGAGGTCGCTATGAACCAATCAAAACCCAGTGCCAACAACCAGAATCCAAGCCTTGCCTATTGTGCAACCAGGCTCGGTTAATCGCATCGGAACCCACCGAAAGTTACAGCCATGTCTACCCGCATTGTCTCCCGTCACAAGAAATGGCGCTAGCCCCCACGTACCAGTCACGTGCAGCTTCAGGAAGCCCAAATAAGGGATTATTCAGCACCCTGGATGGGAATAGCCAGCCTGTAGCAAGGGCGATTTATAGTCTGGTTGGCGATTTAGGTGAGAAGTACGTCGGGTATTCCGGTACCGGGAAAACTGGGACACAAGAGTCCTGGTCGGTTTTTGAGACACTTCTATTCACAGAGCGCACTAATACTAATTTTACCTAAATCTGATGGTGCTGCAGGTGGTAGTGTCTAGGCAAACCTTGCACCCAGTGATCACGTTTTGTCCTAGCGGTTACACTCTCCAACAAATATAGTATCTATTAATATCTTTAAATATTGGATTACATAGGTCTTAGCAACAAGCTGAACGTCAAAACTGAGTAACCATACTGACTTAATATCGAGGCTGCATCAGTTCGAATTCTAGAACTTTACATGCCCTATTTAAGGCAAAATGCCTTGATGCAGGCCGATCTCGAGAAGATCATGGAAGACAGCGTGGTGATCGCACTAGATAGTAGCAAGCATGATGAATTTGGGGAGGATGAGCTTATCGTGCGATCAGAAGCAAGCCGATTGGAGGATACTTGAAGATCCACCGGATTATGAAATTGTTTCCGTGCTACGGTATTTCGAACTACGACAGAGAGGCTTCAGGAGGAGGTATTAGATACTTTGATATACAAATATTCCATTCCGAGACTACGCCCCTTGCTTTGTTTCACATCAATTGATCAACTTTTTGGGCTTTAGCTCTTCTGTAGAAAGCGCTTTATTCTGGTCTCATATTGACAGTCTTTTCCCAAATCCGCTTTCCGGTCATGGCCAAACCAAAGGCCTGCCCTTTAGCATATGCACCCTTTTGCCATGCTGAATGCTTGCTAACTTTGTCTTCCATCCATACAAAAAGTTGTTCGACCTCAGTCTCTAGCCATTTCCTTGTAGGTAGATTTATCTCTGATATCTCCCGCCTTTTCGTTGCTCAAGAGCTGACTTTCGGCTAGGTATCCTTGGTTATATATAAAATGTTAGCTAAAGTAAAAAATATTATTATAAACAATCCTTATTATATCTGGATGTTTGATTCCAACCGCCTTTTTATGCCTTTTTATGCCTTTTTATGCCTTTTTATGCCTTTTTATATTTTTATTATTTCGTGCGCACATCCATAGGGGACGTATGACGAGCCGCCCGGGCTTCCGGGTGGATTCAAGGGTGGGCAATTTCTGCTCTTTCCGCCTCGCAGGTACCTGTGCCATCATATACCTATTAGTAATTAGATTTCTTGTGCAGGTCCAAACGTATATGTTTTCGATATCAGGAAGTATATATCTCTACCATCCAAAAACTCCCGTCTCGTCTCCAAGCATCTATTGACTGTCATATATGATACAAATAAAAGCTGCAACTAAAACAAAAACGTTAAAAGATAAAACGTCCAAGATATCCTCAATATTCCCCAATGAATGTGTTGAGCGTTGTCATAACTCCGGCCTTGGTATTTTTCCACCATGCCAACTGCTTTATTGCATACTTCCAGTGACTATCAGCCCGAAAAACCTCTTGATCAGTTTCTGGGCTCTTGCAATTGCTGTATTCAGAAGGGTAGGCAGTGGGGGTGGGGAGACACAGAGGTAGGTAGAGACCCAAGGTACAGAGCTCCAACAACTACCGGAAATATATGTAAACCGTAGTTCAAACCTTTCGTAGTAGTAACACCTTGGAAGAGGAAACACCATGCAGTCACCTGTAGGTGAACCAGCCGTGCCTCTTGATCTGCTCGCTTGAATTGGTGAAATTAATCCTGTAAGTGATTCTTGGATGTTGGATATACCGAAACCTAGCCCCAGTGGATACTCATATTCTAGCGGCATGTCCCTCCAACATCCCATTCCCTTGCTTCATTATCGTGAGCATTTGAACATAGATAGTTCAAAATCACATCTCATAACCCATTCCTAGAGCTATGGACTCGGAATAGGTAGTGGAAGAAGACTTCCACTGCATCTCAGGGTTCCGCTTCCCCTTCATTTTTCCTCCAGATCGGTCGGTCTAGCTGTTCCCACGAGCCGCGAGTCCCAATTAGTTCTCTTCGCTGTTGTTGGTGCCGTGGGCACTGGAAGGTGATGTGTGGGTCATCCTCGTATGGGTGGCTGTAGTGGCTGCATGCTGGGGAAGCAGCCTCCCCTATAGTGTAGAGCCAGCTGTTAAGTAGGCCTCTGTTAAATAGGCCTCTATTTGTGCGTACCCAGGTACAGGCCGATAGTTCTTATCGGTACCAGCCGTGTCCGGGATAGTAGCGCTGCTTGGCCCCAGAGAGAGCTCTGAGGCCAGACCAAGTGGCCATCCCTGCGGTCTGTCCAAGGTGGGATTCATAGGCTGCCCTGGCGTCTGCCCTTTCGTTACCCGGTATGCCAATGTGGCTTCTCACCCAATAGATCGTGGTATCCAGATGTTGTCTGGCTGTGAGTGCGCTCTTTAGCCTGATCTCGATGCCCGGGCTTGGGGCTGGCCGGCTGCTAGGTTGATAATGGTTTGTTTTGCGACCATGGAGTCTGTGAGGAGGCTACCAAACACCCCCACTACCAGTAACCACCAATATCCCTACTTCCACAGATCCAAGGCTGAGGGCGGAGATATCAAAGACAACAACAGCATCGGCAGCTTCAGCGGCACTCTCCGTGGCACCGGTACCACCCCCAAAATTACAAACAAAGAAGGAGCCAGCACCCCGAGAGACACCAACACCTCGACAACTGCCACCCCCAGAGGCAAAGGGAGAGGCATCCAGGACACAAGCATGAGCTATAGTCTTACATGAAAGAGAAGGTTGACATCAACATGGGCTGCATATTGCGGGATCACTTCTTTCTCTCTGCTGGTCGTGCAGATTACCTTGAATCCGTCTGGGTTTCCGTGTGGTTCATCATACGTCCCTATGGATGCGTACACGAGTACTGAGTTTTAAAAGAAAGAAAAAAACGGTCCCGAGAGACGGAATTCGGGTCAGAGCATCGATTGGGTTGGCTGTGGGGCCAGAACCCAAGGGGTCAGCTGCGTTATATCTCAGACAAACAGCCAATCTGGAGATCGTTGTGTTTCAGAAGACTAGCACATCACTTAGGGTTTGCCTCCACCAGGTCAGGTGGAATAATGGAGTTGTCCTCCAAGACCGTTTTGGTATTACTAGGTCATCGGCGCCATATCACTACGAGTACTGAGTTCACCAAAAAAAAGACACCATATCACTTCACACACAGTACACCGATTGCCGCTTCAAGCGAACATACACCTCTCCGCACCACCTTCAAAGCTCCACTAACACTGACCTGCTTCACGTTGACGCCCACGCACTATCGGCTGCTCACTAGCACAGTATTTGTGGATACGATGGGAAACTCGAAAGGGGCAAAGAAACTAGAATAAGTAAGGAGCTGAACTATTTCGTATTGCTGCCATAATAACTTCGCCACTGCTCCCACTAGACGTATCTATGTACAAGTTTGGGAATCATATGTATTTCCCTGCTTGTTACCCTCAGTGTTACCCTCAAACTTTCCATAACCTGTTGTTCAAATTTATCAGAGTTGGCTTCATTTGCTAATACCTAATCATAATGAAGCGGTAGAGCGACACAGTGACGTCATCATCGGCATTAACGTTGCAATCAATAGAACCGGAGGTCACCTTGCTGATGACCGCGTCGATACCTCTGCTTCTGGACCTCCTTTCTATTATTCTGAAAATGTCCTATGTACCCAGTGCAATGTGTTTACTATTCATGGTCAATGGGAATGATCTCAGTGAGGATGAGTTATTCGCGGAGGACAAAGACCAAATCTAACTAGAATTTGAGTCTCGAAGAGTTTTCATGCTCACCGAGAAGACTTTGACGACTGCTCAAAAGGGCAGACTCAAGGACGGAGGGCTGGTCTTTCAAGTGCATCTCGGGGACAATGCTTTTCGCTACTGCGAGCTCGAGGATAGCACCTTGATAACCCCAAAGTTTTTGTGAAGCGGTTCGTCAACCGCGCTACAAAATACACAAGGATCTAGAATCCAAGAAGGCTTCAAGCTCTGGCCCTACAACCACCACTGCCCTCAACCTGCGTGTCATATTTCATCGCCACCCAGACGTTGCCGTGTCCATGTCCATGTTACTCCAGCCTTTGCTGAAGAAAATCCCAGAACTACGTCGGCTGTCGGTGGCAGTAGAATTACCACTTACTATATGGGAACACCACGACAGTGCCACAATGACCCTAGATACGCCGTACTGGGAACTTATCGATGTAATCGCACGACTCGACATCGTTAGAGCCATCGAGGAGGTCCCCACGCGCACCTTCTGCAATGGTCACCCGAGGGAAATTCTTGCTACTGGGGCCCAGCATGTTGACGCTTTACAATTGGTAGTGGCCAAGCAGTACAATACAGGCAGGAGACTATGCCTTAGGGTACTCGGCTGAGAAATCACTACCGACTATAACATCGTGGCTACATTCATTGAGAAATAATATTGTATATGGAAGAATGGTTCTCCAAGGTTGTTATATCTTGATGCCGGACTCCAACCGCATATATGCTTGCAGGTATGCCTGAATCAACCCCTCGATATTCCATATTTTGTCACTAAACCTTACATCAGGCACTTAATTTTTTTATTTTAAAAAACAAACTCAGTACTCGTACGCACATCTGTAGGGGTCGTACGACGAGCCAGCCGGAAACCCGGATGGATTCCAGGTACGTACAAGTTAATCTGTACGACCGGCAGGAGAGAACCGGTCCCTATGGCCCCTCAGAAAGTCCCTTCATAATCGAAGAAGAAAAAGGAAAAACCCTGCACAAGCTGAAGTGGACAGCCAAAAACCTCATCATACACGCCGGTAGAAATTCAAACAAATGCTCGAGTGAAAAAAATGAATCAGCTCAGGTGGAAAGCGTCAGGCACTTAGTTAGATTCCTCATAAAATTTCACACTATAATTATCTCCTAAAATCCCATATTAAACTTGCATTAGGGATTGCCCGTGCAAGTGGCCCAGAGCATATAAATAGAGCATGGTCTATGTTTTTGTTTCCGGGTAATCCTCTTGACAAAAATCTCCGAAAATTGTTCTGTAGTGTTACCCTGAACTCTGCCCGTCCACCTCGGAGCAGGCACTTGTGATCAACATCTCCATTATATACCTACTAGTAATGGGATTTCTTGTGCAGGCCTAGGCTTATATGTTTTGAGTATCAAGAAGTATATATTTCTACTACCCAAAAGCACCCGTCTCGTCTCCAAGTAAGTATCTATTGACTGTTTATATGATACAAATTAAATTCGTAACCAAAGGTAAAACGCTAAAACTAAAATATCCCAATATCCCCAACAAATCTACTATATACTGAAGCTACTGAGGCAAATGCCATAACCCGTAAACCCCGTGCGCAACTCCATTCGCACCGCCATTCGCACCGCCATTCGCACCTCCATTCCCACCTCCATTCCCACCTCCATTCCCAACAACATTCTGACCGTGGTTCTGGCGGTGGACGGTGAGCTTAATCTACATTTCTCCCTACGTTCTCACCATCTATACTTGCAGTGACATTACCCCCGTGGTTCTGGCATTGGTTCTGGCATTGGTTGCGGTGGTTCTGGCAGTGAGTTAGCGGCATTCCCACCTATATTCCCAGCGACGCCTATATTCCCAGCGACACCAATATTCCCAGCGACACCAATATTCCCAGCGATGCCAATATTCCCAGCGACGCCAATATTCCCAGCGACGCCAATATTCCCAGCGACGCCAATATTCCCAGCGACGCCAATATTCCCAGCGACACCAATATTCCCAGCGACACCAATATTCCCAGCGAC
>Ga0307511_10005771_pt1 | contig 12518 bp, 10 predicted proteins | sample 13_EM_MG_FD_200266 | JGI IMG/M metagenome (GOLD analysis project Ga0307511, IMG submission 200266) | Populus trichocarpa ectomycorrhiza microbial communities from riparian zone in the Pacific Northwest, United States - 13_EM | ecosystem: Host-associated > Plants > Roots > Unclassified | place...
ACTACTATAGCACAGCCACAATAGTGAGTCACAGCTAGTCTTGGCATGTAATACTTAAGGGCTCAAGGTCTGCACCCAGAGAGGGGATCAGACCTGGAGAAGACAGACACAGAATAGCTAGATACAACAAATATAAGAGTTCCACTGGTTACTTCTAGTCCTATGAGGACTCTTACTCAGAACTTAGGTCTCCAATACTAGAAACCAAACTCTTAGCCTTTAAAGTACTTAGTAGTCCTGGAATATTACTTCAGGGTAATATTCCACCCTAAATACTTTAGGTCCCCATTTACAGGTGGTGACCGAAGCTTTTGTCACACACTATGGGCTTGGTGTAGGAACAGTCCCTAATCTTGAAGTTGATATTTCTGGTGGAAAGGATTGGGAAGTCTTCTTGAATAGGAACGATAGATAAGTTGTTGGTTGCAATAGAAGTATCTTAAGGTTCCGTGTTGACTTTGGTAGGATCAATTCCCTAAGGAAAGAAGTCTACTTCTTCTGTGGTATCAAGGGAGTATTTATGCTTCCTAGATAGAGCTTCTGAAAACAGGTTTTGTGTTCCAGTTGGGTAATTGTTAACTAAGTCGAATTCTTACATGTAAGCTTACCAGTGAGTTAGCTTCTGAAATGTTTATCATGGCTTAAGGAATGAGAGTAGTGATTGGTAATCTGTAAGAACCGTGAATTTGTGGTATTGTAGCAAAGCCTAAATAAACTTAAGGCAGTCAATAATAGACTATAATCCATTTTGGTAGATAGGGTACTTCAGGTGTGCGGGTCTGAATTTCCGAAAGTGAAATTGACAGAGTCCAATTGATCCTAGTTTTCTGTGTCCTACCTGTGATTCTACTCCTATGTCTCAAGAATCACATACCAGGTTTTTCAGTTCTTCTGAGAAGTAGTTCCAGGGTTTGAGAATCTAAGGTGAATTCAAAAGTTGCTTGATTTTGTTATTGATTTGATTTGAGAATCCTCCTTCATGAGGGTAGAACGGCTCTTTACTTATACTAGGCGCCAAGCCTTCTTAAGTCTGAAAAGTCCGTTTTCTAGCCTTAAACGAAAACCTGCTTTCTGGCTGTTCCAGAAAGAACTCCCTTATGATAATAAATACAGCTCTTGAAGGTCAGGTCTCCAGCACTCAGAAATACAGATATGGATGCCTATTCGACCACTATATAGGAATAGTACATAAGGACCGGATATGCTAAAGACAATAGTATACAAGGTACTATGTCTGAGCTTTCTTAAATACATGATAGATACTAGGAAATGCGTTTTGAGACAATTATAAGAAATGGTTTTTCGTCACAGTTTTTCATGATAGTGGATTTATTTCCTCCTCTTCTTTCTATATTGTGTATCCGGTATCTTGCACTAATATTCTTTTTCTTTCTGCCTCTATATTTACTACAAGTTTATCAAACTCATAGTCTAACCATTTATATATCTTACCTTATTGTTTTCTGACTATATTATTATGTCTCATCCTTGCTTCTAGCTTATTTATTTTTCCCTTTAGGTTTCTGCCAAAGGATCTACTTTCCTCTCCTAGTTGTCTTATTTGTTCATCTAGATCAGTGGTTGACATATTATCTGATAAGTCTTTATAATCTGTTTCATCATATATTCATAATTCATAATTGCTTCTGAGTTAGATGATCTATTAGATTCTGCATCTACCTGTAGTTGTATTACTGACTCTCTTGATGTTACACATATTGGTTGTATCCAAATTGCTGTAGATCTTATTGAGTTATTTTCAGTTTTTTGTAGCATTATGAGAGCATATTTAACTATTCCTGGTGGTTAGATGCTTATTATATTGTCATGGATATTCATAATTTCTTTTAGTTTCTTTAATGATGGTTCAACTATTATAGCATCTCAATTTCTTTTGTTGACTACATTTAAGGTTCTTTCTTCTTTATATCCTAGTACATTGATAGGTATTGTTCTTTTCTTTATTATACGTAATCTACTTCCTTGGATTCCCATTTCCAGAGATTTCTTTGCTATTTGTTTTAATGTAAGTTTGAACAGTATGCAGAAGTTATTGGATTTCAGCTCATCTCCTTATGTACATGGGTCTAGTACCACACAAGCCTTATATCCATTAATTGTGATTTCTGCAGCCCAAGTTCCTTTTCTTTCGTAACGTATAAGGATTCTCGTGCTTTGTGTAGGGTCTTTCATTACCTGCATTATTGCGAACTTAATTTCCATTTTAAGAGCTGCAGTTTTTACTTTGTACATGAGATTTCTATTCCTCTTTTGATATTGTTATTGGCTGAGCTATAAATATGATAAACTCTTAGTTTTCTTTTGTAGGCATTATTATGCTATAAAACAAGTTTGTTTGTAGTGATAGCATTTACTTTCTGTTTGAGTTTTTCTTTTTATCCAAAGGCTAAGACATTTGCCATATCATCTTTTCTTTTTCTAGTACCAGGGAAGTTGCCATATAGTTCTCATGGTTCTCCTTTTGCCTTAGCTGCAGGGCCTGCAATTTTCTTCTTTTCTATAGGGAATTTGTAATTTAATTTGAGAAATTCCTTTAGTTTTCCTGCTGGCAATTATTTACTAGGTGGACTTAGTTTCCCATTTCGGTTCATTAATTGTGGTGGCTTATGAGTCTGTTTCATCTTAGCTTGTACTTGTTCTACCTTATTTACAATTGGTTTAATTTTGAGTGCATGGTGTGAGATAAGGCCTCTCCTCTTATTTCCTTTGCGTCTAAGCTGATTGTCCTGCAAGTGTTGTGCAAATGTGTTGACAGGGCTATCTTGTTCAAATTGTGGTTGCTGGTAGCCTTCATACCTTTTCTATAGTTCTTCCCTTGCTGTTTATGGAATGATCTTTTTCTTCAGAAAAACTATAAAACCATGAATATTCCTCTTTTTTGGTCTGGTTTTCTCCCTACAGTCTTTCAAATATCTGGCAGGCATAGCTGTGAATTGTATGCTTCCTCTTTCCAAAGGTTCTTCCTTTTCCCCATCCAAGGCTTGCCATTTCAGCCATCTTACTACCTGTTCTATATATTTATCAAAGGTAAATGGGTTTTTCCAGTTTTTTGCTTTACCATCAAAGGTTTCTGGCTCTTTAATTTTTGTAACTCTAGTTGCCTTTTTAATAGTTTCTTCTTTTATCTCATTGCAATGTTGCTTGATTCCAATAACTTTTTCCTATTCCTTCTGGCTTGGTATTATATTTCTTACTGACCTCTCTGTATCTGTTTCAGATTCTAGACTTTTGGTTGATTCTTCACTAACAGAGTCAGACTGGTCTACCTCATTCCTAGATCCATTACTGGAGGTACTGCTACTTGTGTCTAGGTCTATTTATAGACTTATTTAGACCTTCTTCTTCTTTTGAGGTAAGGATTTATCTTTCTTTTGTTTCTTAAGTGTATGTGGTTGTTCTTCTATTCCTTTATCTTCATTGTTCGGTGTTCATGGCCTATATTTTGATCCACTTCCTGATCCACCTTCTTGTTGGGTCTGAAGTTTACTGGTAAATGGATCTTCTTCTAAATATACTATTTCTTCTTCTTTAGTTGTTTCTCTATCATGTGGATTTTTTATTTCTGGAGTTCTTAGTTTATATAGCATTCGAAATATAGGTTATTGTTCTATTTCTGGCCAGTTTTTTAACAAACAAGGTATACATAATCCCAGATTATGTGTTGCTTGAGGTGGTTTTTATTTAAATCCTATATTTAGTTCTATATTTTCTAATGCATAGTTACATAACTCTGATGCTTCTTAGTATATCAGACAGTTTAGACATACTAGTAAGATTAGCCCTATTTCTTCAATACCTAGTTCATATTGGTTCAGGAGGCAATATGTTTAGACTTCATTCATATATTGATGCCAATTAATTATATTATAATCCCAGTATTGTTTTATTACAAGCGAAGTTCTAATATATCTTGTTAGGATTAAACCCTTTTCTTCCCATTTAATTGTTTTTTGTAATACATCTCTTTAGGGTATATCTAGACCGGTTGGAATAGCTTTTTTAGGTGCATCTGGAGGTACTAATTCTTTGCGTAGGGCTTTTGCCTCCTTAGGAGTTAGGGCCTTCCTTCTTTCCTTAATCCTTCTTTTGACAACCTTTTTTTCTTTTCTAGAGATAGCAAACATGTTTATCTTCAAAATTATACCACTGATGATTTGGGGAGCCTTTGTATGCTTCCTACTATTCCTTCTTTTTTGGATCCCAATAAGGAGGAATCCTTCTCAGTTTCCAATAATAGTACTAAAGACTATTACTTAGGGCAGATGGGGTCTGCACCAAAGCCTTCTTCTGTCAAATCTGATCCTTCTTTTGGTAGGCCAAATATTGGTTAAGGAGGTTAGGTTTGTTGATGGCTTTAATACTACTCTCATGTGTAGTCCTACTCCTTGTAATAGGAATACTTCTTGGAGGCTCTGGGGTTGGACTGCTAGTGAGGCCTACTCTTCCTGACAGTAGAAGTATAGGTGGTGTTCTTACTGGAAGTGTAAGGACAGGTTTGGCAGGTGGTTTTTCTTGGGGTTTTCTTGAGGATGGAATACTACGTATCCTTTGGGGGAGTGCCACTCTTCTGCTTGTTGGGGGTGTAGTAAATGTTGCAATTAAGTTTCTCTTTTATTCTTATTGTATCTCCTACTAATATTTCCTACTAGATTTGTTGATGAGCCTTTTCTTAGTAGAGAGTCTAACTAGTTCGGGTAACTAGTTCTTTTTATTTCCTTTTGTTACTACAAAGTATGTTGCTTTTTGTCTTCTACTTATATAGTAATGGGAGATTTCTGTTCTATAACTTATGCAAGTTCTGTTGTACTATTGCATGTTGTATATTGTTTCTTTTGCTCACTATTAAGCTTGGTTCTACAATGGTTTCAGATCTACTATAGAGTTGTAGTATTTGATAAATAGTTTCTATTACTACTTGTATATAAGATTATAGGCTAAGGTGATCAAGTCTGCCTTGATATAAAAGTCTTTCATAGGTTTAAAAAAGATAAATAGGGACCTAAAGCATTTAGGGTGGAATATTACCATGAATTAATATTCTAGAACTAATAAGTACTTTAAAGGTTTAAGTTGTTTTAGGTTCTAGTTGAGGTATTACTATTCCACTTCTGGTACATTCTAGTTTGTGCTGACTAATCTTGGCTTTAAGGATTCTTATTATTTTTATTCTTTGTTGATAGCAATATCCACTTCTATTTATCTTTTATGCTATAAGTATACTAATGGAGTACATGGGGAAGACCTAGTCTAGTTCTTGACCAGTGGAACTTCAATATTTGTTGTTCTAACTATTCTATATCTCTCTTCTTCTCTGTCTGTTTGTCTTCCTGAAGTTAGACCTACAGCCCTTAAGTATTACATGCCAATACTAGGTATGACTCACTATTGTGGCTGTGCTGTAGTAGTGAATCATACATGATTTCAAATCTAGATCTGACTCATTAATTGAGTGATAATCTTAGACTCATATATAAGTCATAGGAAATGTTTGAGTCATAGGTGACTAATACAATCTATGATAATAAAGAAATTACATATGATTTTGCCAACATAATTAACCAGGGTGGTTAGTTTGTCTTAGGATGAAATTAAATACTAGATATTGGTTTAGGGTAAGTTTGTTAGGTGTTGATTGATTAGCATACTGAAAATATAACTTCCTTCCAGTTCTACAACCTCCAGTATCCTCTAGTATTTAGCATCCAGGGTTTACCCGGACTTACCATATAGCAGCTCCTCCACAGGCACCTATAGTAGCAAGTTCCCTAGCTATTCTGCTGGCTATTCCAGTAGTAAGTCCAATAGCTATTGTGCCAGCCACTACAGTTACAAGCCTACCAGCCATTATACTGGCCACTCTGCTAGCTATTCTACCAGCTATTTTGGTAGCAAGTCTTACATCTATTAGGTTGGCTGTGCTAGTAGCCAGCCGGCTAGCTATTCCGTTGGCTACGCCAATAGCTTTCTGCTAGCTGTTTCACTGGCTGCTTCCATAGCCAGTTCAGTAGCTATTCTGCTAGCTGTTCCACCAACTATTCCGCCACCTATTTTGGTAGCTAGTCTGCCAGCTGTGCTCATAGCCAGTCTGCTAGCACCCTCGTTCACTACCTCTAACCTTTTTTATATGATCGGTCGTGATACCTGATTGGAAAGGAAGAGTAGAAACTGCTGAATATATGAGTCAATGGGTATAACAAGGCAAACTATATGTTATCTTATACTTGGTTAAGTGTCACTTGAACTGAAGAGATTCCTACAACTTAGAATAAGATTAATCATTGTATATAGGATAAATAAACTTGTTAAACACTAATAACTTAGAATGCAATGAGTTCAATAAGTGGCATTTCTTTTGTGCCTCCAATATAGCTACAAGGAGCTTAATCAAGGCCCATGCCTCCACTCAAGGCATTTGAGTTCCATACAAATGCCAAAAGTAGTTTGAATTGATTGCTACCAGTACAAATGAGCCTCCGCCCTATTACGAATATATATGTACTGCCCACTAGCTGTTGAAAAGGTAAATAATTCTCCTCTTATATAGCAAGGTAAGATGGATAGGTGGTTAATCATGAATTGTGCCTATTCTCACTCTCCCAATCTTTTTTAAATTCACATTCTTGTCTATAGATGTATTTAATCAGAATCGAATATGGGGCATGAATATCTCCCTGGGTTAAAAATATTGCATATAAAGTACCATTAGGTACTCCATCCTTCCAAGTTACTCTACAAGCTATAGAACTTTAATACCATTAAGATTTCTTTAGTGACAACCTGAAGACAGGTCTGGTATCTATTGGACGATTAACCTGCTGTTGGCAGTTATATAATAAGGTTGTAAAGTATTTCACTGTCATACAAATAGGTTTACCCACTTGTTACAAAAGCTATAAACTTAAGGATTGGATGCCAGACATAAATTAATTTCCTAGAACCTATAGTGCAATACCATAATTATTACTTCTCAACAGGTAGACCTGCCTGCTAGGGGCTTGAACTAATAGGTATGGCCCTCAGGTCTTATGGATTCACTAACTATGTCTAATTACCCTTTCAGGAACACTATTGGCTGTAACCCTGGTGGCAGACCAGTAGCCCTTATATAGTTTACGCCCAGGAAAATAGTGAGTTAGTAGAGTGGCTGTCCACAAGGCTCTGACTCATACATGAAATGAAATCTATCTCTCACTCATATGCATATGACTCACCGATAAGTTAGATGCCCATTTATACAAATGAAATACATGAGTCATATTTCTATGTGGTGGCTATGCTTTGGCATAAGTTACCTTCTGAGTCATAGTCTATCAACTACTTATTAGTATCTACTGGTTCCTACCAGATATAGATGGTAGTTATATTATCCTTGTACATATATATAACTTCTTTGCTAAGATACTATATCGACAGCATGCGCTTTTACAAAGTCCAGTATGAGGTTGACGGCCTATCGGCTAGCATAGGATACCTAAGGAAAGTAAGGCACAAGAAGATTACTAGTGTGGATGTGGAAAGAGTAGAGGTAACAAGCATTAGAGGTTTGGACTCCCTCTAATTGTGGGGAAATAATATTATAGGTAAGCTATAAGCTAGAAGTTTACCACCAATATATAGCAAGAGGCCTGATGGTTATCCTGCTTTTGTTTATATGTATGTACTGGTTGAATATAGTAGTTGGCTTTTTGAACAATAATATAAGCTTATGGCACTTTAGTGGCAGGATAAAGGTTAAGATGAGTCCAATAAGAAAGTTGGCTTCCACTTACATAGTTATTAGGTCTTATATATGCCCACTATATCCTATATGGGACTATAGTAAGAGAGTAAGAGATGTATTAAGTGTGGGGGTTATTAGGAGATCCAAAGATGCAGGAGGGCAAGAAAATAACTAGTGATATTTATATATTTCTGAGGTAGCTTAGCTATAGTATGCTGAAGGAGAACTATACTATCTAAGGCCATAGAATTCAGATGTAAAATAAATCCTTACTTCTTAAGATAATAACTCTTTTTATACTCATACTATACAACAGTTAAGACCCATTAGACAACCAGATCATAATGAATACATAATGGCTTATTATAGATAAATTCAGGATCATGATGATAGTTAACAAGATAATAGAAACCTGCTTCATGGGCAACGAGCTTTTGGCCACTTGACACCCTGCAGTTACGTCATTGTGGAAGCAATTTTGCTGCTGCCTCTAGGGGCCCTGGTACTTTTAGGTCATCAGAATCCCACTAGGCCTAAACGCTGGCATGCAGGTGCCCAAATATCGGCGATTTCAGTTCTATTTTAGGCGTTATCGAACGAATTTGTGGTGTCCGCCAGCCCCCAGATGCCAGCGAAAGGGAACAATAGCATCCAGGCGCCTACTGTAGCATTCCCTACTTTCCAGTTTGTTACCTGACCGCTAAGTGGGCCAGTGGCGCCACAGGTAATAGAGGCAAGCTACCTTCCATACTGATGTGGCTGTCAAGATCAAAAACCAAACAGAATATAGAGTAAGCTACACTCTAAAATTATATAGTACAAATAGATAATGGTTCTCAGTAAGGTGACATATGTGATACTAGCATATATTAAGACAGAAATATGAGAGGTAATAATAGATACATAAGATGAGAAAACTGACAGAGATATCAATAATAGTAATCCCAAATAAACGTGCCTAATTCAGAACTTGGTCAAAAAGAATAGCTACTATAATAGACCAAAAATATATGCGAATATAAAGCCATAAAATGCACTCAAACTACTAGATATAGTTCATTTCCTATGAAACCATATGCTACAAATTCAGTTCCATATACTAGCAGTCATACATATACACAGTTAATTCTAAGTTTTGTAATTATAATATCACTAACTTTAACTTTCCCCAATTCCCATATTTTGACAATATATCTATGCACACTGGCCTGCATCAGAAGGTAGATTATATATTTTTGAGGCCCCTATCGTCTTAAATACTGCAGTAGAAGTTTTATTTAAGACTAAATAAGTCATACTTTCAATAGATATTTAATTTTCAAAAAATCAATCTATTTGTACTTATAGCACAGAATAGTAAAGACTTATCTTGGTACATAATAATATATAGATAAACCCTTATTATAAATATATCTATTATTATTATAATGTCCTATAAGGTAATAAAAACAATATTCCAAATAGAATAAATCACCAACAAGAAAATTTAAGAAATGACTAGCCAGAAGGAACTGAATTTCTAGTAAATCTTTTCTTTGAACATGTTTTATCTACAGCAGTTTTTGTGGACTTTATGGGGTTATATCAGAGCATGTTTTTGCCTAGTTTTGGCAACTACACCTTCTACAAATATTTTGGACTAGGAAGGATTATTTGATATTAGTCTTGTTGTTTTCCTTTTACATTTTCTTTCAATATTTCTCTATTATTTTCTGTCATATTCCTGCATCGTTCTATGCTAGTTCCATTTATGTAAGCTTGCCGACTACTATCTCCTGTTATGACTACTTAATTACATAGTAGCTTATTCTGTTTTCTCTTTGGTTGTTTATATTGTTGCAAGGCTTGTTTCTGTTAACTTATTATACATCATCCTGACACAATACAGGTCTATAATGAGCCATCATGTATTCCATGTGATCTAGCTTTATAATAAGTCTTTGGTATTGTCTAGTATGAATTGAAATAGACTCATTCCATTAAAAACGCAGTATCTATGCAACATCTGAATTCCGCGGCCTTAGCTAGGACAGTTTATAATCCGCACACTCTAGTCCAGCTACTGAAGAAATATATATACTATAGTGGTAATATTGTTGTCCACTTGCACCTTTTGTTTACCAACAACCCCTAAGCTCAATGTATCTCTTAACCAGATACTATAGTCTTGTATAGAACATAGAAGGCATGCTCTAGACACCATAACCACGTCGGTAGAGCTGAGTTCCTTACAGAACTACTGTACTAAATTGGCATACACTTATACTACTCAATTAGCTTATGTTTAAAATAGATGTAATTTAGTAACCTAAGATATATATTATTAAGTGATAACAAGATAGAAATATAAGGAATAAGTATAGGAAAATAAGGCAGACAAATTTGTAAGAAACATAATAAGACAATTTTCTAATAATAGCTTATGAATCTGAAATTGATCCAAAAGAATAACCACTAAACTATACTGAAATTATAGGCAAATAAAAGTAAATAAATTCTACCACAACTACTAGACTTAAAGTATATTAATTGAAAACAAATATAAAAATATTACTTTCTTGTACTGTGCTATCTTAACTCTAACAAAAATTCATATATATACTATATTATCGAAGTAATATTACTCTTACAGATATATTGAATAATATTAGATTTAAATAATAATTTTCAGAATAGTTCATATTCCTTTCTCAAAGGAAATATTATTACATTTATATAGTATAACAAATCTATTCTTAACCTTTGAACAACATATAATAAAATATATTCAATAACTCTATTCCTAGCTTCATGGATCTTTTCAACGATATAAGTTATATAATTATTTTTCAGATATCTATAAAATGTACCTAGCTACTATATCAAATGGCTGCGAAAGTTTTCCAAATAAGAAGTTTTGTTTTAACACAGGGAAATGTAACCTCTGGACTAAATACTTAGTAAATCAAGATTATTAATTAAATCTATTAATATTACCCTCTATATATACAGCAATACTTTAGAGAATTAAACTTCAAAATTTCTAGTAATGAGAGATATTTAAGTAGCATATGTTTATAATGAAATTCTGTAGGCAAACCTTAAGACTAAGCAAAAAATGCTAGCATCAGGAACATATTTTGAGAATCCCTCTAAGACCTCGAGTGCCTCTAGTGTCTTTCAGTGTCTCTCGGTATCTCCTAGATGTCTCCAGCTGAGAATTAGCTGTCCAGCATGTCTAGGGGAAGCCAAACATTCAAATTAACGGGCCCTTGCTGTAAACGCAATAATACGTCTGGACACCACTGAATTCCCCCAAATATGCAAAAAAAATATTTTGGTGATATATTCCTGATGAATAATATTGTAAATGGGGACCTAAAGTATTTCAGGTAGAATATTACTCTAAAGTAATATTCCAGAACTACAAAGTACTTTAAAGGCTTAAGTTGATTGAGATTGAGGTTAAGGTATTACTATTCCACTTCTTTTTCTCTTGTAGGCCATAAGATTACGAATAGAGCACAGGGGGAGGCACTAGGCCTAAAGCTTAACTAGAGGAACTTTTATATTTGCTGTATCTAACTATTCTATGTGGGTCTTCTCTTGGTCTGCTCCCCTTCTCTAGATACAGACCTTCAGGACTTGTGTATTACATGCTAAGACTTGCTATGACTCACTATTGTAGGTGCAACACTAGTGAGTCATATATGATTTGATATACCATCTCTGACTCATTCAGTGAGTCACAACCTTAGGGTCATACATTAGTCATAAGATATTGATAACTTATAGTTAACATGTGAAATAAGGAAATTACATATGATTCTTCTAATATAATTAACTAGAAAGGTTAGTATAACTTAGTATGAAATTACATACTAGATGTTGGTGCAGAGTAGGTTGTAAGGTGGTAATAGATCAGCATACTGAGAATATCACTTCTTTACATTCTTCTTTACTTAAAACGGAATTCCATCTTCTTAATGCATGACATAAGTCTTTTTGACATGATCATATGCAAAGGTATTATGGCTATAAAAAAGTTTCTTAATAGGGGGCTTAACAATCGTAGCATGAGATGTAACTGCAGGGTTTGGGATCCTATCTCTTTCTCCAGGAATCATTTTGAGAGTTTCTTCCCTACTTTTCCCTTTACTATCTTGCCATATTTGTTTATTACCAGGTCTCTTGTGATAAGTAGTACATTTGTTTCAATTTAATCAGGAGTCTTTTTTCAGTGTGTAGTCAATATCTTTGTCATTTACCTATACATCTTGGTAGTATTTATATCCTTTCCATCTGACGTTGTATTGGGGAAGTCCAGTACCTGGTTGACTTCTATATTCTATCACCATTTCCAACTTATACATATTTTCTTTTTTTTCTATAAGTCCTGGCTTGGTTTTTTCTCTGCCTGTGAATTTGATAGGGTTTGCGAAATAGGGTAAAATGAGGGAGGTGTGGAATACTAGACTGATATTTAGGAGGTTAGAGTTTTCTGAAAGGTCAATTTTAACATTTTGAGTTCATGTTACCTCTTTGGTGATGTAACGGAAGACCGTTTCTTACATTTCTCTTAGTACGCATTTCCTAGCACCTATCATGTATACCAGATAGTTTGGGCATAGTACCTTACGTACTATTACCTTGAGCATATTCGGTCCTCATGTACTTTCTTTCATCATGATGCATTACGCATCCACACCTGTATTTCTGAGTACTGGAGGCCTGACCTCCCACACCTGTATTTATGGTCATGGAGGAGTGCTTTCTGGAACAGCCAGAAAGCAGGTTT
>Ga0307511_10005772_pt1 | contig 12517 bp, 10 predicted proteins | sample 13_EM_MG_FD_200266 | JGI IMG/M metagenome (GOLD analysis project Ga0307511, IMG submission 200266) | Populus trichocarpa ectomycorrhiza microbial communities from riparian zone in the Pacific Northwest, United States - 13_EM | ecosystem: Host-associated > Plants > Roots > Unclassified | place...
CGTAGTGCTCCATACTGTATTTCTCAATAGTTCCGTATATTATATTAAAATATTATTGTAGCCGTCAGATTGATGGGTGGGCTGGGCCCATTGATGAATGGGCCGTATTGACGTATGGGTCAGAACACATGTATATGAGACTACGCTATGACTAGGTAGGGAATTTTTTACACTGGATATAATATAAAATTGTACTATATACTATGGAGGGCCTCGCCCGCTTCGCTCAAGAGTGTTAGTTAGGTGAAACCCCAATTGAGGTGGTAGGTGGTCTGTGGACACCGCCGGAGTCGAACTTGAATTGAGACGTCCGGTGTGTGTAACAACAGTGGTAAAGGACAGGTTTTGTGCCTAAGCTCAAACAATTACAGAAGCGTTTTACTTTTTTATTCAAGTCACCAATGTAGCCACTCCGTATCATATTCCAGATGTTTGAGCTTGTAAAGTCACCAGGTCGGCTACTAAAGCTGCACTGTAGGAATTGGTATCTTGTGTGGGGGTTTCTGAGTAATATCGTGAGACTTGAGTATCTGTTGTATCTGTTGATGGAGTTGAGTATAGTGGAGTAGTGGAAGAATTATTCCCGTAGTTGCTATGCCGGTGATAAGTATCCAAAGCCAGCTTTTGGATTGTTACCTGAGAACAGGAATTGGAATAGCTTGAATCTCAATCGATTATCCAGAGAGGAATAATGATTTTGGGCGCAGAAAACTGTAAGTCTGGGAGGTGGTGATTGATATCAGTGCGCTGCTATAGTTGCTAATATATCGTTTGTGTGGAGTGAAGCAACTTCAAGTTCTGTGCCGTTCTGTGCCATTCTGTGCGTGGTTTGCCGGTACTCCTAATCCGTGAGCTAGACAAGTGTAAGTAGATTTATGGATGCCATGTACCTATAGCAAGAACCTATTGGGCTAATTAAGTATCATACAGGTGCGTCCAGTATTAGTACCACTATGGATAATATAAGCTTCATGATAACATGCGGCCCTCGGGAGCCGACATCCAATACTTAATATTACCGATATCATAAACTTGTTCGTGCCTAATAATCGGATACCTACAGCCCCAAGTTACTAAGTACTTAGTAGGTAGGTGCACACTTTGGTACCAAGTATCATAGTCCATACCAGTCATTCGTAACCAGGGGCTATCTCTATGGTGTGTACCACCTCCCAATGAGACCCATAAGGGTCCAGCCTCCCCATTCAAGCGTGACACTCGTTCATTCTGGACAATTATTCCCCCCCCCCCCCCTACACCCCAAAACCCTCCCGGACCCCCAGCCCTGGGAACCTGTCCCGACGCAGTTTCCATGCCTAGGAATAATCCGGAGCGGGGACGGGTAAGGAGGAATTAGGGTGCAACAGTTACACATCTGTCCGGAGAATTCGAGAAAAAAAGCTTGTCTGAGGATTGTTATGTGGACAGCTCGACCCGAGACGAGATTACCTCGTTACGTACTGCAGGCGTGCGTGTAATCTAAGCAGATAAGCTACGAGGGTGGAGTACCTAATATCAATGCATATATTAGTCTGTTGGTGCATACATCTAAATCTACCGGTGTGAGAGTCTAAATAAACCCCAATACACAGTGCAGCCAAACTACCTAGTACATAGAGATGAAGATCCTCTGTACATAGGTATACGTAAAATGATTGTTGCTAGAGGTTAGATTGTACACTTTTATTTGGAGTTGGTTGGCTCGGGATTCTCGAATTTGGTATGTGGGTGAGTAGCTGTGGGGGTATGAGACTCGGACCACGAGAACAGTGACGTCTGGTAGGTAGGCCCGAGATAGCCGGCTCAAACCCAGTAGTTTATATTATCACACCGGCATAATTTATGTGCACCCAATTTTTATAGTGCCATAGTACATGTTGCATGCATATAGTACTTCATCCTGTCGATTGGGTACAAGTATGCAGGGTATGGAAACGGGGAATATGTGTGTATATAGCAAAATAGGAAACGTGGTACGATGTTGTTGGAAACATGAAAATTGCAAGGCCGGAAAATCAGAACTCGCCTCCAAGGGTATACGTATCAGGATGGTATGAAAATAGAACAAGCCAAAGAATCAATAGAGGTATAAGCAGTCATACGCACGTAAATATTTTCTCTCCTAATTGATTATTATGTCTTTACATGCATATGCTGGGTCTTGACCAGACTATGAGTGAGTATACGTAAACCTGAATGACTCAAACAAGGACGCTTGCCACAATCAGGCTGACGACTATCATGATCCCATTCTAGCCAACAGTCTGTACATGTGGGGGAACAGAGCCAGACTGCAACCAGACCGGTCGGACTTATCACAAAATTGCGTGCGATCGCCGACGTCGTGGCTCCCAAAACAAGCAATCGATATTACCTAGAGTGGCCCTGAGATTACCAGAATCAGATTAGCTTTAGGAGGGTCGGTGAAACTTTCCACCGTACACTGCTCCCGTCCGCAGGAGGGATCTCGTTTGCACATGTTTCAGAGTTAAGCTCCGATACCCCTGGGGGTTGGGCCAATTTACCTTCGGTCTGACTAGGGCTGGATAATACTCTCACAGCCGCGATGTATGCATGTGTGATGGGTGGGCTTGCATTCAGGGATTCTAGTGACTTGGCGGAAGAATTCCAAGATATTCTACCATGAAGAATTTCTGCAAAACATGTTGAAAGTGCTAAATTTGTGGATTCTGAGTGTTTTGAGATGCAGAGTTGGAACGCTGGGTACCTTTGACGTGAGGTTTGGCCGTTGTTACCCTCAGTCACTCGCCCGGCGTAGGACTCCGCTTCCCGATCACGCCCAGACTAGGTAAAACGATCTTCGTTATTGCGCGTGTTCCCTCTCGCTAGTCTAACCAGACTAGTCATTCGCTTCTACTGGTAGGTATTGTAGGTCGGGATGGGCAGGGATACCGAATGACTCGTGTAACATCGAATCACCACGCGGCGAATGAGCCTCAGCTCGCCCGGCTGAAGTATGCCGACTGGCGTAAGAATGATTCATATTGCCGGTATCAGCGTCGGAAGGATCGAATTAGGATCGAATTAGAGAGGAACATCAACACGAAATTTTTGTCAGCCATAATGAAGCTATCGATAGCCAAGGATTATTTTCCAACCATGCACTCTGCAAACCTAACCAGCCGAAAGTTAGTTGCATAAGCACCCAAAGCTTAAGCTGCGACATCTCGGCCCAGCGTGGGCAGAGAACTTTGTATTAACAACGACAATGTACTAGAAGCACTGTACGTACAGTAAGTAGTAAGCTAAACTTATACGAACGCGAGATCTTGCGAATATCACAATTAATATTAGGTTCTAATCCTCAAACAAGAAGGGAAAAAATGAAGCAATCTGCTTGACCAGGGAGGAGAGTACTAAATCTTCGTGTTCTCTTAGCACCCCTCTCTCGGATCAAGCCTATCCGAGATGCAGGCCGCAAACACTCATTTTCCTGTATTAAACCCCCCCCATGCAAGTACCCCAATCAGGGCAAGGGCTGTGGGGGTGGGCCGTAGTCTGGTTGGGGGGACGCACAAGCCTGGCTTGCGGGATGCACATCGAATGCGCTTCTCACGATGCTTGGGCTATGCGCCGGAGTCACCAAGTTCCGGACATTGACTCTTTGTACACCTTGATGGGAGCTGCGGAGAACGGAGAATTGGCTGGGTGGCCGCTCTGGCCCAAGTAGGGCTAATCAAGGGGGGATTATAACTCTGGAAGTTTGGTTTTATATCGCCGGATATATAAGAAGAGTACTTAATTTATCTGTTCTCGTTTTCTTTATATCTGTCTTTCATGTCACTCATTCCTATATCTTTTTCCAAAGCCTCGGCACACTTTCATTCTAAGCCTTAAAGCTGAGAAGAAGGTCCAGTATACGATTCTGAGACCATTGGAAGAGTCATTCTCCAGAGCCTAGTCGTGAGACAGGTTGAGGGTGTGAGAGCAACATTGTCTTTCGGGATATAAAGTGCGTAGATTCCCACCCGTACCGATCCTTCCGGCGTGGCAACGCCTAGGGCTTGCTTGATCTAACGGTTGTGCATCTTGTTCTGGTAGATATCTTGTCTTCGAACTCGAGTACTCGGGACATCAATGTCCTCCACAATGGCGGGTGAGAAGCCCCACTCAGGGCGGCTCACGCACAGCTCGTCGAGCAGCGACACTTCTGCCCACTCCCACACCCAGGATATCATACAGGGTCGCAGCAGCACCGACAACAATGCCCTCAAGAAACTCGACTCCAAGGTCATTGACGTTAAGGGCAGTGACGATGACCCATACAAGCACCTCTCCACCGACGAAGCTGCCATCATCAAACGGCAATTGGACATCCCAGAGGTCAGCCTCACCTACCTTTCCCTATTCCGTTATGCCACTTTCAACGACAAGTTCTTCATTGTCACCGCAGGGTTGGCTGCCATCACTGCGGGTGCGGTTTTGCCACTCATGACTATTGTCTTTGGTGAATTGGCTGGGGTTTTCCAGAGATTCATGATGAACACAATTGATCCAACCGAGTTTCAACATACGTTGAACAAATATGTTTTGTATGTATTACCTGATAGATACATATTGTTTGGTGTGGGGATATTGGCTAACTGTTTCGTGATATAGGTATTTCGTCTACATGGGTATTGGAGAGTTTGTTGCCGTTTACTACTGTACTGTTGCATTCATTTATACCGGAGAGCACATTTCTCAGAAGATCCGAGAGCAATACCTCGGAGCTATCCTTAGGCAGAACATTGGATTTTTCGACAAACTTGGTGCTGGAGAAATCACCACTCGTATTACTGCGGACACCAACTTGATTCAAGAGGGTATCTCAGAGAAAGTCGGTCTTACCCTGACTGCTCTGGCTACTTTTATTACTGCCTTCGTCATTGGATTCATCAAGAGCTGGAAGTTGACATTGATCCTCATGTCCACCATTATCGCAATCACTCTCATCATGGGCAGTGGTTCCAGGTTCATTGTGAAATACAACAAGATATCGTTGGAGTCATATGCACAAGGAGGAAGTATTGCGGAAGAAGTCCTCTCGAGCATAAGGAATACGACCGCATTCAGTACCCAGGACAAGTTAGCAAAGCAGTATGATACTCACTTGGCCATCGCTGGGAAGTGGGGTTTCAAGCAAAAGGCAATTCTGGGGATCATGGTTGGATGCATGATGTGCATTGTCTACTTGAACTACGGGCTTGCTTTCTGGCAAGGATCTCGCTTCCTCGTCTCTGGTGATGCTAATCTTTCTGCCATCCTTACTGTCCTCATGGCCGTCATGATTGGGTCCTTCTCTCTCGGAGGCGTTGCTCCAAACGCCCAGGCATTTACCACTGGTGTCGCGGCCGCCGCCAAGATCTACAACACCATTGATCGTACCTCGCCTTTGGATCCTTCAAATGAAGGGGGCGAAAAGCTGGAGAGCGTCCAAGGTCATCTTGAGTTCAGGCATATCAAACATGTCTACCCATCTAGGCCCGAGGTCATTGTTCTTCAGGATTTGAACTTGGTAGTCCCAGCTGGCAAGGTCACTGCACTTGTTGGTGCATCGGGAAGTGGAAAGAGTACTATCGTTGGACTCGTGGAGAGGTTCTATGACCCTATTGGTGGTGACGTTCTTTTCGACGGTCATAACATCAAGGACCTTAATCTTAGATGGTTACGTGAGAATGTCTCTCTTGTACAGCAGGAGCCTGTCCTCTTTGGGACTACAATCTACGGAAACATCTGCCACGGTCTTATCGGAACCCGTCACGAGAACGCCTCCGAAGAGGTGAAGAGAGAGCTTGTTGTCAAGGCTTGTGAAATGGCGAATGCGGATGGATTTATCAGGAGCTTGCCTGAGGGCTACGAGACTAGCGTTGGTGAAAGAGGGTTCCTGCTTTCTGGTGGTCAGAAGCAGAGAATTGCGATTGCCCGTGCTATGGTTTCTGACCCGAAGGTTCTCTTGTTGGATGAAGCAACCTCAGCTTTGGATACTAGGTCTGAGGGTGTAGTTCAAGCTGCCCTTGATGCCGCCAGTCAAGGAAGGACTACCATTGTTATTGCCCACAGACTCTCAACTATCAAGACTGCGGATAATATTGTTGTGATGACAAAAGGAGAGATCGTCGAACAAGGCACCCATGATGAGCTTCTAGAGAAAAAAGCCGCTTACTATAATTTGGTGGAAGCACAGCGTATTGCTGCCGAAACTGCCGATGAAGAGCGGAGTGAAATGGAAGGTGAGAAGCTCGAACGTATCGCAACTGAAAAGGGTGAACTCCTGGCCCATGACCCCGACGACGAGAAGGTTGCCTACAAGCTGGAAAAGACAAACACCACGAAATCCAAGAGCAGCGTGGCATTGGAGGCAAGGAAGAGAGACCAGGATCGCCAATATACCTTGTGGGAGCTGATCGCGATGACTGCACAATTCAACAAGACCGAGAGAGGGTATATGGCTATTGGTTTGGCCTGCTCCGTTGTTTGCGGAGGGGGTTACCCAACACAGTCGGTTTTGTTCGCAAAGAGTCTTGTTGCTCTGTCATTGCCACCTGCGCAGTACGGTCAATTGAGGAAAGATGCCAACCTCTGGAGTGGTATGTATTTGATGTTGGCTATTGTTCAATTTCTTGCATACTGTACCCAGGGTTATTGCTTCGCATACTGTTCTGAGCGCCTCATTCACCGTGTCCGCAACAAGGCTTTCCGTACCATGCTTCGACAAGACATATCCTGGTTTGACCGTGAGGAGAATAGCGCGGGTGCCCTCACCTCTTTCTTGTCCACGGAGACTACGCATCTCGCGGGCATGTCTGGTGTCACATTGGGTACTATCCTTAACGTTCTGACCACTCTGGTCTCATCCATTATCATGTCCTGTGCCATCGGGTGGAAACTTGCACTCGTTTGTACTGCCACTATGCCTATCCTCCTCTCCTGTGGTTTCTTCCGTTTCTGGATGCTCGCACAGTTCCAGAAGAGGAGCAAGGTGGCCTATGAGAAGAGTGCAAGTTATGCTTGTGAGGCTACTGCGGCAATCCGTACTGTGGCGGGTTTGACAAGGGAGAATGATGTGTGGCAGCAGTATCACAAAGAGTTGGAAATTCAAGGCAAAAAATCCCTTGTGTCGATCGTGCAGTCCTCTGTCCTATACGCCATGTCACAGAGCTTCTTGTTCTTCTGCATTGCCCTTGGTTTCTGGTATGGTGGTACCCTTATGAAGACGCACGAGTATGATATGCTCAAGTTCTTCATGGTTTTCATGGCAATCATCTTCGGTGCTCAGTCTGCGGGAACTATCTTCTCCTTCGCTCCAGACATGGGCAAGGCCAAGCAAGCAGCTCAGGAACTCAAATCCCTTTTTGACCTTAAGCCCGAGATCGATTCTTGGTCCTCTGAGGGAGAGATGCTCCCGGAAACCGAGGGCCACATTGAATTCCGCGACGTCCACTTCCGCTACCCCACCCGCCCGAACCAGCCTGTCCTCCGTGGTCTTGACCTCACCGTTAAGCCTGGACAATATGTTGCCCTTTGTGGACCCTCTGGGTGTGGAAAGTCGACTACTATTGCCCTTGTGGAGAGGTTCTATAACCCCCTCAGTGGAGGTGTTTTCATCGATGGCAAGGAAATCAGCACTCTCAATATCAATGATTACAGGAAGCATATTGCGCTTGTGTCTCAGGAGCCAACTCTGTACCAAGGAACAATCAAGGAGAACATCCTGCTTGGTGCGGACAGAGATGAAGTTGGAGATGAAGAGGTCATCAAGGCGTGCAAAGATGCGAACATCTATGATTTCATTGTAAGTTATCCCCTTTCTCCATACAACTGTTTATACAATATTAACTGGGTTCCTAGATGTCTCTTCCTGATGGATTCGACACTGTCTGTGGTAGCAAGGGTACCCTCCTCTCTGGTGGTCAAAAACAACGTATCGCCATCGCCCGTGCCCTCATCCGCAACCCACGTGTTCTCCTCCTCGACGAAGCCACCTCCGCTCTTGACTCCGAATCAGAGAAGGTTGTCCAGGCGGCTTTGGACGCAGCAGCAAAGGGAAGGACCACAATCGCCGTGGCGCACAGGTTGTCAACTATCCAGAAGGCAGATGTCATCTACGTGTTTGATGCTGGGCGAGTAGTCGAGGCTGGTAACCATTCTGAGCTTTTGGCGAAGAAGGGCAAGTACTACGAGTTGGTCAACTTGCAAAGCTTGGAGAGGAACAATTAGGCCACCAATTAGGGAAAAGTTTTTGTGAGGGATAGAATAGTAGAAATTGGGTTTTTTTTTCTCGGGTTTTGCTAATGTGTAATGGACTTTTATGGCGCATTTGATTAGGACATAGCTTTTGGCTTTTTTTAATATCCCCCTTTTTTTTACCGCATCATAACTTCCACTATACTGGTTTTATTTTGATACTTGGGGGGGTTCGGGAATTACATTCGGGAATGGAGGACACTAGAATGGAATTTCTTTTTTGTCCAGAGGCAAAGTTACCCTGTGGTTCGATACCTTCCAAGGGGCTGGTTTTGAGTTCTTTTTTCTTGTACCTTTTCTTTTCTCTATTGGAAACTTTTTCTGTGGGTGGCTGTTGCGCCCTATGCTATTTCAATATAGTCATGTCACTTAAAAGCGAGGTTTTGTGTAGTTTTTTACTTACTAGAAATGTATAATTACGATGGTCATTGTGATGGAGAATCTTTTCCTGAAATTAATGTGCTCCCTTCATTAGGTGAGTGATTTTTTTGAATTCATGGGGTTTTTGGGCCTGGCCACGTATGAACATGGGTAAACCCGCTCAGGGTAATCTAACTCAACAAGAATCAGGGTAACTCCTGGTAATTTTTTCTAAAACAAAAAGCACTCGATAGTATGCACCCAAAACATTACCAACGGCCCAATAGATGCGTAGGCTGGAAAGTAATCGGACGAGACATTTTGCAACACAACCAAAATTCCCAGGTATATCATAGTGCTGTCTGGTCACTTTCCAGCCTGACTCTATATGTAGTTGACTCAGATGACCCATATGACCCGAAGTAGCTAAAATAAGTTTACCTCCAGAAGAGAGAAAGGAATTAAAACCAGATATTTTTACTTTCCCATTACCACAACCACCGCTAGCACTAACAATCAAGAAAGCCGCTCCATCCCAACCATCCCAGTCATCCCAGTCATCCCATCCCATATCCATATTCCATATTCCAATCCACCCCTCACGTCTAAACACTCTTTCTTAATAAGTAAAGATCCCGATTTAGTAAATCCGCCCATCATCGCAGTTCGTGATAATAACAATAGAAAATAACAAGATAAAATACGATAAGATAGGATATCTTTCCCACCCCCCAGATTGCCAACCGATGCAGCAATATAGTAAAAAAAGGGAGGATAAACATAAGACCAGAACATACAAGAGGATGTTAATGTTGCTCGCTTCAAAAAAAAACGGATGATAGAAACGCTGTATGCAAAGGAGGTAATAGAGCGCAGAAATAAATAGGAAGAGGGAGGATACAGAAGGTAACTACACGCATGAGTGAAAATCTGAGAGGAGTGGGTAGATCAATCAAGCTAGAGTTGAGATAAAAATATTATCATCCTCTAATCTTGTGCACCTGCACCCACGATCGGCTGCAAGAACGGACTCTGCAAAAGCTCGTCCGCCGACGGTCTCAAGTTATGATCCAACTCAAAAGTCTTCCCCAAGAAAGCCTTCGCCTCTGCCGTCGACTTTGGAGGAATCTGTGGTGCAGCGAACTTACTCCCAATCTGGAAGATAGCCTGTAATTGCGAGCAGTCTGGGTAAGGATGAGTACCCGTGAACATCTCCACAACCAAGCATCCTAAGGACCAAATATCCGCTTTCCTCGTGTAAGAAGTCTGCTTAACCACCTCTGGAGCCATCCAGAATACGGATCCCTGAAGCGATGGCCTGTGGTTACCCGAAGCGAGGAGCCCAGTTTCAACCTTTTTGGAAATACCAAAATCGGAGATTTTGATACCACCTTTGTTGTCTACAAGGATATTTGCACCCTTGATATCTCTGTGGATAATGTCCTTGTCATGGAGATAGGCGAGGCCTGTGAGGATTTGGCGGACAAAGTTTCGAATCAATGGCTCAGGCAAAGGCCCATAGCTATTCAGCATTGCCGCTACTGAACCTCCGGGGACATACTCCAGAAAAATGTTAAGGTGGTCATCCTCCTTACTGGAAGCAAGATATTGCACGATATTGGGGTGTTGCAAATCCTTCAAGAGGTCAATCTCTCGCTCCAGGGCATCCAGCATGCTCTTTTTGCGCGCCTCGGCTGCCGCATTGCTACCGGACGTTTCCACTTGCTTCACGGCCATGAGTTCACCGGTCAAGGCATTGAGGGCAAGATAGACGCTTCCAAACGAACCAGCTCCGATCAATTGACCTTTGATCCACTTCAGACCTTCCATGGGCTGGAGGAAATCCAAGTCATCCTCGTCATCGTCATCATCATCACCATACTGACTCATGAATGCTCTGCCGATGGAGTCTACCTCTGTCATTGGGGTGGTCAGATTGCTTTGATCATGCAAGTAGCTGTCAGTGCCAGGGTCTGTATCAGTGACCACCACACTAACGCGGTCAGAGATCCCACTCTGGAAAGACATGTATGACTTGCGGTTGCTGGTGAGAGTTCCCTCTTCCGGCAGTGTATCTAGAGGGTCGCGCCCCAAATCATCTGTGGAATATGCAGCTGAAGGCAAAAGTGACTTTGGCCTAAAGCGGTTCGACGGTAAGGGTGGAGCCCCAGCACCGGAAGCATTCAGCCAGGTCTCCGCGACACTGGGGACTGGTGGTGCATCGCTTAAGCTAGAGGCATAGCTCCTAGTTGTTGCAACACTAAAGCGATTTGCATATTTACTCATCCTCCTAGAGTATCTTATGGAATTCCTCACTGTCTCCTCCAGGATACCTTTTTCATGACCTGGGAAGTACTCTGCAAGATTAGAGCTGATCAATTCACTAGGTGGCCGCTGCCCAAAGAACGCAGTTAACTTCTTCGGTGGCTTGCCGTTCGACTGCGATGTCGTCTCCTTCTTCGGGGATGGGGATGACCCCGAGGAAACAAGATCCGAAGCAGATTCTCCAATGAGCTTTCCAAGCTTCGAAGATTTGGTAGACATATTCGTATTGACTGCTTGCTCTCGGGCAATTTCTTGAGCCACTCGGAACTCAGTAGCCGTCGGCGGAGAGCCCTTCTTTCTCAAAATCAATCTCCCCCGCTCCGGCCTGGAAGTGTCGTGGCAACATATCCGCACGAGTTCTGCATCGGAAAGTAGAATGACTGAGTTATCCTCCACAGTGTAGATGCAATAATTTGGCCAGTCGCTCTCGGGAAGACTGAATTTTTTCAACGCTCTCTTTAGAATCCCCTCAGCGGTATTGCTTCCGACCAAATATACAACCCTGGTGGAGCCTTCGGCACCAATCATTTTGACACAGGTCTAATCCACAGTTAGCGAGGGAACCGCCCCTTGACTGACCATGAATGTGGATTTTCCATACCTGCCAAACGTTCTCCAAGCTCATAACCCCATCCAGACTAGGAGAAGGGTTATGCCCCATACGCCCTACTGATCCATGAGGTGTCTTAGGCGTTCGTGCCGCCGCTGTGGCTGAGCCAGGCATATTATTGTAGTATCCCGAATTCAGCGGTGGACTCACCATATTCCTCGAGTCTCTGTAGTTCTTGGAGTACTCAGGACCAGTTGGGCTATCAGGCCCTGTGTAAGCTGCACTACTCAACGTTGGCCTGTTCTGTTCAGGCTTCCGAGACGTGCTCCTGCTCGATGGTGGTGTCACCCTATGTGTTGACTGTGTAGGAGTCCCCTTGTATGAAGTCGAGGGAAGATCTCCCGTTGACCGATAGGATGTACTGGTCAATTGATCAAGGGAAGCAATGGTATTCTGGGAAAGTTAACAAATTAGAGTAATGTCAAAATGAAGCATTTGAAGTGCAGTGATTACCCTATTGCTGGTCTTGGGGCCATAGGCCTTAGTGCGCAGAGCTTTAACCGCAACAAAGATAAGCACCCTGTCACCAACTTTCGTCACTCCCATCTCCTTAAGCACCGATTGATCACATTCTAGAAGCATCTCTCCCGTGATGTTGTTTGCTATTGCCATCGGTATCAGTATGTGGGTATGCCATATCGTAGAGTAGTCCATACATTCAAATATGTGGCTGTATTTTCCACAGTTGATGCTCCTCAGCCATTCCGAGACCCGCTTCTCATCCCATGACCTATATGAACCCTTAATTAGCCAGTTGGTCTGTGGGTAGCAGTCTCTTATGGACATACCGAATCTCTCCTAACATGGGGCTGTCATCCGATGACCTTTGTGTAGACGGAGTCATTGAGGATGACGACGGGAATGGAGGCTGGTGATAGCTGTGTGCTTGTGATGCATACTGGCTTTTAGAAGCAAGAAGTGCCATGGTAGTGAACCAGCACGAACCAGTGACTGGCTGACGAAATTCGAACCGTT
>Ga0307511_10005773_pt1 | contig 12517 bp, 6 predicted proteins | sample 13_EM_MG_FD_200266 | JGI IMG/M metagenome (GOLD analysis project Ga0307511, IMG submission 200266) | Populus trichocarpa ectomycorrhiza microbial communities from riparian zone in the Pacific Northwest, United States - 13_EM | ecosystem: Host-associated > Plants > Roots > Unclassified | place...
AACAAACCTTAACACGACAATTTAAGGAAGAAAGGGTAGTAGTGTATGACGGGAAGCAACTGAAAGAAGGCAAAACTCCAAAATGACAAGGAAATAAAGTTGGGGCAGCGCGAACAGTGACTGCAATTAATGTAATCTTCAGTAAAGAACACTCCGGCAGCAATCCTATCTAGAAGTAAAAAAAAAAAAAAGACTACATAAGAAAAAACAGGAGCGAAGAGAGAAGAAACAAAGTCAGTAATAAAAACCGGATCGAATTGGAAAGTGTGGTGCTGTCATTGTAATCTTATCAGCACCAAACTCAAACGAAGATTTCAAGACACAGTGGAGCCAAGAATTTTTACTGCCTGAGCTACTAAATAAATATATAAATTATTTTTTTAATATTAATTATTAACTCATATACATAAATTTATGAAGTTAACAGTAAAATTTTAATTCAAATATACTACCTAAAATATTAAAAATAAAATTAAAAATATATAAAATTAAAGTGAAAGTAAAAATAAACTCACTATTGAAGTTACATCTTTCGATATATTGTGAAATAAAATTCATCTATAATCGAATCTGAATCGATATTGTAACGACCCCTCAACTGGGATAAAATAACAATGTCATGTCAACTGGAAAACAAAGTAATTAATTTTTTCCCCTCCCTCAATTCCTCCTTCCTTTACTTGATTCTTCCTTAGAGTAGTGTTTTATAAATTGGACTTTGTAAGTTTACAAGGTTATTCTATCACTTTTCTTATTTTTTTTTTCCTGGATTTTTTTTTTGTTTTCCCTTTACTTTTCTCTCTTGCCTTTTCTTTTCGTTCTTTTCCTATTCTGCTTTTGCCAAGTCGGTAATTTTCTGATAACCCAATCGAGAATTGCAAAATGTTTTTACATAAAACTAGTCAATTTATGATTTTTCGCCTAGAGGGTTTACAGATATCTTCAGCAAGCTCTTGTTCAATGTAAATCATCATAAAATATGCTAAGAGCTCCCCTTTCATTTTATTGTGAGACATATTTTGAACATGCTTCATAGCTGAAAATGCTCGATTTTTGGTGGCAGTAAAAACATGCAAAGTCAAAATAAGACGAATCAACCTGTTAATCAAATGATTGTGTTGCGACTTATTTGTTTCGATTAATCCTTGACATATTTTGAAAATGATAGACATATTCTGAAAGCTCTCATGATGAATCACATCAATCTAATAATACTATAGCTGAGATCTCAAATAACGTATCTCTTATTCATTAAAATCTTTAGGATAAAAATTATCAACAAGTTTGCAAATAACATCAACTTTAAATGATTTAAAGTTGTCCTTAGATTCTAAAGCAGAGTTAAGTACAAGAAGTTTTATTGTCTCATCAATTAATCTAGAAATCAACTCTTCCAACTGAAAATCTATTGTTGAGTTAAATATATTATAATGATAGTGTAAGTAAACTATCATCAATTCTTATTGCTGACATGAACGACCTGTAACCTTTTATATGAAGCATTTATATGTGGTACGTCAATCTCATATTGTGTGCAAATAGATTGTACATGTGCAAGGAGAAGATCAAATCCGTTATCTTTTAAAATTTGAAACAATACTTTAGTAGTTGAGATAAAATTCAGTTGAATTTGTATAATGGATAGTACCATACAATAAATAAAAGAAGAAAAACAAGAAGTAATCTAGCATGAGGGAGATACGATTTTCTCGACTTTGCCTCTCTTAACTTAAAAAAAATATAGATTTTAATTTAAAAAAATGGCTAATTTGATGGACAAAATATATTTTTCTTTAACTAATTTAGTTAAGTGTAAACTTATTTAATATTAATACAAAAAAAATATTAATAAAATCTTGACCTGAACTATAGCCTATCCAAGCCTTCAACATGGCTCCACTTTTAAGACACATGACACACAATCTATCCCAGAACGGGCTGGAAAATCTATATATTAGTATGGAAGAAATTGAAAATGAGTTTAGACATTTTGTTTATGCATTTATTCCATGCTAGAGCATCCCTTTTGAATATATTCCATAAGCATATCTATTTCAATGTAAATACCTTATGCAATCATGCATCATGCATGATGATGCCATGGGGTTTTATAGGGGTTGACAATTATGTTAATGAGTCTAGTTATAAAGAAGAAAACTTGAAATAAAAATTGAATCTAAGTTGTTTGTGATTAAAGAACCAAGAAAAATGGTGAAAGAAGTGGACATTCCATGGTCATGAAAGAGCACGAACCTAGGGAGAATGTAGAACAATTATATGGCAACCCACTCGGTGGGAGGAGCATGTGGAGACCATAACAGGAAAAGGGTTGACATTCACGCATCAAAGATAAATCAAATCACAAACAAACTAAATGAAAAGAAATGGGACAAGTATTTGTTTGTTTGTTTGTTCGTTTCGTTTTAAAATTGAATGACAAATATTCAATGTTGATTTGAATATAAAAGTATCTGAGAGAGATGTTTTTGCTTGTTTCAGTTTTAAATTGATTGTCAATAGATTTATTTATTTGTTCACTCGAGTCATTTATGTAGATTTTAATTGGATTGAATAATTATAAACTTAAAATATTGTGCATTATATTTTTTATAATTCAATAATTATTTCGGTTGAAATTTGGCATGTATAATTGATAAGGGAATTTATTGCATGTATATTTTTAATTATTCTTACTTTATTTTGAAGAATTGTCTCACAAGTTAATTAAGATTTTGGATCTTTTTAAATTATTAACCTCATGGAAAATTTATGTGTTTTCATATACTAAATTAAAATTGAGTAATAATTAGTTTTTGGGTTCTAACAGGAGTTATACAATTTCATTTCTAGTGTTCATCATCATTTTGAAAATTTAAGACAGAGATCTATAATTCTTATGGAGACTGTAGAACTCAGTTTTACTGATTTGAAGTTCAAAAAATAAGTTAAAAGACAGTTCAAATCAGACCCGAACTTCCTGCAAATCCAGTTACTGTCTCATGCTATGGCCCAACAACCAAAACCAAGAGAAGAAGCCAATAAGTGAAAAAGAAACATGCGTATTCCAGCAAACATAAACAGAAAGCACACAGAGGACAAAGGAAAACCAACGCAAAATCTACATGGGAAAAACACTAAGCCTAAAAGGACTTTGTCCTTTATTCTAAGAACAATTCAGCTATTTAAAGTTAGGTTTGTTTGCTTACAAAGTCCATAAAAACCAACAAAAACTAAAAAAAGGAGAAGAAAAGGAATAGAAAAAGCAAGAGCGAAGAACACAATCGACAAAAAAGCCACAAACCAATTCCTGAGAATTCAAATTATTTGGCCATTTCTAAGTTTGAAGTCAGTTTATGTAGCTTAAAATTATTATTATTATTTTTTTTAGTTTAACGTAGGTGTCCGGGCTAGCTTGCGCACACCTCGACTAATCCCACGTGCCCTAAAGTTAACGACCATGTAAGCCTCCAGTAGCCATCATATGAGCAACCATATGGCTCGAACCTGAAACCACAGAGGGAGCAAACTTCTTGATCCCAAGCTCTTACCACAGGTCCAGCACCTAGATGGTTAGCTTAAAATTATCTAGCTATAGTCACACGTGGTTCTAGATAATTTGTTCTACTCATTTAGAGAAAGATTGATCCTCCCATCGACTTCAAAAAGAGGAAAAACTAACTAAAATTAATCGGCATTACACATCAATTGAGTCCACCATGTAATTCCATCCAATTAGTCTGTGGAGGGAGCTAAGGTGACATTTTCGGCACAAATACAGGCTACATAAGAACAAAAGGTTAAAAACACTTAAAATTAAAAAAAGAAAGAGATAATTTCTTGTTGAGATATTATACATATACTAAAATAAAACGTGTTTTCCTATAGAAATGGCAAAATTATAGATTTTGTCAACTGTTTACTGTAGCAGTGGCAAAATTATAGTTTTCTCTTCTTTTCTTTTTTTGAAAACAAGGTTTCCTTATTTTTTTTTTCTTTTTATACTTAATATTTTTTTTCTTTTTATACTTCACCTATTTATCACTATTTTTTTCTTATTATTTTTTTGTAATATATTTTTATTTTTTCCTTTTTTTTCTTTACACTTTTTTTTGAAAAAAAAATATTGTTTTTATTTTTTTATTTTTTACACTTTGAATATTTATGACTCTACGTTGGCTTATTTATACTATTTTTTTTTGTTCTTATCTTTATTATTTTGTAATTTGTTTTTATTTTTATTTTTTTCTTTACATTTTTTTTTAAAATTATTATACAAAGACTAAGAAAATAATATTTCACTGTAGCAATTACAACATTGTTCCATTCTTCTACTACGTTAAAATTAGTTTAAGATTTCACATATTTTTATTAATGTATATGATCTTTATTATATTTTATTATATATAAGAATCAACTTTTTGATTCACTGTTACATTTGTTACTCGATGTCAAAAAACACATTAATTCTTTTATATTAAAAAAAAATTATTCAACTTAGAACGAGATAAGTTGAATAAACACGTTAACACTTTATTTTTTTTTAATATTTATTGGCACATATGATTCTCGACGTATTTAATTAAAAGCATGTATAGACCTATTGGTTTATAATTAGATTTTAAAAAAATACATTTGAAAAACTTGCATATTTATTTGTTTTTTGTCAAAAAAATTATTCATTCTATGAAGAACCACGAGTCAAATAATTAGTAAAATTCAAAAGGAAAATGATGGTGAGTCTATATGTAGGACGACATAAATTTTTTCACCCCAGTCCATTTAATATAGTTATTGGATAGAAGTTACTTTTTGAATTAAAAGAAGTAACATTTTTTCTTGAATGTATTAAAAATGGACTCCCCATTTATTATTATTATTATTATTATTATTATTATTATTATTAAAAGAAAGTGAAGAAAAATACTATGCATTTATTGTGGATATAAACTCATTACATTGTGGACCACACTGTAGACATAGAGTGTTTGCATTATGAATAATACTGTAGCGCCATTGGGGCATTGTCTTTGCTGTTTTTAGTAAAAAAATGTTGCTGGATGACATTGTCTTTTCTGTTTTCTGTGTCAAAAGCTGTTGCGTTTCGCTTGACAACCAGATCCAAATCGCTTCCAAAAGGTGCTAGGTCTGGCTTGGTAGCCACAGAACATGATAGAAGGCGAGGATTTGTCACAAATAAATCAATAATTTAGACCAAAATATATTAATACATGGGTTCACAATCAAGCCAAGAAAATAAAAATTAATCCATACTAATATGCTGCTCGTACATGTAATAAAATTATACTAGAATATTATTGGGTCATGCCGAAAGCTATTCGTGTGTTTGTTTTTGCATTTAAAAAGTATTTTTTAATTTAATTTAGTTTTTTATGTTAAATTATTTTTTATGATTTTAGATTGTTTTGATGTGCTGATATAAAAAATAAATTAAAAAATTTTAAATTTCTTTTCCGATACAATTCCAAACAAAAAAAAACATTTTAAAAACAATCACCATTAAAATCTTTATAACTGCATGATTGTTAACAGAAGATCTTTATAGTGATGAGTCATTCTCACAGTTGCACCAAAGGACATGATAGAATGAGAGGATCTGTCACAAATAAATAAATAATTTAGACCAAAATATATTATTACAATAATGTTGGGTCCTGCTGCTAGAAGAACCCAATAACGTTGGATCCTGTCTCCAGCAGAATCTAATAACGTTAGGTGTAGCTGCCCAGCCAAACCCAGCAGCTTTTGAACTTCTTGGCAACCAGATCAAATGCTATTGAATCTGGCTTTTCCACCGGATCCAAGGCTCTTGGGTTTAGCTTGACCGCCATATCTAAGGATATTAAGTCTAGCTTGGCTTCCAGATCCAACGTACTTAATATATTTTTTATACTCTTTATATTTTTTATATATTTAACAAAAATTTATTATTAACTTGAAGATAAGATAATTTTTAAAGCGTGAACTAATATGTTAGTTTTTTATGTGTAACGTAGGTTTTTCAATTTTTATTATGTATAAAGACAACCTCAATTGTTTTTCCAAGTATACTATTATTAATAATTTGACAAATTGGAGTTTTGATTGCTTGTGAAAATATAATTAATTGTTTAAAAATTTGTAATATTTCGTAATGCTTACGGTCTAGTAGACATCTCCAAGATAAGATGCTATTTTGAAGTGACAAAAGGGTTAATATGATACTTTGAATAGTCTATGCGTACTGCTTTACTTTTTCTTCGATGAATTTTAAGTTATTTAAGCCGTTTTTTTTATTGGCATTACTTTATTGGTTTTGACTTTTTCGAGGATATCTAGGAATAGCTTTTACGGGAGAGAAGAGAGTTCCACTGGTTTTGGCTTTTCCACGAATTGTTTTCCTCCTTCTGTGGTGGTTCGGCCTTTCTATTTACAAGCTTACTTCAAATTTGCCCGGTCCCCACCTCAGGTTTCATTTTATTTTTCTTTTTATTTTTTAAATGAGCAATTTATTTATTTATTTATTTTGAGAAGCGACACCGAAAGTTACCTGACAACCTCTTCTCCTATATGCATACGTGACTCTATTTCTCAGACAACAGCCTTCAGAATATCTGAAAGGCCAACAATGCTGTCTAGATGACACACGTCACAAACCCCAGATCCAAATTACAATAGAACATCTATTAGAAGAAGAAGAAAAGCACAATAATATTATTCTGAGAAAAATCAAAATAAGACTGGCAGCTTGCAATGGAGGACAAAAATTAATAAAGAACAGGAACCTGGAACCATGTGTGATTTGATGTTAACAAGTTGATGAGAATAGCTGCTGTTTTAAATATATATCATAAATAATTTTTTTTTAAAAATTATTTAATGCATTTATAAATAAAAAATATTTTTAAAATTAATTATTACTACATTTCAAAACAATTATAATTTCAAAATTTCAAAATCTTTTGTCAGAGTGTTGAAAGGATTTAACATCTTTTGTCAAGAGTGTTGAAAGTAATTAACACTTCTTTCTGGGGGCAACTTTCGGTCGAATCGCGTGACAACAATGACATTTCTTGTTGTTTAGGTAGAAGCTCATGAACCCTCCACCACTCCTCTCTACCCTATCACTTTCTGTTGAAGACTTGGCTACAGGAAAATTCAAATGGCTAGACGTTATCTTATGTTTCTTTTTCCCCTACCCTCCATGCCCTCATGAAGACTGGTAATTACTCGCCAAACATATATAATTTTGTTGGCATTGAGTGTACTATCATCATCGTCGTCGTCAATATCTTTACGAAAGCATGCTGCTTCTGTTTCCTTCATTAAGATTTGTAGTTGATGATCACCCAGCATTTATAATCATGTTTCTTTGCCACTTTCTTGAAACCAAGAACTAGAAAGAGGGAATCTCAGAAGGGAGAGGGATAAAAAAAGGGTAAAATTCCGAATGTTTTTCTAAAAAAAAATAAATATAAAAGGAGTTACAAAAGAGAGTCGATAAAGGATTCAAATCCTAGAAAGAGTGAATGGAATGTCCAGAATGGAGGAGGACTACCTCTTATTATATAACTCAAAGCTTTGTAGACATTCTTGAGAAAAAACAAAGGGCCTGAAATGAGGAAGTTCATAAACCAAAAAGTTTAAAGTTTTCTATCCAACTTTCAACTATAGTACTTTTAAAACCTAAACTTCTAGCACAATGTCTAGCAGCAATTAGCTGGACACCATTGTTTTTTTTTTATTATTATTATTAACATAGGTGTCCGGGCTAACTTGAACGTACCTCGATAAATTCCATGGGCCTTAAAATTAACAATCATGTAAACCTCAAGTGACCATCATATTAATAACCACATGACTCTTTTTTATCCCAAACTCTTATTACTCACTATTGTGTGATTTGTTTTCGCGCATAAGTGTTTCTTTCATACTCGACACAGGACAGCATTTTGTTTGAGTTTCATACATCAAAGACGCCTGAGAACTTCATCATATTCACATTGATCTTCAGTGCACATTAATCTTTTTGTCTCACCAAATCCAAGTCATAATTGAAATATTAGTATCCATTTTTCTTTTCAGTGGATAGCTCAGTGGAGAACAAGCCCTTATCTCAGCTCTTATTTCTGGCATAAATGACATTTGCCAGAAATTCAACTTATTTTAAGCCATGTGCGGAGATTGAAAGTGAGCATGAAAAGAAGCAAGAGTAGTGATTAGAGCACCATCTTGATCGAAGAATTACGGTGCCCGTTCGATAATGAGAATTGGTGGCCCAATCTACCATATGAATGATTACTAGTTTAAATGACTGGAGACATGTATCATGACAGAAAATAGATTACCCCACCAGACACCCCACTTGACCTAACCAACAGCTGAACAGAACAGAAGTAAGCAGAAGCTGTCAGTTTGCCTTGGAATTCTCAAGGTTCCATGCCTAACCAATATATTGCAGACTGGCAGTGGCTATTTATGGACGATCCAAATGAAATATGAACACAAAATTTTGAAATATACACAAACATTCACTTTGAAAATTGGTACCAGGTATAGAGTAGAAAACTTAGAATGCCTAAGGTAAGACTATTGCTTGACTTTTTGGAAAGTAATAAGAATAACTAAGCCTCATTTCATGTCAATTTAAAGAAAACTAAATTAATGCATAACGGGCTTCTTGTCCAGGGGTCTGAATGTTGTAGGGGAAGAAGCCAATGGGAGTACCTGAGAAGAACTTGAATGATATTGTGGTAGATGATGTAGAATTTCACTTTCTTTGTTCTTGCCAACAATAAAGCCTAGAAAAGACCCTTCTGTCTCTTCTGTTATCATCGTTGAATTAGATACTTTAATCTCTGATGAATCTTGAACAGAAACACAATTTTTAGATGCCCTTTTCTCGGCTTCTTCCATTAACCTTCTAAACAGTTTCGCCTCTGCATCCCTCAAGAACTTGAATCTTGGAGGCGGGGAAGATCTCAGCCGGCTAAGCTCTGCTTCCACTGATGATTCAAAGAGTGGATTGAATCCATGGTGATGATAAGAATCCAAAACATTGACAGGAGGGGATTTTAAACGCGGAGAAGCCAAAGGAGAAAGGAATGGGGTGTCAATAGTCACCATAAGATCACTCAAGCTTCTTGTCTTTGACCCCTTTCTGCTCCTATCGCCTCTAGACTTCCCATCATCAGACTCCAAATCCTCCTTTGTTTCCTCTTTTATAGTGAAGAGAAATCTAGGTGGACCACAAAGGTTGTGCAGCCTCATGATCTCAGACTCCGCACTTTCTTCACCAAATGCTTTTATAAGCAAATCTTTGCTTGTGCCTAATTCTTGGTCTGGTTCTTGGCAAGGGGCTTCTGGATCTCTCACAACATCTTGAGTAATGTTACTTCTGAAAAAGGAGGGTTTTTTCCAGCAAATAAGATGAAAGAATCCCTTAGCATAGTTGCTGCTATAACCATCATCTTCTTCAACTTCTCTGTTGCTGATTCTCTTCTTCCACCATAGCAAGTAGTAAAGCTCTGCAACAATTGCTAAAAGAAGGCAACCGAAGACTAGGCCTAAACCAATACCTAACTCACTGAAAGATGTCATGCTGGAATGCAAATTCACATCTCAATAACAACTAATCTTTGGTTGAATTTTGCTCAAGTTTTTCTCATCTGATATTCAACGTAAAATATCAGAATATTAAACAAATATAAATCCTTCTGTGTTCTATCAGAAGAACTTCCATGAGGAATTCACAAAGAACCAAAAACCCATCATAGCCAAAATAAAATAAAGGAAAAATGCAATACTACTTATGTTGGAAAACACCAAAAAAATTACTTAAAAGAAAAGGGAAACTCCTGGAGACTACCCAATTAATGAAATAAAAACCGTCCTCTGGTGAAGTGTTAGTCTCAAATCAGAAGCTAAGGCCTAAGAGCTCTCAACATGAACTAAAACAAGAATTATAGGTATCTGCTATAAAATACACGCCACAAAGGAGGGCAGAGAAAGCATTTTTTGCGAGTACAATAACTAATAGCAAACCCAAAACCAAAGATATGAGAAAGCATTACATGATTGATGGGATGGGAAAATCTTGTAAAATGTGTGTGGAATTTAGCTGGAGAGGCTATTCACATGGGTTTGCCATAAGATATGCATTAAATATTAAGCATAGACAGCAGTCAGGAAAGGAAAATAGAAAGAGGAAAGTGACTAAAAAGGTTAGAGTAAATTATTCTTTAGTACCCATCTCTTGAAACTTATTGCAACTTAGTCCTTTTTTGTCAAGAAAACCTACAATGTACTCTTTTAAATCCCAAATAACATTTAAGTTATTAGAGGAAAACCAATATAGTGGGGGTTTAGAGAAAAATAAAAACATTTCAGCAAGACAACGGTCGATGATAATCAAGGGATTAAGTTATAGATCTTCAAACATGAAGGACTAGGTTATAATACTTTAGAAAATTAAAGACTAAAGGATAATTGACTCAAAAGGCTAAGATTCTTGGTCCACATAAAAAATGAAGGGCGGTGATTGCAGCACCCATGGAGAGTCCACGCATTCTAACTGGAATGGAAGACACAGCCAAAGAAAACACTCGTCAGCCATGTCCTTCTTAGCTGGGTGTCACTTCATTAAGGTTTTAATCAAAGCTTGATCCAGCTTTTACACAAATCTGACTGGGCACATGCAAATGGGAGTAACACCTCTACAGTATCTCAACTTTAAGTGTGTTTGGCAGTGTGGTTGTGGGTACTTTTCAAATAACTTTTCGTGCTAAAATGCATGTCAATGATGTTTTTTCATTTTTTAAAAATCATTTTGACATCAGCACATCAAAACGATCCAAAACATACAAACCATATTAAATTTTAGTAAAAAAAAAAAAATTCAAAATTTTTGGAAACGCAGCCGCAGCCGCGTTCCCAAACATAGCTTATCTATCGTCATAATCGAGTTTTGTGTGTTTATGTAATATCTAAAAGCCATGCATGACATCAAATGACGTAGCTTCTCCCGAATTTAATTATAAAATTATGATTTGAAAGAGTTATCATCAAGTATTATAATTATTAAAAAAATTATGGTTCGTGAGAGTTTGGATAAGAAAACTAGTTATGTTAGGGAAAGACGCATTACCCTCAGTGCATTTTACCTAAAATAAGTTGCATTATTAATTAATTGTTTTTCTAAGTTATGTTTCGATTTGTTGGTTTTGCCCAATGTTTAAAGCAGATCTCTATTCATGAAAAAATATTTATCTTATTGAGTTAAATCCTAACTATTTTAAAGCTTAAATTTTAACATCGCGATTATTTGCTAGATACATCTCATTCCTAACATTTATTGTTATTAATTCATTTAATTTAATATCACAAGTATACATTATGTGGCAAAATTTATACCTCGAATATTAATTAAACAAATTAATTTTGGTGGTATTTTTGAAATCTTGGCCAAATCTTAATGGATGATCATAAACTAGTTACGATATCCATTTTGTATTTTTAAAACATGATAAAATGCATTTTGTTTTTTAGAAAGTATGCATGAAAATGTTTTTAGAATTTGGTAGTATACAATTAAAACATTTGGGTTAATTAATTTTTTTTTTATCTTTTATCTGTTATATCTTTTTTTTTTCTATCATTTATTTAACATAAAATGAAAAAAAAATAATAAAAAGAAAATGCAACACACACACACATATTCTTTTTTTTTTACTAAATTTTACTCATACACCCCACAATTATATGTTTACAAGAGTACAAACTCAAAATTTTAAAATGAAACACATAAAACTTATACAAAATGGATATCTTGGAATTCACAAAATAATCTAGGGAAGTTGCTAGAATTCAGAGCAATGCTGGGAAGCGTTTAGAATTGCAGGAACAATGATGAAGTATGGGTCTCATACGCCATCATCAGTGCAGACAAAAATGGGTGGATCATGTAGGTCTCCTCTTCCTCTTCAAGTTTGTATTGGCGATGTCATACACCATCATCTACATATCAAAGAAAAACACACAAACAATAGCTTTTACTTTTGTTTCTTTTTTAGATATGATTCTTTTTTCCGCTTGTTTTTAATTCTTCTTCAGGTAGCTGTGATCGAGATGTGCAATTAGTAAGGAGGAGGTTAACATAGGGAGGCTATTGTCCTGATGTTATTGTTGTTGGCCGAGAGGGAAAAAAGGTTGTATGGTTGTTACTATAGCTTCTAATGGCAGTTGGAAAGAAGTGAGAATGTGAGTTGTGTGGTGGTGCTTGGTTTTGGTGGATGTGTGAAAGAGTTGCTGGATAAGAGTTGTTGTCGTGGGTGGTTCGACCAGGAGAGGTGAGGTTTTGATGGTATGGTATTTGGCTAAAAGAAAAAAGTTATAGGTGTAGGTTGTTTAGGTGACGCGGTAAAAAAGATGGAGTGAGGCTAGTTATGGTTTAGCTTTGTGGTGGTTATGGAGGAAAAGGTAGTAGGCTAGTTACTGAAGATGGTAATTGGTGGCTGGATTG
>Ga0307511_10005774_pt1 | contig 12515 bp, 14 predicted proteins | sample 13_EM_MG_FD_200266 | JGI IMG/M metagenome (GOLD analysis project Ga0307511, IMG submission 200266) | Populus trichocarpa ectomycorrhiza microbial communities from riparian zone in the Pacific Northwest, United States - 13_EM | ecosystem: Host-associated > Plants > Roots > Unclassified | place...
TTGCAACATCCTGGTAACTTGTCGAGAACAGGAACATGTCGACCGAAACTTGACTCTTGGAACATTCCACTGCAAACGACTTGTAGAAGCTATTTGCCGTCTGAAGCAGTCCGCTCTCCTTGCTTGTCCCTAGCAGCTTTTTGTCTTCCCTCATCTCCAATTTCCCAGCCCCAAGGTTTGGTAATGAAGCAGTGAGTACTATAATCTTCCCACCTATTGGTGATATAAGCTTGTGTCCCGACTTGAGAGCCGAGCCCATGCAATTGCCACCGTTTTGTGTATTCTGGAACATGTCCTGCAGCTTGCCCAACAGGCTCTCAATAGCCTCCCGGCACTCGTCGAGTGGGACGAGGAGATCTCCAGGGATCGGTAGGAAAGGCTCTTCAAGATCTGAGACGACGAGCATGTTTGGCTCTGGAGAATCGCTGGTCATGGAAAAGTAATGTAGGGCAGAGTCCACACAAACAAATCCCAAGCGTGTACGTTTATCGGCGTTGGGGATCCTGTCGAGGCTTTCCAAAATGGTCCTAGCACTGGTAGCAAGCAGACCGCTCTGGACAGCGGCGAAGCTGACGTCCAAAAGGAAAAGATACACTAGCGGCTGAGGTGGGCGAACCATATACTCCTGAGGCGCAATGAACTCGACCACACTATAGTTCAGCTCTGGGCGCTGCCATCTATCCACTTGCTTTTGCTGTGCATTATCCCAGTCAAAGGCTTGGGGAACATCATTTGTCAAGTTGCACATGTTGCATCTCCACCGGTGACCGTGATCAAGGAATGTGACATAGGGATTAATATAGGACCTACACCTCCGGCACCGAGAGATCACTGTGTCAGATACCAACGGGACTGGAGACTCTTCATCGTGTAGAGAGGTGTATGGCTGAATAATGAGCGCAAATGGCAGCTTGGATTTCTTAAGCAGCGAGTGTGTTGTTGGGACAGCATTTATAGTCGACCTCATGTAGTGAGGAGGGCAATTGGCGTTAGGAGAAGGTGTCAACGAAGACTGCTTCCAAGTCAAACTATGTACCTAAAGCTGCGAAGGAAAGAAAAAAACGTACATTAGGTGGGAGTATAATTGGTGGAGGGGGTAAATCCAATTCCAAGGCATTAAACGGCTGAGCTGTGACATCTATGGTATACAAGGGGTTCAGAGCCTGTGGCTTCTGTATAGAATAATCTGTTAGCGCAAGAATGGACGACAACCGACGGCCCTTCGCAAGCTCAATTCTTGGACCACCGCCTGAGCTGAAATTGAATGAGAACTCAACAAACCTGTAATTGAGGAGCAGTTTGCTGTGGCTGCCCACTAACTCCCATCTGCCCAAACTGGTTTGTCATGGACGCAACACCCGGTGCTTCATATCCTGGTTGCGGGGGAGTGTACCCTACTGGGGCAGGGGCGAAGCTTTCAGCAGGATATCCAGCTGGACCGGTCATTCCGCCTGGTGGATAAGTAGAAGCACCCCCAACTCCTCCGGCCACTGATGGTGTTATTGCGGCATTTGCTCCTGATCCAAAATCGAATGCCTGCGCGGCATATTGACGCTTCTTGGGGCCACCAGGCACACCGCCAGCGGCCTGGCCAGGCGGAGGAGGGGGGGATGCAGCCGGGGGATAGCCTGGTTGTTGGGCGGCGTATGGTGTATTTTGCGAAGGGTATTGGGGCGTGCCAGGGTTTTGCCCATAGGGGGGTTCCTGGGGGGGGTACTGGTAGTTGGGATCTTGGTACGGAGGCTGGGCCATATTTGGGTATATAACTGCTGGGTAGCAGCGGGAGCTATCATAGTGTAAATCGAATATCAGTACAAAACTCCAAACAACAGTGAGGAATTCAATAGCTCGAAAGAGTATTCCCTACTCAGGACGTTCAAAAGCTAGCTTCTGGGAATTGTTTAGAGTTGGTACGAACGAGGGAAGATAGATTTGGGGAAGAAAACTCTGCGGGGCCCAAAGACCAGAGGAAACTGAATAGAAAATAAATGAAGGAGAGCGTTGCTTCCGATATGTGGCTTGATGGGGGGACTCAGGATTGTCGAAGTGGGTGATGTGTGAAGATGGCCTCTTCCGAGGGGCTTGTGCCAACCAGACTATGAAGACGGACAAGTTTAAGATCTATGTGGGATGCCAACGCTAAGCCTGTTCTGTAGGTCACGTGTATGGCCCTGCTGTTACATCTTGAAGCCTTTAGAGCTTCCATATCCGCGAGGGTAACTCGCACCATTTTGAGGACTCTTGATGGGAGGAAAGTATGTTGCCCCATAGGCGTCGGCTTGGAGATCAGGGAATATTCTAATAGGTAGGTCTTAGCTACCGGTACACCTTGCAATCAAGGTCAACAAGGTCAACAGAAGAAGGTCAACAGGTGATTGCACCCAACCGACCCAGTGCCCGAACATCAGTACATATGGCATGGCTCCGGAACGACTGGGGAACACGAGGCAGAGAGTGTATGGAGGTCTTGTAATTACTAGCCAAAGAGCAGAAGCGCTCGGGGCCATTTTAGAAAGACATTGCGCTCCCAGTCTAGCCCGGATACTGTTCAGACAATATAAAAATATATGTAGTAGCTAGTCATCTGTATGATGTCCTTGGGTTGAGCTGGACGTTGCAGGTACCCCCACCCCAGTCCACAATCAGGAACCCCCAAAGGTGGAGGTATATCAAATGAGAAAGTATTCACTTTTGCAAACCCCGGAGGAATCTGACTCGGCTAACTCAATTGCTGGGGACTGCATATACTTTAGATGGCACAGTTCCGTATTCTAAAAACAAAGGCCCCTGGCCTTGCAAGCCATCCAAATTCCGGCCGGTTCTGGAAGATTTCTATTTTGGTCACAAATGTCAGCGGCTAGACCCCGTGTCAGCATTCCATTAAGTATACTCAATAGAAAAATAAAGTTATCCGGCGCTTGTAAATAAGTAAAGTACTAAGTAAGTAGGTATGGTGCTTTTGTAAGAGCAATATCCATAGAATAGAGTAGTCTGGTTAGAATAGAGCTTAAAATAATTTGTACCAACCAAGTAGTAGCGATAACCACATTATCGAGATATCAATCCGCAACTAAAGCTGGCCAAGTGGACTCCGATCGAGCAACCCTGTCTAGCAATCACTACGGCACTGCTCTTCAAAGTGGGATCCAGTACCTAGTCAAGTATGTGCCCTCAATCAAAAAGAAGACAGTGATAATTTTCGAAATTTAAATAGCTATAGTTGCTATATCTTCAGCCTATCTGATGCATATGCATCTCCAACCCATGCCAGGCTATTGTGACCTCCCCAAAATAATTCGAGAAATGCAATATTAAATTGAAATGAATTCAAATGTTTTCTATGAGTTGCAGTAACCATGAAATGATAGGGCTCTATCTAACTGAGTGGAATGAACACCGATGCATTATATTCAACCTGTGGCATATATGGTTTCCTTGTAGTCTCAGTTAGCGAATCACACTGCGGATCTGCAGGTCTCATATCGACAGTCCAGGTTAGGGCTGGCGGCGGTTCCATAAATGTACCCCTCCCCAAGATCAAGCATCCCCTCTTTAACGCAGCTGGTGAAGGCTAGCAACCTCAACATCCTGTCCTACCTTCAACATCAATTTTGAATTGCTAATAATTGCAGTTGCAAACCCCACTCAGCACCTCTTTCGACAATTTTACCACCTCCGCAAGCAATTCCCCGGCTGTCGACCAGATCTAGAGTACCTCAGGAGTTCTTGCATCTGTTTAATCCCGGCAGGGCGACACTTTGGGAAACGCAAGCGAAGTTTCCCCGGCCATTAAGCGACTACATAAGCTCTCTCCTGACTCCTGTAAGCCCCACGCCAGGGAAACAAAGAACCAGAATGAGACCCTAAACATAGATCCTAGAAACCGTCGAGTCCTGCGTCTATTACAGGCAATCAGCACAGCATTTGCAGGCATCCACATCTTACGCAGCTAATCATTTACCCTTACTTGCACAAGGCCATTCATATTTGCGCTTCTGGAGGGGTTGCTATTTGTGTACTCTGCAAGCGGCTTGGTGAATTTGGTCCTATCAACTGTTGGTCTGTATCAACCCCTGCCCCTCTCATTTGAATGCTACTATATCTACTCGCCTTTCCCTTCACTTGTTTCCCCCTCCCGCTCCTCATCATAAGTCTTTGCTCCCCTCTTATAGATATTCCTGTTGCATAGCGCAATATCTGTTTCTTTTCGTTCTGTATCGCTTGGTATGTGTTTATCCTACAATATTCCACGTGCCTAAATTCTCTTTTACGCTTTTGCAATGTTTTGACCTGTTCCTGGACGCGCATATAACCCCCTTGCATGGTACCCATATGTTTGGTGCCGATATTCTATTTCCGGAGTTATTACTGGACCTGCATTAGGAAAAACTTACTGATGTTCGTTGTCATATAGGACGATCTATTCCTCTAATCATTGTAGGATCTCAGAGAGACATAGACTTGAGGTCTTGACAGTGAGTATTCTTTGTGCTCATAGACAGAGGATACTAGTGCAGGGTCTGATACATCTTTAGCGATTCATAACCCTCTTGAGTAACTTGGTCAGGTCGCCAATTACTCGAGCCTCACATATCTCAGCTGCGAAATCTCGAAAGAATCACTCGGCACTAGGCACTAAGATATCATTCGCATCCAAAGCTTTACCGTAATTAGAAGTACGACATAATGTCCAGACACGGCTCTTCATCCAGGAAGATCAGCTTCAACGTTTCTGATCAATACGAAATTCAGGATGTCGTGGGAGAAGGAGCGTATGGAGTTGTCTGGTATGCCAAAAAAATGTGGCACGTTTGATTTCTAGAAGTGCTTCTAACACAGTAGTTCAGCTCCGCTCTACACAAGCCATCCGGCCAGAAGGTTGCTATCAAGAAGATCACACCTTTCGATCATTCCATGTTCTGCTTAAGGACGTTGAGAGAGATGAAATTGCTACGATATTTCAACCACGAGAATATTATTTCCATCCTTGACATTCAAAAGCCAAGGAATTATGAGTCCTTCACTGAGGTTTACCTGATCCAGGTACATATCTTACAAAGAGTATAGGGACGATTATAGACTAACAGTCAATTAGGAGCTCATGGAAACGGATATGCACCGTGTTATTCGAACTCAAGATCTCTCTGACGACCACTGTCAGTATTTTATCTACCAGACGCTACGTGCCTTGAAGGCCATGCACTCCGCAAATGTCCTTCACCGTGACTTAAAGCCTTCGAATCTGCTGCTCAATGCGAACTGTGACTTGAAAGTCTGCGACTTTGGACTGGCCAGGTCGGCTGCTTCCACGGACGATAACTCTGGTTTCATGACCGAATATGTTGCTACACGATGGTACCGAGCTCCGGAGATTATGCTGACATTTAAGGAGTACACCAAGGCCATTGATGTATGGAGTGTTGGATGTATCTTGGCAGAGATGTTGAGTGGGAAGCCATTGTTTCCCGGGAAGGATTGTAAGGCACCACCAATAGCATTCTTTCCATTTGGTCGACTAACATGCCCTGCGCCTAGATCATCACCAACTGACGCTTATCCTTGACGTTCTTGGAACACCTACCATGGAAGACTATTACGGTATTAAGTCAAGGCGCGCCAGAGAGTATATCCGTTCTCTACCATTTAAGAAGAGGATCCCGTTCTCCACAATGTTCCCAAAGACTAGTCCCCAGGCGTTGGATCTCTTGGAAAAGCTACTCGCTTTCAATCCTGCAAAGCGCATTACAGTTGAAGAGGCCCTGAAACACCCTTATCTTGAGCCGTACCACGACCCTGAGGATGAGCCAACTGCTCCTCCAATTCCTGATGAGTTCTTTGACTTCGACAGGAGAAAGGATGAGCTTTCCAAAGAACAATTGAAGACTTTGATCTACGAGGAGATCATGAGGACTACCAATTAAGCAAGTCGTGGTTTAGCGAATGGAATTTGGGATTTTCTTTTTCTACTCTACTATTTTTTATGTCCGGCAGGAATGGGTATGAGCATGATTTTTCTTCATCAGCTTGGGGTTATGGGATTCGAATATCATCAAGGATTTATCCTTTTGTATTCTTTTTGTTTTCTATTTTTTATTACATATATCTTATCACTTTTGGAAGCTATATAGAGGGTTGTACCAAGCTAGTTTTTCAAAGATTTCGAGGCTGTTGGTGGAACGAGGTGGTGAGCAGGTGCCCGCTTGACACCACCATTTATTTATCTTGAACAAAATGTAGCCGAGGGCAAGAGATACCCTATTTACTGAACTCTTTTCCGTTGCTCAGAAGTGGCCTCCATCCCTCGTACACCAAAGGGATTCTAAAGCCGCAACGTTGTTATGAGTCTCGAAGGTCTGCAAACCTAGGCATGCGTCTGTTTCACCTAGACGGTACATAAGGAGCACCCATTGCAACCAAATTAGATCTAGATGACACCATGCCAAATAGTAAAGTGAAAAGTGCTATAGCCAGTTGAGGGGTTTTCCCCCGCTTTAGAATCCTCCAACATGGCTGACTATCTAGATTATATATTATGAAGCTTCTAATCCCATGCTACTTTTGCCAAGGACTTTCCACATGGCAGGGCAGGTAGCAGTTTGATGACGGGACGGAAACTTGCGAGCTGCTACTTGGATTCTATCAAGAACTTCATGGTGGGAAACCTCGCCTTCGATTGGTAGATTTCCATCATTTCCCCAGGCATGATCCAAGGATACGCATCAGCAATCTCAAGATCCCTCCCATATCCATGGTCATGCCATTTTGCAGAGGAGGCTCGAAGCTTAACCTGAACGTGTTGATGTCATAAAAGCTGAATCCGATGCCCCATCATGTAGAAAAAGGACTAGAATTGTGTCAGTAATTATCACAATTGGATCGCTGCATCTCCGAACCTGAAGCATCTATTTTCGCTTCATCCCACCTTCACCCCCACCTTCAGTCTAAAGCACTCGTCTCTACAGTGTGGTCCCTACCTCTCTCTCTCTCCCTCTCTCAGCGGCAAGTGAAGCTCATACAATTCAGTTACCGAGCACAAGTGTATCCAGGCGTATCTAGTCCATACATAAACCAGAACCCCACACCATGTCGAATACCAATGAAGCCCCGAAACTTTCAATAGTGCCCCCGCCTCCCCCGGAGCAATCGTGGGACGCTACCCGGCAATCACAAGCTGTGGATGATGCCCCAGGCGCAGGTGCTCACTACGCACATCTTTGCGGGCCCGAAGATGCGGAAGGGAAGGTCCCAGTTTCAGGGAGGCTAATCATTGCTAGTAATCTACTGCCGTGGGAGTTGAGTTTGAGCAAGGGCGGAGAGTGGGTAAGTCATGTGGCCCTTTAGATGTACAGACCTGAGCAGCGGCATCATTTGACTGTAGAGCGGAAGCTGATTGGGCATTGACATATTTCAAGGAAATTGAAACCAGGAAAGGCAATACGGCTTTACATTCCTCTTTCCAGCATCTCTCATCGAAGCACAGTCATTGGGAAACAGTACTCGTAGGATGGACAGGGAAAGTCCAGCCTATCTCGAAGTCCAAGCCGCCAGTTGTTTCCAGCCCTGTAGGAGGGCTGAAGTCCCCTCTCATGTCCCCACTGATTGGTGCTCAACCACAATCACCACGACCAGCTACGCTGCCTACAGTGCCGAAGCCGGTAGTGCTCAGGCGGGCGACTACATTTTTCAGTCAGGGAGGAAATAGGCCTGATACTGAGACACAGAAAATTACTGCGGAGGATCGGGATGCTGTTGAGCGAATGCTTATTGATTCCAGCATCACACCTGGAGGGTTCGGAAAGGCAGTTCCAGTGTGGATGGGGGATGGTGAAGATGGAGGGCTAATGGGGTTGACTGTGGGGCAGGATTGGGAGAGGTGGGGCATGCTGTCGCAGAAAGGTGTGTACTCTGGCGAGATCATGAGAGATCTCAATTAACCCATGCATTTAGTGCTATGGCCGCTGCTGCACTATATCCTCCCGACCCCCACAGATGGGGAATCGGAGCAGCAGTGGTGGAGAGATTACCTTCGATACAACGTTGCCTTTGCAGACAAGATCATGCAAATCTACAAGCCTGGGGATATTGTTTGGGTGCATGATTACCAGCTACTATTGGTCCCAGAGTTATTGAGGCAGCGGACAGGTGCAGAGATGTACATCGGGCTGTTTCTTCATACGCCCTTCCCCAGTTCGGAAATTGTCCGATGCTTGAGCAGTGAGTCGCATTTTTCCTTTATTTATTGCTCGATTTTAAAGATGATGACGTACAATGTTGCACGAGGTGGGATCATATCTAACCTTGATTAGGGCGCAAGGAGATCCTGGAAGGCATGCTTGGTGCCAATTTGATAGGATTCCAGTCAACAAGTTACCTGCAGCACTTTCTGTCTTCCTGCACCCGTATACTTGGGTATGCCTCAACACCAGATGGAGTGAAAACATATGGATCGCACTGCGCAGTTGGGGTCTTCCCCATCGGTATTGATGTTGCGAAGCTGGAGTCTAGCGCTAGCCATCCAGGCATCGAAGAAAAAATGAAAGCAATCAAAGATATGTATACAGGGAAGAAGATTATCGTTGGTAGGGATAGATTAGATTCCGTAAGAGGGGTCATGCAGAAATTGCGGGCTTTCGAGGCATTCTTAGAAATGTACGAGGAATGGAGGGAAAAGGTGAGCCTACATATTTTGCCCCTCATTGCTCTTATATCACTCATAGTTTCGTTTCTCATTGGTGTTTCCATCCGGATTATGCCTGAGTGTGGCGCAAAACTGCCCATGCACTTGCATGATGATGAGCGTCTCCAACCCCTGAGGCTCCAGTGTGAAAAAGCTGACCTTGTCAAAATCCCTGGCTTAGGTTGTATTAATTCAAGTCACTTCACCAGCAATTTCTGAGTCGAAGGGAATTGAGCACAAGGTTAACGAACTTGTGGGTCATATCAACGGGACCTACGGATCGCTTGAATTCACCCCTGTCCAACACTATCCACAGTACCTTGGTCCGGACGAATACCTTGCACTTTTAAGAGTAGCGGATATTGGACTCATTACATCTGTTCGGGATGGTATGAACACAACTTCTCTCGAATACGTCGTATGTCAAAAAGATACACACGGTCCAGTTATCGTTTCTGAATTTACGGGAACTGCAAGCTCCCTCACAGACGCAATTCAAGTCAATCCTTGGGACACAAAAGGAGTCGCTCGAACCATCGATTACTGTCTACGACTTTCAAAGGATAAGAAGCAAGCGATTCATACGAAGCTATACAAACACGTCACCACTAACACTGTACAAGCTTGGAATTGCAGCCTCCTGAAGATGCTAATCGACAGCTTAAGCACCAGTCAAGAGAGGAGCGTTACACCTGTGCTTGATAGGCGGTTGTTGCTCAATGCATACAAGGCGGTCAAGGGCAACAAGCGTCTGATGATGTTTGATTACGATGGGACGTTGACACCAATTGTCCGGGATCCTGATGCAGCTATACCCACCGATAAGGTTATCAGGACAATTAAGAAGCTTGCAGCGGACCCTGGAAATGAGGTATGGATCATCTCTGGGAGGGACCAGGAATTTTTGGCAAAGTGGATGGGTCATATCCCCGAGTTGGGTTTGAGGTTTGTAGAATAAACTTTGATGCATGATGCATGGAGGGCATATGTGCTATTGCTAACACGTACTACAGTGCTGAGCATGGGTGCTTTATGAGGCATCCTCACTCTACAGAATGGGTGAATTTGACCGAAAGCACAGATATGAGCTGGCAGCAAAAGGTAATGGATATCTTTGGCCTCTACACAGATAAGACTCCTGGTATGTTAATCTGGAGACTCATGTATGCAACTAAACTCTGACAAAAACGTCACTAGGCACCATCATCGAGCGAAAGAAATGCGCTATTACCTGGCATTACCGCAAAGCTGATCATGACCTTGCGGCTATTCAAGTCAAGGAATGTCAGGAGCTTTTGGAGAGCACAGTTGCCAAGGAATACGACCTGGAAGTCATGCCTGGGAAGTGTAATTTGGAGATTCGACCGAAATTCGTGAATAAGGGGGAAATTGCAAAGCAATTACTAGAGGATTATCGAGAAAAGGATGGGCAGAAGGTTTTTGTGCTATGTGCGGGGGATGACACCACTGATGAGGGTGAGAAATATCGTCTTCCGACTTGGCTTGTAGAGCAAAGTTCTGACATTTGCTTGCCACAGATATGTTCCGAAGTCTACGCGAATCTCCCCTTCCACGGTCAGAGTTCTTCACCGTCCATGTTGGGCCGAGCTCGAAGCATACCCTGGCGGACTATCACCTCTCTGAGCCAGCTGATTTAATTGAGTCGATTGGACTGCTTGTCGGGATCGTAAATCTAGTGGACCTGGGAATTGTTGCACCTGCTATTGAAGGCACAGGGAAGAAGGAGGAGTTGGCGGCAGCTGCGTGAATTAAAGGCCGGATATGAGCGAGGTATACCTGGTATAGAGAAGGGATACTGCAGGGCAGGGTTGGGTTCCCAGTGACAGCTTAACGTATTCTAACGTATTATATATATATCCCAAGGTTGATGACTGTACGAGGATGGAGCGCGGTGGAGGAACGAATGTACTAGTATTCTCGAGTACGGACGTATGCGGGGCACATAGACGAAAAAAAATATATATATATATTGGTCCGGAGTGGATAGGTGATAGGGGATAAAGGATATATTATGTTTTTTTTACTGGGAGTTTAGAAATTTAGCCTTGTGTCTAGTCTCGATCCTACCCTCTTTGTCTCTACCTGTTTATAGTCTGTTTACTGACGTTGGTTGTGTGAGACTATAAGACTATTGATAGCATGTGATACGAATGCCCCTCCTGTGGGGTAATTCTGGCGGGTAGATACATGTAAGCCTGGCCCAGGGGCGGCAAGTTCCGATGCATGCATATGTACATACATATGTAGGTACCAATTTACTTGCATACATATGTACTTGGATGTCTTAGCATAGGAAGCTTTCGTCAGACTACAGATACTATAGGTTATTTGGTCAACACGGAGTTTGGCTTCGCTTCTCCACACCCCATACACGCCCCTCCTGCCACACGCGCAGGCCGCTCAGCAGGAACCATCAACACAGCACATCCAATCCCTAATCCAATGGAAACCGAACCCCCCTCAGACAGCTACATCGACTACGAGGCCTTCCTCTCCCCCACCTTCTCCCCCCACTCCTTCGCCAACGCCTTAATCCTGCACACAAACACCTCCGACGACCCAAACCTCGACCTCTCTACTCCCCTTTCCCGCGTGCTTTTCGACCTCCAAGAAATCGACTCGCATATACACTCCCTTACCACGGGGAATGCGTCTGAGCTGCTAGCGTATGCCGAGGAGAGTAGGAGTGTGAGTGAGGAGCTTGTGAAGGGGGTGGAGGAGCAGATGAAGGTTGTTGGGGCGGCGTATAAGAGGCTGGAAAAGGAGGTTGCGGGGAGGGGAAGGGCGGCCGAGGAGGTTCTTGGGGTGGTGGAGAGGTTGAATGGGGTGACGAGGGTGGTAAGGGGGGTAGGGAGGGTGGTGCTTTTGGGGAGGCAGTTGGAGGGGTTGGTGGGTGAGTGGTTTGGTAGTAGAGGGGGTGCTGCTGTGGGTGGAACTGGGGGAGAGGGGGATTGGAAGGCGTTATTCAGAATGGGGTATACAGTAGCGGAGATGAGGAGGACGTTGGTTGCGGATGAGGACAGGGAGTTGACAGAGGTTAATTGTGTGAAGGTGGTGGTTTCGCAGCTACTAGTCCCGGCAGAACAATATCTCAAAACGATAGCGACGGGAATGGTGGCCAATTTCGCGTTACCAGCTACCTCGACAACAGGTACAGGTACATCAGCCTCCACTACATCATCCTTCTCTCCCACCACCAGCACCCCCTCCTCCTCTTCTTTTGCCGCCCAGAAATCCCTCGAAGCATCCCTCTCCCGCGTCTCCTCTGCAACACAAATCCTCTACCTCCTCAACACCACATCTAAGCTCTCCTCCTCAGACTCCCCTCTCCTCCTACAAGTCCTCAACACCTTCCTAACCAACCAAACCACCACCTCCCTCGCCGCCCTCTCCCGCGTCTTCTCCTCCCTCACCCCAACCCAGCCCTCCCCACCCGCCCTCGACCGCTCCTTCTCTGAAATTGTCCAAAAGATCCGGGGAATAGCCGCGCTGGAGGAGGTACTTAAATCCCTTCCCCTCTCTACTCTCGATCCTACATGTACCATCCCCGCCACCACAAACCCTGCGCCAGTTGAAGGTGAAGATGAGGCTGTGCTGGGTGAGGAGGACGATACAGAACCAACCCTGTTGGGATTTGTCTTAGCAGACCTCGATACCCCATCCCTCCCAACCTTATTCTTCCGGAACTTATCCTCCGGGCTAGAGACTCTGGTAAGGAATGTACTCGCGCGGGGGGGCGTCGCGGCGAGGGGGCTAAGGGCAGGGAAAGATAAATTGCGGGAGGGGCTCCGGGGGGTGGTGGAGAGGGGATTGGCTG
>Ga0307511_10005775_pt1 | contig 12514 bp, 10 predicted proteins | sample 13_EM_MG_FD_200266 | JGI IMG/M metagenome (GOLD analysis project Ga0307511, IMG submission 200266) | Populus trichocarpa ectomycorrhiza microbial communities from riparian zone in the Pacific Northwest, United States - 13_EM | ecosystem: Host-associated > Plants > Roots > Unclassified | place...
CAGATGCAGTTTCTATAGAAGCAATTCAATGCGTAGTTTCTCTTATAGTTTGTTCAGCCATCCTACACTGGAAATTATATTCTGGTTAATTAATCTGTTAACGCCAAGATAACAGATTAATTAAACATATTTCCTTACTTAAACAGTGTCATTGTTAAATTAGAAGAAATCTTTTTATTTGGATGCGAGAGTAAGTAGAATGCTTCCTATTTTGATAAACTGTTCACCGTTATCAACCTCATGTACATATGCACTTGCACTGTTTGTTTTCATCACTCAAAGGAGTTCTTTTCAAAGTTTGTTTTACTTAAAAATATATTAAATTAATATTTTTGGCGAATCCATACACACACTAAAAAGCAGGGACGGTATGCGAGCTAAACAAGAGGAGCGATTAAGAAGCAAGACAACACATAAATTGCACAGATAAATTATGAAAGTTTTGGTACAAGGTAGAAAAAAGCCAAACGTTTTGCATTATTTTTACATTCCTTGTCAATAATGAAACGAGTTCGGCTTCAGAGGGACAATCCTGATTCCTCATCCTCCTCGAGGGTGGCTGTGTAGGTAAAGTAGAGAGCCCAGATGAGAGCAAAAACACCCAACAGGATCCAAACAAGAAGGTTGTTACTCAAACCAAAGGGCAGTCCTGTTCCTTCAGTGGACATTCTCTCATCCACCAGAGCCAAGGCGGGGCTTGACATGGATGCAGCGCACACAGCTGCCATCAAAGATGCACTCATTCCCTTGCATTTTTCCTCCACGCTGGGCTTTCCCTCCATGGAACAGCTCACTCTTCCCTTCTTTGCCATTGCTGGCAAGCCTGGAACCATAAATTAAATAAAACAAAAAAGAATGTTGAATGCCCAGTCAAATGATGATAATCAACTCTGATCCGAGTTGATTCCTATCAAATAGGTCTGGTGATTGCATCATTTTTTACCGACAAAATCATAAACCGTATTGTGAACAAAATAAGATACAAACGACAATAGTTTCACCCCACGACTCAGAAGCATAAAATTCAAGAGAGGGGGGAAATGGTCTTACCAAGAACAGGTGAGCATGAGACTCCTAGTGATGGCTTGTGTACAAGAGCTGCACGGACGAGTGATGATGTAGTGGTGGTGCTAGCAGTGATGGTGGCCATCTTTCTTCAATTTGGAAGAAGCTTGAGTCAGGACTGAGCACTGCTACAAAGGATACCAAAGCAGTCGTAGCAAAGTGTGCCACAAGAATTTACAAATTAATATTATGTATCCAAACCATGAGTGTCCAACGCACCACATAACATGGATAGATAGGCAGCCCCTCCTTTGATATCCGCTATCCTCAGGAGTCCAACCAGCTTCTTCCACGTGTGACATGATCCATTTACGAGGCCAAGCAAATTACCATAGGCAGTGACCACATGAACCGAGCCAGATTTTTCCCTAGTTAACGTCGTCGAGCCGGCTTCAAGTCCCATTATTCCATTCGTTTTAGCCGGTAAAAATTGTGGGACTTTCTATAAGGGGTAATTAAAATATACTATTAGTTATTTTTTGAATCTATTTTTTTTTAAATAGATAGAAAAATCATAAATAAAAATATTCTTATTATTATGTGTTTTATTTTTTCTTATTTTTATATTTTTTTTTTCAAAATAAATCTAGAAATAATTAATAAAATATTACTAATTAGTACTCTATGATCACTCTCCTTAAAGGATTGTGGTTGAACTTGAGAAAAATGAGGTTTTTTTAAAAAATATCCTGGTGTGAAGTAGGCAAGAATATTTTATTTTATTCAACCATTAGTTAAGAAAGTAAAATTGTATTTGTAAAAAAAATCCTTCAATTCTAATTACGCAAACATATTTATCGAATCCATAGGTTAGAGCCCTTTTCTTCATCTAAATGGGAAATTACACACAAGCAAACTCACTTGAAACCACGACTCATCTGGATAAAGTTGAAAGTCGACCACATGAAGAGCTATCCGTCAGGAAACCATGGAGCATCCACAGAATACGGCACAGAAACCCCCACGAATATACCAAAGAAAATTGCCATATTCTTTTCAGTTCTGGTGTTTGCATCTAAAGAGAATTATCTGAGTTATGTACACAACATCTTGAAGCATTCGAACATGCCCCCGGGGACTTATTTGATTTCAGCTTTTATCGCTTAGGCTCAGCTCCTAGAAGATTACTGCCGCATTCAAGACAAAATGTGTTGGAACTTTACAAAAGAAATTTGTGAAAGAATCAAGTGAACATGTATGTCAAGTCCCTAGAACAAGAAGCAACCAATGATGCGTGAGGTAATAGTATAATCTGATTTCAGTTACTCGTGGATATTGCACTGTTGTAAGTAGGGATGGTCGTAGTTGATATGTTTGCTCCAGTAACTCTTGTACTTTCCAATACCAATATCCAGCCATGGTTTCATGACTCCATCATAGTGTAATACCGCTGCCTGCTCAACACCGTCGTGTCCAACACCCGCCTCATGGCCAAGTCCGAGTTTATGCCATCTCCTGTCCAGAATAACCGTCCGGTTGTAGAAAGTGGCCCAACCTAAAGGCAAACTACCCGCTTTCCACAATTGCCTTGTGTGGCCCTGCGAAACATAATGGGGCAAAACAAGCATTAAAATATGCAGGACAATTATAGGTTTGTGCAGGATAATTATAGATTCATCCAAGCATATCACCAAGAGTGTGTCTGCCTGCATGTTTGCATGATGCCTGCACATATGCTGCTAATGTATGAATTCATTGAACATCTGGTATTCAATTCATTAAGCCACTTTCCATGCCCATGAAAATGAATAAATACTTGTTGAAACTGTGTTGACTCGTGAGCCAGAAACTAGAAGTGAAAACCATGCTTGCGGGTACCAAAAAGCCCTCTCACCCGCCTTACCACAAAGTCTGGCCTCCAATAGAAGTGCATGCTAGATTCTGCATTCCATACTGATGCTTTTTTTTCTTATGAAAGGGGAAATCACATAGGTCAGGCCCTTCAGGCTCACCCCAAGCTAATGAACTGCTCCTAACCCATGGACTGGGTGAATCCATGGTATAATCTCAACATGGCAAGACTGGGAGTCGAACCCTTGGCAATCCATGGGACTAATACATGCAGATGCTCGTTAATGCTCTACATGTGATCTCAAGACCAAGTTAATCAAAACATAGAAAAATTGAGGGGTGTAAATATCTTTTGAAGTAGAACAACACTAAATCAGCACACGTGGTTTTCAGATCAACAGAGATATCATAAATCCAGAAAGCATATATCAGCATGCAAGCAAAAGCAAATATGAATGGGAGAAATTTCTTTACCAGTTGCAAGTATTTATTGTAGAGAGCAGTTAATTTATGCCTCCTCCACTCTTGCAGATCAAACAAATTCATTCCAAATGCCCATGTGCATGCCTTGGCATCAAACCTCTTAATCACAAATGGATCTGAGAAATTGATGAACTTATCCATCCGGCGAAATGAAGGTTCACCTTCACGGCACGTGTCCACTGCTCCAATGACTTTTCCTTTCATATTAAGACTCCAAAGGCCAGCTAGATCCTTTTGCACTACCACATCATGGTCAAACAGAACAATCTTATTCAGCTGGGGGAAGACATCTGGTAGATAGAAACGAAGATGGTTCAGTGCAGAAGTATATCTTGAATCACGGGAATTTAGTTGCTTCAATGTTGAATTGTAATTAGCGGACAACCCTTTGAAATCGACTAAGCTCTGGATCTGAATTGTAGCTTTGCCAGGAGGATTCAATAAGAACCACATTGAGATTGTTGGGAGATTGAGAGAATCAGTCACTATGTGAAAAACAATTTTCTCTGGCTCCTGTCAGTAGTTAAAGCAATAAAAGTCATCAGCATTGTTGCTCATGTCAAGTAGAAGTAAGCCATGGCACAATACTCAATTTGAAAAACTTTTTTCCACAAGTATCTAACCCAGCCAACAGGGAATGACATCAGTACCAGAGTCCTACTACCCTATTTAATGATTTGTAATGGTATAAGGCCAAGAATAAGACTGGTATATTTCAAAAAATATCAGAAACGCTACAACTAGACAGCCACATGACTCAAGAAAAATAGCACGATTTTTTTCTTTTCTTAATGGCACTATGCTCACACAGCCAAAAGCTTGCTTATTGAATTTGCTAGAGTTTTTGACTTACAAAAAGTGTTGTTTCGACTCAGACAGAAGGTATAATATAATGGAAAATACGATACACATGTTTGCAGACACTTTTTTTTTACTGTTGGAAAGAGAACAGGTTCAGTCTGCACACAGGAGCCACTGACGGAGGCCTGTTCCCTTGCTGGAGATGGCCCCGTAAATTTATTCCAATTATGCTTTTCTGTGTGAGCTATGCAAGTTATAATAACCTCACCAGAAGCCTGAAGCGAACTCTGTACACAGAGGCTAAAAAACAATAATAACAGGGAAAAAGCAGTTTACCATGGCAGAGGAGACAGTGGAATTGACAACCACAGCACAGGCTAGAACATTATCAGAGAAAACAGCATAGTGATAAAGATCTGCATCATGCACCCTTTGTTGGTTAGGTAGCTGTCTTTCCTCAGGTGACAAGGCAAAATATTCAGCTGTCAACCGCATAGAAAGGCAGTGTAAGCCTTTTGGCGTAGTCCTTCCAGAAAGCTGAACAAGATATGTTGCTTGATTCTTCTGTGCTCGAACCTGTTCTTCAGCATTGTAAGTCATGGCACGGAGCTTCAAAGCCATGGCCGAGCAGTCCGGGAAAACACGACTGGCTTTTGATAAGGTAACCTCCAAGGATCTCTTTTTCTGTAGTGCACTGTAAATGAATGGATGTTCAGATTTTAAACCAATTTTTCCTTCTCCCAAATAAAAAAAATCTGACATCATTTCATAATTCTACTACATGCACAAGCAATCATCATTGCATATTTAAAGAATCAATGTCAAAAGAAAACATGTACTGGTGATGAAGATACCTCCTTGATAAATCTGAGTCCTTGTTGGCTGCACTAACAGCTCGTTCAGATTCTTTGATTCGCAATCTCAACTCTTTTACTAAGTGAGAGTTACTGCCTGGTGGTGTCATACTCAAGTATGCCTTTGCTCTAATCAGATCATCTTTCATCTGCTTTACCTTCTCATCAGTAAATATCCGGACTGGAGATCGCATGTTCTGATCATGTCGAACTGTTGCTTGATTGGACTGCCCCTGCAGCTAAAACCAGAAGATGTAATACGCAACATGCAATGGATGGTAAGAACAGCAGCCCATGCTTGTATCTCATATATGTTACAGAAATCAGAATCACAAGCATGAATATTTTTCCTAAAAAATTCTCATAACCAGTGCCCTGACTTCCACTTCTGACTAACAATGATTTTGGTCTTGCAGGCCCAGAATCATTGTGAAGTATAGAATATTGACATGCACACTTACCTTTGCTTCTGACCTGGATGTTACTGTTTCCTGTGGAATCTGCCGATTTTCTTCTCTACTTTCATGATTAGTTCCTGAAGATGGTTACAGATCAGGGACATGTTTACAATCAACAATAGAAGGAATAGCAGTAAGGCTAAAAGAACACTTCTGAGCATTACTTTCCAAAGGAATTGACGTGTTTCCACCTCTTTGAGATCTCTTTGAACCTCGATCTATTTCTCCAATATTTCCATATTTCTTAGAATCATTATTCTCTTCCGAAGTACTGTAACTAATTCTAGAACCCAGTTCCTTCTCATCATACACCACTAGTTTCGGCCCTTTCAAACCTTCACCTTCTTCCTAAATCACCAAACACCCATGTTGACACACATAAATAGCTAAAAGAAAAACAAAAAACCAGAAGCAAGCAGTAAATTTAAAAACAAAACCATTAAAAATAAATAAACATGAAACTACCTGCTCAATGGCATTAAGCTGTACAGAATCTCTCCTGTATCTCTGCACCACACAAATAGAATCAATGTTAAATCTCTATTTACAAAACCCAAACTTATCAGTATAATTTGACTTTCTAATATTTCAGGCGCCATGCGAAAATTTCACCAGTCAACAAATATTATAACTAATTGTACTAATATTCGCACTTAAACTTAGTTGTTTGATTCATTTGAAGTAAATTTTCATTGATCCATACCCTTTCCCTTCCACAAATTTTCTTAGCAACCAAACAGAATGAAAACTGAAAATCTAGTTAAAACAGAAACTTCTTACCAAAGTTGATAAATCCGAAATCAACTCTTTCCGCCCTGCCACAACAAATCCACACGAAGAATTAATCAAACACATCAATAATCAATCAAATCACAACATCCAAACCACGAGTCTACTAATGTAGATTGTCAGTAAAAATATCAATAGATTCAATCAATCATCAGTAACATTTCTATCCTCAGTGAATTTTCCATTTCCTTATCAACATAATTTGAATTTTTAACAACCACAAACAGAAAAGTGAATAAAGATTTTACCTACAGAAACGAAAAGTATGGGAGCCAAGACAGTTAAACAGAGCAAAGAGAGTAAGAAAATCCTCTGCCACCGACGAAATTTCTTCATTTTATATTTAATTAAAAAAATTAAATCCTCACTATTTTTAGGGTTTTATTGAATCGAAATCAATCATTCTCCAAAAAGCACATTTCATAGACTCATCAAATCAGCACAAATTCTATTCTTCAATAACGAGCAATGAAAAAAGAAGAAAGAAGAGCAAAGCTAGGGTTTCAGGCTTTCTTTTTATTGGTGCTGTGATTTTCACGGGGATATATATATAGAGAGAGGGGGGGTAGTTTTAAAGAGCTTGATGCTCCATGCCTGCCTCTCTGTGAGGGTGAGGGTGAGGGTTTCTTTTTTATTTTTAAAATATTTTTAACTATATTGTTTGGTCAATTTTGGAATTTGCCAGATAGAGTACATATTTATATACTTTCGGGGGTTGTGCTTTGAGATTCGAGACGCGAAAACGACGATGAGTGACAGGTAATGGTAGCCTAGGGTGGGGCATATGAAACTAATGACGAGGAGTAAGATCATTCGTCGTTGATCTCCAAGTGACAGTCTTTGGGTCCAATCAGATTCTTTTGGACCCCCGAGTTTTAAATCGTGGAAACATTTAAAAAATAAATAAAAGTATCTGATCTCAGCTTTCAGGTGTGAATCTGGCTTAAATTACCCGCACTAAGGGACACGGCAATGATTGCTCCGATGCAGTTAAAATCGAAGTGTGCTACGTGGCAAGCAATGGACTGCCGATCTTTTTGGGTGGGCTGATAATCTGTTAGTGTTGGGTTTTAGTCCAGGTTGCAATGATGTAGCAAACAAGTGCTGCAATTGTGACATTCTCCATTGATTTAGTGGCAAAGATCGGTTTCTTTCTATGGTATTGGGATCACAACACACGATGACCTCTTGATTAGCTTTAAATTATTCAGTTAGGTGAACCTGGTTTATAATTTATTTTATAAGTTGTTTTTAAATAATATTTTTTATTTTTTAAAATTTATTTTTGATATCAATATATCAAAATAATCTAAAATTATAAAAAAATTAATTTTAAACAAAAACAATTTAAGTTTTTACAAACTTTCTCTTGGACCATACTTTCAAATAAGAGGTACATATCAAATTCATTCTCTAATGACATTTCAAGTTAGGTGAAATAGGTGCATAAAATCGGTCTTCTTTTTCTTCTACCAAGAAACATCTTTTCCTTTCCATAATTATGATGATTATTGGTTGTTACTTTGTTTATTTTAGAATTAATAATGTGCAAGTTTAGGATAATTTATTTTAAATTTTACTGATCTTGTAACTAAAAACTAAAAAGAATTTTAAATTTATGATACAGATCGAAACCATACAAGAAAGATAATAATCATAAAAACACAAAATTTAAAAAAATATATACATCAGGTAGAAATTTTAATTTACATTCTTATTATTATATATATCGAAAAGATTTATAATTCCTTAAATAAACTAAATAATCAACCTAATATACTAAAAAACCTGAAATTAATGGAAAAGTGAAAGATAAAGATGTTATGTCGATATCAGTCTAGTGAAAATCATTAACCTCTGCTTGGTGAACAACAATTCAAGTCATACTTTATGTATTTTTCTTTTTGTTTTCCTTAATTCTTTGATACTTTCTATACATTTTACTGATTTTTTCTGCCTCCAATCCACCAATTCTTCTCCTTTTTAATTATAAGCTTTAAATTCCCTCAAATTATACAAATAACCTCCCTGTATCACCCAAACACTCCTTTTAATCCTTTAACCTAACTACTAAGCGTTTTCTGAGATCTTTAAAGAAATTTTTAAGAAAATAGGAGGATTTCCCTCTCATTCTCTAAATCAACCTGTCAGCTGTTTAGGAGCCAAGTGAGCTATTTATATTATTTCCAAGGTTGACACTGCAATTTAATTCGGGTGTTTTTCGTTCAATTAAACATCTCATCTCTATCCATTTTAATTATTAACCATATTTAAAAGTTGAATCCTTGAAATTTCAACTTTAGTTATTTCCCATTACCTTAATTATTTATTAATATTTAATATTTTTTTAATCAGGGATTTACAGTTTTACTCGCAATGAAAGGTTGATTAAGCTTAGTTTTTTTTTTTAATTAAGAAAAAAAAGGAAAAGGATCCTTAATTTTTCCCACGTGTTTTATACAATTCTCTTAATCATGATTTTTTTTCTCTTTATTCTTTAAAAAACTTAACTACAAATTTCCTCTCAATTTTTATTGTTTTATTTTAAAATATCAATGTACTTTATTTAATGTTTTATTATAGATTAAACGTGTATTGTTCTTTTTTCTTGCGATTATACGTCTAATATTGCTTGATACGTGACTTTGTTACCGAAAATCATTATTTCCGTTTTTTTTTTCAAAACATTATTGGCAGTATAAAAAAACACTAAATTTATCAAAAATAATAATAATAGTAAGACAAAGAATCAGAAGAAAAGATTGCATAATAAAATAAACTTGATTTTTTTGGATATGCCACACAAAGTAATAAATCTCACACAATATGAATACGGAGTTAATTATAACTTTAGTCCTCACTGTATAAAAAAGAATCAAGTAATTCCTTATTTGATGTTGGCTATCTTTAATTTAGTTTTTTTTTTCAATAATATCTTTTGCATTTAGGGTCCGTTTGACATTGCGTTTGTAACTGCGTTTCATCAAATTTTGAATTTTTTTTTTTTTTGCTAAAATTGAGTGTGGCTTGTACTTTTTGGATCGTTTTGATGTACTGATGTCAAAAATAATTTTTAAAAAATGAAAAAACATCATTGACATGTATTTCGGCACGAAAAGCTATTTGAAAAGCACCCGCAACCACACTGCCAAACACGCTCACTTTTTTCAAGAAAAAAAATCAGAAAATTGAAATTGATAAAAGTACTAAAATATAGTTTCTAAGCTTATAAAGATTAATTAATTAGTTTTATTAAATCACAAAGACTAAAAGTCAGAGAAAAACTTTAATGGATTTGTTGGGTTTCTCCATGGCTGCTGATGGATTGGGTTGTTTTTGATAAAAATATTAAAAATATATTTTTTTTTACAGTATTGAAATCTCACTAATATATATAATTTATATTGATAAAAAAAATTTATATAAATATTACTACTTAAAAAAAAGATAATATTTTTCTAATAAAAAATTAAAAAAATCTTTTAAATTTCATTATTTATAATATATATGAATTATTTATTAACTTTCTATTATAAAATATTAAAATTTTAAATATTTATTTTAATTTTTAATTTTTCTAAGTAGCTGGATGTAATAACTATGATTTTGGACGTTTAATAGCGCAGAAAACTATAAGAGAGTGTAGAAGTTTTTTCTGACGTAGAGAGTTGGGCATCCCTTTTACATGTGTCATTGAGTGTAAAAGACGATGGAGTATGACTTGGGTGGTGCTGCTAGTTTAGCTGGAAGAGATGCTCGAGAGTCTAATAATAATTATTTTTTAAAATGTTTTTTTATTTAAAAATATATTAAAATATATTTTTTATTTTTTTAAATTAGTTTTGATGTTAACATATTAAAATGATATGAAAATATATATATATATATATATATATATATATATAAAATTTAAGAAAAAAAATGAAATTTCATTGGAGATGTAACTATCACTTCTAACTTTCTATATAAGTAATCCATAAGGAAAAGAAATCTCGTGCCTTTTACTTGTAAAAAAACAACGTTTTCAAGGCCAGTAAACAGAGATAGCGTGGGAATTTTTAATGAATCGCGTGCCAAACCAGTCATGGTGAGGGGAAAAGCTGCAGTATAGCTGAAGGTAAAAATCGACTATGCACACTTCACCATCTGGGCCATACCCAAATGGGTTGGGTTGCCAGCAGTTTGGATATGCGTATTTTGGTTAGTGATGATCGCCCAATTCCTCGACCCAGCAGATAACAATGGCCTCTCTATCTCATATCCTCCAACATTCAGCCTTGTTGATGAATCCAAGGGAATAAAAACAGTTCTCAATAGGATAGGATCTCCAGAGGTTCACAGAATCCTTAAAACTTTTGAAACTGATAGGCGAGTTAAGTTTTAGATATTTTTTTGTTTTTTTTAATTTCTTTTTTGTTATTCTTTTAATGTTTTTTTGAGCCCACTACTTGCTTTGGTTCATGATAATCACTGCAGTATAGGTTAGCTTGTCTGAGAGTAGGGTTGTAATTGTTTTTCAAAGTGTTTTTTATTTGAAAATATATTAAAATAATATTTTTTATTTTTAAAAAATTATTTTTAATATCAGCATATCAAAATAATTTAAAAATATCAAAAAAATATTAATTTAAAACAAAAAAATAAAAAAATTTAAATTTTTTAAAAAACATTTTTAAAATACAAAAACATATTAAACTAATCATTTGTGCTTTCATGCCGATTACAAACCCAGTAGACGACAGTGCAATTCCCCATGTTGAGAAACTTTAATAAAGTGGCTTGTTGATGCCACGAGACAGGAGGGTGAAGGAAGGCCAGTACCGTGGCAAAATGGTGTCGACACCAGCGTACAAAAGAGTAGAAGCAATTTCTCAATGTTCATACCTTAAGCGTGTTTGTTGTTTAAACATATCGGTGTGATTAACTGAAAACATTATCTTCTACTCTCTTATATTTCAATGTATTCACCTGTAAGATTTTCTTTAAATTTTCTTTTGTTACTATTTGTTTATTTGAGATAAATTTTAAGATTTTTTTAAAAAAATTTTATTTTTCCTATCAAATTTAATTATTTTTTTTTATTTTGACATATTTTTTAGATTAATATTTTTTTTATTTCATACTTCAACATTAAATTGTTTAGAAATTGATCTTCTTGGTTGAACTCGGATGTAGGATTTCACGGATTGGATTACTAGTTTAAGAGATTAGCTCAGAGTAAGCAGATTCGCTTAGGATTGCTTTTTTTTCTTCTTCAAAGTATAGTAAAATGACTTGCTTACCCTTAAAAGTAAAATTTCTTTAACTAGCACCCGAGAGTTTTTTTTTTTTTTTGATAATGGTTTTTCTGTTATACTGGATTTTATTGAGAGGAAATTTAGTATTTTAATAAATATAAAATATAATTTAAAAACAAAAAATATCTAGTGTGTGCAATGCACGTATCAAAAAAAAAAATGACTAGTGGCTAATTGTAAAAACCTTTATCATAAGAAATAAACTATATTTTTAAAAAATACAAGGACAAAAAACTTTCAAATAAAGATCAATTTGCAAATAAAAATAAAATATAGAGACTCAAGTATTTCAAAAAAAAAATCCAAAGACCAAAATAAAAATTTATATATAAAAAAGCCTCAATTACATTACAAAGATTATTAGTGACCAACCCATCAAATCTTTCCATTTCATTGTTTTTTTTTTTACATTACACAATTGATTACATTACATTTTTTTTTATTAATGTGGGTGTTCCGGTCAGTTTATATTTACCTCGATTAATTTTACAGACCCTGAAGTTAACGACCATGTAAACCTTCAGTAACTATAATATTTGTGGGACTCAAACTAGTAAGTTTTTAAAAAATAAACTTAGAATCTAATAGTTGAAGTATACCTCTCATAATTGCATAGTTTTGAAACCCGGACCGACCCGGCGGGTCGACCCGGGACCTGGCCGATCCGGGCCTGGGACCGGTCCGGGTCTAAGTAAAAACCCGCCAGGGAGTTAGTCCGGCAAAACCTGGTCGACCCAGCGGGTCGACCAGAACCCGGTTGACCCTGGTAAACCCGGCTGAGACCCGGCTACCTGCTTTTTTTTTTTTTTTATCAAAACAAGTATCCTCTACCTCGCCTGAAAACAAGAAGACAACCCTTGTTGTAACCCAATTTTGGATCCACCAAGATTTTCTCAAATGTTATTTTATTTCTATTATTATTTATAAAAATCCAAAAAAAATTAAGAAAAAGGAAAATTCAAAAATATATTTTTCT
>Ga0307511_10005776_pt1 | contig 12511 bp, 10 predicted proteins | sample 13_EM_MG_FD_200266 | JGI IMG/M metagenome (GOLD analysis project Ga0307511, IMG submission 200266) | Populus trichocarpa ectomycorrhiza microbial communities from riparian zone in the Pacific Northwest, United States - 13_EM | ecosystem: Host-associated > Plants > Roots > Unclassified | place...
ATTTTCTTGTATTTTATGTATTTATATCTTATATTTTCCATTTATCCGTGGTGCTCCATAGCCCCGTAATTCTCAATAGTTCCGAATATATGAGATAATTAATATTAGAATATTATTGTGGCCGTCATATTGATGGGTGGGCTGGGCCCATTGATGAATGGGCCGGTCATTAGCGCGATTGATGGGTGGGCCGGCCCAACCATCTTTAGCGGCCCATTGATGAATGGGCCGTATTGACGTATGGGTCAGAATATATTCGCTATAAGCATGTCACCTCTGCTCTCAACTGTATGCTTATAACGAGAGTTGACTGTACATATCTGTCTCTACCTCCTACCCCCACCGTACCTTTGTTGTAATTCGTGTTTGCAATTAATTTGTTGCTTGCCATAAAAAGCTTGCTCAACTGTTTGAACCATTCGTCAAGATCTTGATGAACCGAACGGGTCTAGGTGTCTTGTTAGACCGTTCGAACGGTCTGTCAGGTTGAACTGTCTGTCAAGGTTGCTGAATCATTCGAACACTTGGTGAAGTCAGTATCTTGATGAATGGAACGGAACACAGCGTAGAAAAACTCTGCTTCAGCACCAGCAAGCTTTGCCCCGACCAGCGGTATGGGCCCCATCAGCTACTAATGCATGTCAAATTGTCAACCAGCAAACCGCTATGCATGCAATTTAGAGAGGTTTGCACGTACCACCAAAGTCCGGAGCACGGGACCGGAGAATCCTATGCAATTTGTGGGGTTATGCATATAGAGCATAATTATAGAGGTTCTACTGTATAACCGATATAGACGGAAGACAGAGAAAGGGATATATACGATTCGGTCGAGAGTTTCTTTCACTCCCTCCACCTTTCCCCCACCAGCAGAACCAGCATTCACTAAGTCCGCTCTACAGCATAAGCTAGTATGACGAGAGAATGCATCCTCGAATGCGGACTGGGCTGGAAAAAACAAAAGAAGGGTACAGTGCCTGGGGGAAAGTTTCCGCGACCCTCAGACATGCATTAGACATGGATGCCCATGCTCGACATATGCAATAAGGGCCATTCAAATACCTCCGCATCGCACCTATAGGTCACTCAATAGCCCGTAAAAGGTTCCGATATAATCACCTTGATGTGGAGCCCTCCTCCGCAACTTGGTAGCCCTCTAAAGCTTCATTTTTGGGGGTTTATGCAACCTTATGCCTTGCACATCATTCACGCTAGCAGGTTGACCTGAGACAAAAAAAGAAAAAAAATATGGGGTCGCGGAAACTTTCCCCCAGGCACTGTATATATGCTAATGCGAATCGGTGAATTTATGCCTTAAAACATAAGGGGAGACCAGGGGTATGTTTATAACGAGTATTGCTGATTTGAAGTCCTGGGCCGCAGGGGTACCTTAAGTGGGGTATTTCTTGCTATAATTCAAGCCCAATAGCTCAAATAAATGTACCCAGGTAGGGGTACGCTCCCTGTGATATCAGGTGATCCTATAGTGTAATGGGGTACGGTCTGATGAGGTAGTATACCAAGAGTCCTTTACTTTTTTCAGACCCTGGGCGCCTGCTGTATCGGAACTCGGTCTACAGGGTCACGTGTTGTTTTGAAACCTAAGATTTTCCGTATTACGTAGCAAAAACCCGAGGCCATGGAGGGGCCCCAATGTATCCCCTTTAAGAGTTCCGCTGTGCCTGCGGCACAAGCCTCACGAACCTAAGAATTTAGTGAAGGAGAAGAAAATAGCTACCTCCACCCCCGTGTCCTTTTCCAGGGCCTCACTCAGTTAGTTAGTTATACAGCGGAGGGTGGCCTCCAGCGCAAAACTTGACATAGTACACTTTCTAGAGACCTGGCAGTACTGGAGATATATTTGTATACACCATCACTACACCGACCTGCTAGCTAATATCTCGTGCTCTAAGGGTGCCTACATCTCGCACTATCCAACTTATCATTCAACCCCAACGGGAAGAGCTGCGAATACGTCCGCTGCTTATTGCACCCCGTATTCAAGATCGGCCCCGAACAATCTCGGCTCCCGAAAAAGTCGCAACACCCATTGCTGACGGCCTAACTACTCACCTGGTCGTTAACTGTTAGAATGCCGTGCATGTCATTGCGCCCATACCTAGCTTTACCGCCTCACCTTGCACACCCGCCTTGAGCCTATTCACCTAGCCTCACTCACGTTGAGCTGCATGTGCTACCATATGCACTCATGTGAACGTTCATGTGCACATTCACCTAAATGTCCCATTCATATATATATAGCTCCGGTATTGCCTGCTTCTTCTATATCACATCAGTTCAGTTCATCGCAGCAGCTAGATCAATACATCAATACAGAGCATTTATCTCTTCTCTCACCTCTCTCATATAGCACGTCCTTCATTGGATTCACGACTCACCACTCGCCACATTCAAACAGTTAACAAGGTCCCAGTTTACAGCCAAGTCATGGCAGACTGCGATTTGGCTGCAGGTGGGGTCAGTATATTTTCGGCAGCTCGCAGCACCGAGATCGCCACCGCATGCTTCCAAGAGAAACCCGTGCCAACATGCATGGTTTGGGCCTACATTGTTTTGTCTGATTAGCGACCAGTGTTGACATAGACAGTTAACTCTCGTTATAAGCATACCCCCCACGGTCCCCACATACAAAAAGGTACTTTTTAAGCATAAATTCACCCATTCGAGCTAGCAGGGATTCTTACCGATAAGAAATCACCGAGCGGGTGCAATGTATATAGACTTAACATACAAACTCAATATACAACCACCGGCATTTGCAAGTAACAACTCCATACCAGACTACTATTTTATTCGGCTTTGATCACACCAGCAGAAAACGAAGATCCGGCATCCTTGCCACCTCCTTCATAAGTTATTGATGCTCTCGAGACCATCCTCCTGGATTCCCTTCAGACCAGGGACCGAAACACAAGCGAGTGGGAAAAGAGTCGAATTGAGGGCTATCTATATCAAGCGAAAGCAAAGAAAACCCAGCGGAGGATCACGGACTCCTTACAACTGTCCGAATACCTATCCCCTGTGTTATTTTTGATGCATGTAATTTTCTCTCGGTATATGCATATATTCGTTATTAGTATATGTCCTCTGGTCCCGACCGTATGCTTATAGCGAGAGTTAACTGTATGTACACCGAATGGCACGACGGCACCGGGCTAGCAGGACACCAGGTTGATGGCCCCTTCAATGCCGCCTTCTACCTGACCCCCATGGTTGACCCACACGAGAGATCCTACGTAGACCGACAGGACACCTCCAAAGTTCCCCTCACCCATTATCACTCGACCGCAAGGACGCGAGATCTAAGAGCAAGGCCTATTGGGCGGGGACGACAGGGGGCCCCGGCCCGCATGAGAGAGGGATGGAGAATAGGATACACCAGTGGGACCGGGGTCAACGGGATGGCGGCCTCCGCGGTACATTCCGGAGACTGGAGGGGCTTTGAGAAGAGGACGTACGGAGCCTCCCTAGGACCGCTGTCCTCGGGAGCCGACGTGGAGAGAAAGGCGTTGGCGGTAGGAGCCAGCTACGAGACAACGGACATGCTGTTCCTCCTCACGGACCTTCAGAAGGCTCTACAGACGGCAATCAGCCTTAGCAGCGGCAAGGTCGGGCATGGAGGTTCAGCTGAAAAAGCCCTGCAGAAGAGGAGGGACCAAGATAATGCCATAGCGTGGATCTGCAGCCACTTCGGCACCCCGGGGAACGAAAAGCGGACAGGAGGGCGAATTAGGAATCGCACCTAGGGGTGATTGCCGGCTCCCCACACACAGCTACCGAGGAGGGGATCAGGACCGGGTCAAGAGCAGCAAAAAGAGAGGACAGACAGGCTAAGGGTTTCGGTCTAAGGAGAACCGACTGGGATAGAGGGGCGGCGTCAGCTAACATATACCTGGCTCAGAGGCCCACAAAAGAGCTTGCTCCACCGGTTGGGCAAAACGGCAGACCCATCATGTTCCTGGGGGCACCACACGGAGGACGGCTTCCACATTACCCTTGAGTGTCCCAGGTTCAGGAAGGAGAGGACGGAGCTGCTAGAACGTCCGGCAGCCTGGGAAGATCTAGATGCACCAAAGTGGGCGAAGGAAGGGGAGGAGGAACCATACGATCGAGTGGAGGCCTTCTTCGGATACATCTTCACCCAGATTACATAAGGGACCTAGAGGGGGAGCGAGGGGGGGAGGAGCGGAGAAGGGCGTGGCGGCGTGTTAAGATATGAGCGGAAGGATAGGTTTCATAGACTTGCGATAGAAGGATTGATTGAATTGTCTTATTTATCGGTGGTCTTTACCACCATATATATACATGAATATTCCTACACGTGATCTTTCTGTTGCATACATCATATCCCGGCATTATATGCTTTTCACCATAATATAGGCTTCTGGCGGTTCATGCTTATAACGCCTACATCATGTCCCAACATCTCGGGTGTGAACGGTAGAGTGTATTCCTTACAGTTTGTGCCCACTATGTCCATATAGAAAGACTGGTCCGAAAGGGTAGCCTTAACCGAGGGTTCAAGTAAGGTACTCCTGTTGTAGCTCAACTGAGCCATGCCCAAACCAAGTCACAGGTGGCCCAAAAGCGCACAACGCACATGGCCAGGAAACTCTTCTCCCACTCGGTAGCTCGGGGATATAAATCCTTAATATCCTATGTCATAGCCTCGGATTTTCCCTGGGATTTTGTTAGTGACTCCAACCTAGGACAAAGTCCACGCAAACTATTGCATGGACGGAATCCTTGGCGGGGGTTCTTGCTGGGATTATTCGTGCCTGCAAATAAATCGTTTTCATAGGAAAACAGAGTGCTGCGCGCGAATTACATCCCCATTAATCACTGGATTCTCCTGGGTCAGAGACCTATGTGGTAAAGTCAGAGATACATATGGAGTCGCACACCAGACTATGATTCTAGCTCTGAGGCTCCATAGGGGATTACGATGACGGAGGAAGTAACTGGGTGTGGTGGCGACCGTACCGATAGGGTGGAGAACATCAATGGATGGATTCTGCCACTGAATATCCATCCACGTGTGGGTGAGTGTGTCACATCAGGAGGCTTGAATCTGGGAGGCGTGAATCTTGGATCAAATTCCGGTAGGTATCTGTTGGAACAATATAATGGTCGACGCATGGGATGATGACTGCATAAGCGAGACCTCGGGGCAGATCGGTGAGTATAGTCGGATAAAGTCATTTTCTAGGGTTAATTATATTCCGTAGGACAAGGGTATTTAAGGTGGGGGAATTTGCTTATGTTCTGTCGGTGTTATCATCAAGCAATTCTTCCGTAGTATACGAATATACTGTCTATTGTCTTGCGAACGAGATAACCGCCGAAGAACGATTACTTCAGTATTCTCATTTGTGCTGGTGCTTGTGCATATGCAGCCTTTCCTACTTTGGAAGGGGTTGTCTAGTGCTTAGACTATTTCCGACTAGAAAGACTACATGCCCTAGGGATGTGAATGACTACATTAAGCCTAGGGATCCATGGATGAATCCATTTTGAGCATTGTATCGGAGCCCTACAGGAGATGGGGTTTTTCCTTACTGCGATTTCCGGTCTACAGTTGAGAACTAATGTGTGCCCCTCCATATGTCACCTCCAGGCTGCGCTGCCACACTGAAGTACCTAGTGTTCATCAACCTTACAATTGATGTCAGCCCCTCGGTCCACATAACAGACAGCAGAGCAGGGAAATTATCTAGGGAATCCTAGGTCAAACAATGAAAACCTCCGTAAAATGGGGGCTTGTCGGAGATTCGCCATCCCTGGCTGTCATCGGCAATTAGGGACTTGTTTGAGTGTTGCTGTATCAAATGAGGATACAAACATGGTATCACTATTGCTAGATCGTGGGGCTGACATCATGAGATGTGGGAGTTCATTCATTGCCTTTTAGCTGTCTCTAGCTCTCAGGCGCTATAAAATAGTCGTCTCGTTCGGGGGTTTTGCACAACTATCCCTGGCCTGTGATTTTTAGCACGGTACGATACCGTCCAAGTACATGACGTCCGTCAGCACGGAGGTTATGCGATTAGACCGAAAATGAGAAAAGTACTGATACTTAACTAGATACATCGTAGCCTGAGCCCTACCCTGTTCACACCTATCACCCCCACCTGCCTCATTACATTGGCTGCCCTAGCTACCGCTCAAGGTCTGATTGCTGCTTGCGCTTGCTATTGAGCTCGCATATCCGATTTGTCAATGCAGTGAGAGCATCCATGACGGAAGCGGTTGGTTGCTGAGGCGCGGGGCGGTCTGAAAGACATAGCGTTGGAGAACCTCTAATCGCTGCTTAAGCTCAGCTATAGTAACCATTGGGTGAGGTTTCGAGTCACCTAGGGTGTCGGAGCTAGTCACAGGATTTAGGTGGAAACTCAACCTTCAAGAGATTAACTTGAAGCTTAACAAATATATCCCCCCGACAAAAATATTGTAGGTCTTGTTGGTCAAGAAACGGGATAGATGGCGTTGTACACAGTTGTACTCGAATGGACTCACAAACTTGGTTGAGTTCATAGTAGGAATTTCCACTGTAAGTCGGAAGGACTCTACCCGACCTGGTCTTGTAAATGCAAATGTGCCTTCTTCAAGCAGCGAAATGATTCCTCGATTTCATGGTTGGAGGTGTGAAGTAGTGCTAGGAGGTAGGCTACACCACCTTATTTGCCCCTGGCCTGAATTGATTATGCACGCCAAGACCCCCGACCTGTAAGCTACAACTATAGCCTGCCATATTTGCCATGCCGTTGGAATACCAGGGGTTTTAGCCTAAACCCACACACCATTTACGCTTATTTAGATTGCCGGGAACATACAAATGCAATTCCACATACAGACTTTCTTCACTATAAATCAGTACTCGTATTGATACTCTGTATATGACGGGTGTACGCATCCCCGAGTGGAAACTCGGCCAACCACATATGTTTGAAACAGAGGCGCGACTAAGCCATGTTGGGCAGCGGTTGCAGTGCTAGGTAAGTTTATTGATAAGAGCCACATAGTCTGGGTCAGTACGGCCCTAGGTATTCACTGGTGGCATCAAAAATCAAAGCCTATATTATGCCCAGCTTGGAGATTCGCCAAGGGGCACGGCATGCTTCAAAGTAAAGTACTGACGTCATAGAACTCCTTGACCACACCGGTCCACTCCTCGACGGTCCTCCACCAGCTCTCCGTCCTTCTCTACCTTGCCCTCTAGCAATGCTCCGCAGTCATCCCCTATGTCTGGTGTCGGAACCTTTCCGGACAGTCACTTGCTGACGGCCATATGCACACGATATATTCACACTATACTAAGACTTATATACATAGCTAACTAATAGAACGCACGTAACAGGTGAATCTGAGTATTGAGTTCAGAAAAAATAAATAAATAAAACAGGGGGAATCTCTTCTACATACATAGGCATGGAAACTTGCATCCGACTTTTGCTTGCTGCAGCCACAGGCATTTCTTGAAGAGCATGTAATTGCTAAACTAGAATTTTTTTTTTTTTAAAAAAAAACTCATTACTCGTACCTATGTGGCCCTGTAAGAGGGCTATGACTCGGAAACCCAAGAGGATTTAAGCAGGCCCAAGTTGATCTGGGCACACCTGTGCGAGCTATGTACAGAAAATATCGCGGTTCAAGGATAAAACAGACTCGGTGCTCTTCCCCACCACGCCCCTTCTCTGGCCCTCGAGCCTCCACCGCCACGCCCTCGCCGGCCCTCCCCAAAAGTAAGATAAAGGTTCTCCCCCTCCGCCACGCCCCTCCCGGCCCTGCTAAACTAGAAGAGGAATTGTTTGCTCCAGGCCGAAAGATAGCCCTAAAAAAGCCTTAATGATAATGTGTAAGCTTTCATTCCGCTTTGTAGTATTGCACCCGAGGTTTCGATTGTTCCGTGTACGGTGTACTTTTTTTTTATTTTTATTTTAAAAAAATTCAGTACTCGTATGCAGCCCTAATAGGAGGGCCATGACGTGTACGGTGTACTGTATGGTCTCTGATAACCTGGGACGCTGGGACTCGTGGGTCTGGTTTCCATTCTAACTACGGAATTGTAGAGATCGGACCAGACAGGATTGGGGTGCAGGTGGAATGGATAGTACGATGGTGGGCTGGCTCAGTGGATTAGCAATGTTCAGCGTGTACCAGAAGGCTGTACTTATGCTTTTTCCATACCCCACCGTATCCTACCGCATCCCACTGCCCCCACTGCACACGCAGTTGCATACGGCCGCCAGAAATGGACTGTTCCGTTCGGGTAGTCAAGTCCGTCCCCGCCCGACCTCGTGGACCGACAGGCCGGCGGCTACCGCCAATGTATGCCAAGGCATGTATTGCGTGTCTATTACCCGGCTTGGGTCATGTTTTCCAATCTCGCCAAACAGTTTGTTGCATGTATTCCCTGTACATCTCTGAGACCTGATTAGTCTAGAACCTGTTTTTTAGTATGGATTTCTTATCACAGGTACATAACATTTTAATTCAAACTACAACGCTACAATAAAGGCAAATCGAAAGACATTGTCCACACATGACCCGCTCATGCCTGAGTACTGGGTTTCAAAACAAAAGAACAAAACACGCACATGTTCCCCCTTCCACAGCCTACGGACCCTGTGGGATATACCAAAATATCAAAGGCCAGAATAGAACAAAGGACTGCATACAATGCGCTTTGCATAGGCAGCTCCAGGGCAACTTCACCCCTACAGTGAAGTCTCGTTATGAGTAACCCCGATATAAGAAATCTCTCAAGAATCTCTCGATATAAGAAACCATGCTACGGTCCCCAAGGATCTGTATGGGAAAAAAGAAACCCTGGATATAACAATGCGAGTTTCTTCTAACCAAGGGAAGGCTGCTATATCACTTCTATTTGGGCATTTCATCTCGTTATCAGACAAGCCCATTCCCCTCCTAGGCAAGTCCATCCCTTCATGTGACCCGTGTTCTAAGGAACACCAGGCTGGTTGCGGGGACTTTCTTATAACGAGACTTCGCTGTAGCCATTCCCACACCGGAAGGTTAACCTCGTGCTGACATCAGCTGTTGCTGTTGCTCAAGTTTCTCCATTCGGGCAATAAGCTATACCGGTTGCAGCAGCATATAAGTAAATGAAGTGAGATTAATTCTACATGGAGTTTACTCACAGCTGACTTCGTCTCGACAAGCTCCTGCTTCGTCTTAACCAACTCTTTCTTCGTTTCCACCAACTCTTTCTTCGTTTCAACTAACTCGTTCTTCACGTCGGCCAACTCTTTCTTCACGTCGGCCAACTCTGTCTTCACGACTTCATGCTGTACCAACGTTTAGTCGCTAGACGACCCATTACTAATTTTGTAGATCCCACTCACCTCTTCCATCCTTACTACCATTTTACGGTTTATCAGGTCCTGCATTAAATCCTCGGCTCTAGCTTCCTGCCACTTCTCCTTCCAATCTTTCTCAATTTTTGTTAGGAGCAACGTATCCGGAATCTTCTTCCGGAAATTTCTGGCTGCTGCCTTGAACTGCTTTCGTGCCAGCGGCGAGTCCCAGTCTAATGTGACATCTTGAATGGTGCAGCCAATGATGGACTCAACCAGAACCACCAGGCATTCAAGTGGCTCGGATTCGATGCGGACAGAAGTACTTGGGTGAAGAAGGACGCGAGCGACATCACTGATAGTGAGCGAGTGCACGACTTCGTTTGCCTGCGGAGCGAGCTCGCCAAGGGTGTCGAACATGATGAGAATTTGCCGAAAGCGGAGCTCAGAGGCCTTTCCTGTAATTGAGGCCGTGGGAGCCAGAGTGCTGAGCGCAGGAGCTGGCCTGCTGCATTTGCCCGTCTCTGGAGATACTGTGTTACCAATATTTTCGCACAGGTCTGACTCAGGCTGGAGTGGGTTAATGTCAGTTTGTGGCTGGGGTTCAAAAACCTTTGTTCCGAGTGGAAAGGCCCCGTGGAGCCAGGTAATAAAATGCGTCCTCGGGTAGAGACCATCTGGCAGGGCTGAGTTCGGATGTGGTACACCACACAGCCCACTTAGCAATGCGGTCATTAGCTCTCTGAGTTTCGTATGGACAAAGGCGTCAGCGCATGCATCATAATAAGATGACTCGGCTGCGATATCTTTCTCAGTTTCTCCGAGGGTAATAACGGCAGCGGCGAGAGACCGGGGGGCATTCTGCTGCAGCTCGGTTGTGAGAAGATCACCGTACTCCTCGGCGCCATTTTTCTGTAATCGAGGAGTAGATCCGCGGGTTATCGGGGGCGTGGTCGTAAGGACACTGACTCGCTTGTTCCGCGTATTCGTATTTCTGCCAAAACCGCCTCGAGCCATTGATGGCTGGGTATGACGCCGATGGTGGAAGGATGTTGCAAATGCCATCGATTATTTCCTAGTATGGGCTGTCACAGAGCGCGATGAGACCTCTACGAGAAGTTGGGCAACCAGAGGAGTGATGAGAAGAGAGGTAGGACTGGCAAAGGGCGGATGCCCAACCACGCGTGGCAACGGGTGAAGAGACTTTACCGTCTTCTTGGCGTCAATCATCCGTTTCGGTGGCTTTCGGAACTAGGCTAACCCATACAAAGGATGCCGGTAGTTGCAATGAGTATTACAACACACATTATCCTAATATTAATACTTTTCTATACATATTCTACAGGGATTCTTAATTAATACTTCTCAAAATCTTACTTACAGCGCTACCGTAGCCTTGAGAGTAATTCTCGTCAGGCAAGAAATCTGTAATTCACGCCGCTGTGGGCAACCAAACTAGTGCCTTGGTTTGGGATAGCCCTCGTAGCTAGTGTGGTGGGCTCCGTTGAGTAGATACATAACTGGGTGACATCTGCTGGGCAAGCGGAATTGTGGAACAATTGTGGAATGAGGCGATGTACATATATACCGCGTTTCCCTGTGCGGTACGTGCTAGTCTGGTTGGGTACGTTCGGTTTCCGTGGTACCATTTAAGTTGTTGACAGCGGGCCCAGGACAGGTTCGAGCGGAAGTTACATGGAGCGACTTACCTGCCAAAAATGGATGTCCCATTCCGATAACCTATCATACTTACGGTGGTAGGCTTTGCGACACCAAAAGCCTCCATACATCGAAAATAGGAAGAAAAGAACTCCCTCCGCATTGTCAGCGCTAGTCTATTTTTGGTAGCGTTGCAAAATGTTTTGTCTGATCACTTCCCAGCCCGAGTGTAGTAGTTGATTATAATGCCAGGCGTTCTGACGAGGGCGAATCTTGAACCAAACATAAACATGGGTGGCACTATTCAAGGTGCGCCGAATCATTAAGATCATCACCACGAGCGAATCACAATCCCATGCAGAGCCGAAAAGTTGGAGGACACTGTCCCTAAGAGAATGATCAAAGTGTTAATCTAAGAAAATCCAAGGAAGGGCCTCCACATTCTCGTGCATGTGCATAGCATCACTAAGAGCACCGATACCTATATCGGTTGTGTTGTCTAGGCGGAATTAGGTGCCAACGCGTCCTGGTGGCCAATGAGAGCTATTGCCAAGACCCCAAAAAGGTCAACAATTACCTCCTGTTTATCACCAAGCGATCGAATTTACTTTTTTTGTTTGGAACTTTTGGCTTAGGAGTGTTCGACCCCTTGTGTGTGCATGCCTAGCTAGATACATACAATGCCTGGGGAAAAGTATCTGTGACCCTCCTTTTTTATGCAGCGATTGGCTGGTCATTTTCTTACCACAGCTGTATGTCACGCTCAGATTATGCAGGGGGGTTGTGGATACTTTCCCTCACGCACTGTATCTACAGTACATCCCGTTGGGCCAACTGCCCCATCATTGCTGCGGATACACTCACCGTGCCAATCCTTGTACATGCAGCTATGGTGCGCACTAATCAATCGCTAGACTACAACCGAACACTTGATGCATGTTGAGTCCTGTTTTCCAACCCACACCTGTATTTAAGCCCTTGCGCCACCATATTTTCCCTCCTGACCAGAGGGTGAACTGCGAATGGTTGGTTGCATAGCCAGCGTAGATTATGGGACAATTATTGAAGTTCACCTCTATAAATCCTCATACTGCTGAAGGGGTTTGATTGCACAGGTCACAGTTACTAACCATGAGAGTGCCATTCAGAAAGTGTCCGTGATGTATAAAAGTGGCCAGGCTGCATGTAGAACAAGTCCGTCTATTCTGCATATGGCTGTTCAAACTACCTATCCAACCAGACTGCTCAGACTTGCTGGCTATCTTAGCCATATGCGGAATGACGACGCTTGACCTGCATGTGTTCTGACCCATTCAGCAATACGGCCCATTGGTCAATGGGACGCTACTGCTGGTTGGGCCGGCCCATACACCAATGGCGCTAATGGCCGGCCCATTCACCAATCTGGCGACCACAATAATATTCTAATATTATTATTTCATACGGAACTATGGAATAAACCAAACAAGTAGAGGTATGACATAAATAAAATACTAGAAATCATTCTTCACGTT
>Ga0307511_10005777_pt1 | contig 12510 bp, 9 predicted proteins | sample 13_EM_MG_FD_200266 | JGI IMG/M metagenome (GOLD analysis project Ga0307511, IMG submission 200266) | Populus trichocarpa ectomycorrhiza microbial communities from riparian zone in the Pacific Northwest, United States - 13_EM | ecosystem: Host-associated > Plants > Roots > Unclassified | place...
GACATTTGTTTTTATCATTGTTTAATCCTTATATCAATATTACATCTCAAAGCTCTCTTCAACTCCTTTTCTGTTATTATCTATTTCTTTATTTATAGTTTATACAGTTAACCTCCCTGTGGTTCGACCCCGGTCTTGCTAGGTTATTTATTACTTCGATACTCCTACACTTGGGAGAAGATATCAACTCTTTGGTTGTGTCATTGTTCTTGAAAACATGCATTGAAACTAACCTTGCATTAAACTATGAAAAGTGTTATTTTATGGTAGAGCAAGGAATAGTTCTTGGGCATGTTATGTCTTCATGTGGATTAGAGGTTGATAAAGCTAAAATAAATGTTATTTCATCATTGCCTTACCCCTCATGTGTAAAGGAAGTTCATTCTTTTCTTGGCCATGCAGGTTTATATCGACGCTTTATCAAAGATTTCTCAAGGATTACAACACCCTTGTGCAAATTATTAGCCAAAGAAGTGAATCCTATATTTGAACAAGCATGTAAAGATGCCCATGATAAGCTTAAGAGGCGTGTCACATCTGCCCCATATCATACAATCACCAAATTGGGATGAACCTTTTGAGATAATGTGCAATGCTAGTGACTACGCAGTAGGGGCTGTACTTGGACAAAGAATAGGGAAGAATTTGCATTGTATCGCCTATGCTTCCTGCATGTTGGACATAGCGCAATGCAATTACAATACAACTAAAAATGAACCTTTTGCAGTGGTGTTTGCTCTAGAAAAATTCAGGTCATATTTACTTGGTACAAAAGTCATTTTTACTGACCATGCAACTTTGAGGTATCTTTTAAAGAAAAAAGTCCAAACCGAGATTGATTAGGTGGATCTTGCTTTAACAAGAATTTGATCTTGAGATCAAATACAAAAAAGGTGTCGAAAACCATGTGGCTGATCACCTAAGTCGATTGAGGACAAAGGATATACAAACCAAAACAATAAGAGAGACATTCCTCGATGAGTAGTTGTATGTGTTACATTCCTCTACAAGACCATGGTATGCTGATTTGGTGAACTATATAGTCACCAAAAAATTCTCTTCAGGTTTGTCTAAATCCTAAAAAGACAAGTTACAAACTGATGCTAAATATTATTTTTAGGATACTCCTTATATGTGGAAATTTTGTGTGGATCAAATAGTTAAGAGATGTGTAGCACATGAATTTCATTCCATTCTAACTTTTTGTCATTCTCATTCTTGTGGTGGGCATTTTGGAGCAAAAAGAACGACCTAGAAAGTACTTGAAAGTGGTCTCTATTGGCCTTCTATTTTTAAGGATGCATATCACTTTTGCAAATCATGTGAAAAATGCCAAAGAACAAGTAATATTACTCATAAGAACTAAATGCCTTTAGCGAATATTCTTGTAAGTGATTTTATGGGTCTATTTCCTTCTTCTTTTGGTAAATTTTATATCCTTCTTGTTGTTGATTATGTGCCCAAATGGATTAAGGCGAAAGCCACACGAACTAACGATGCTAAGGTTGTTTAAGATTTTGTCAAGACTCATATATTTGATAGGTTTGAAATCTTTAAAGTATAATTAGTGATCGTGACACTTATTTTTGTAATTGTTCAATGGAAGCATTACTCCGCAAATACCATGTGACTTATCGAAATTCCACAGCCTACCACCCTCAAACGAATGGCCAAGCTGAAATTTCAAATAGAGAAATCAAGTTCATTTTGGAGAAAATAGTGCAACCTAACCAGCGCGATTGGAGTCTGCGACTTGGTGATGCACTTTGGGCTTATCGAACTGCATACAAATCACCTATAGGAATGTCACCTTATAGGATGATTTACGGGAAAACATGTCATCTACTGGTGGAGCTTGAATACAAAGCTTTTTGGGTCATCAAACAATGTAACATGGATTATGATGCTGCTGGGATTGCAAGGAAGTTGCAATTGCAAGAGTTGGAAGAGATATAGAATGATGCCTATGAGAATGCAAGGATTTACAAAGAAAAGACTAAAAGTCTTCATGACCAAATGATTACAAGAAAGGAGTTTCATGTTGGAGACAAAGTTTTTCTTTATCATTCACATTTAAAACTTTTTCCTGGAAAGTTGTGTTCTCATTGGATTGGACCCTTTGTTGTTTCTAATGTTTTTCCTTATGGTGCAATTGAAATTACAAGTTTAGAAACCAATAAAGTGCTCAAGGTCAATGGGCATTGCTTGAAACATTTCTATGAAGGTTGGATGATAGAATTCATCGCTTTTGTGGAGTTAGTTGAACCAATCTATGAAGCATGAACATGTGATGTGTTGAGCCAATGACATAAAACAAAATCGCTTATTGGGAGGCAAGCCAACAAAAAAAAATCAGATTTGCATTCTTTTTTTTATTTATTTTTTTCACATTTTACTTTATTTTTTTCATTCTCCTATATTCCTTTTACTTATTTAATTTAAATTTGATTTCATCTCTCCTTTTTATAGGACGAGCAAGAGCTAACTGTGGGGGTATTTGATGCAACCATATAATTTGATAGTTTTACCCATATTTACCTAGTATTTTGCCTATATTTTATATATAAAATGCCTTGATATTCTTTATTTTATGTTTTGAAGGCATTTTTGGATGTAAGATTAAAAAAGAAGTAAATTAGAGATAATTGACAAATTTGACCTCCGATCGATATTTTGTGCAGAGCTTGAGCTCTAGACGTTGAAACGAAGTGATTCTAGTGGCATTAGAAAGCTAACATCCATACCTATCTATACATATATGTCAAGAAAAAAAAAAAGAAAAAAAAAGAGAATGGAAATCGCAACCTTCAAAGATAAATATCGCATTTTCCCACTATTGACCTTCGGCCATTCCGACTTGAGTATCTTAAGATAGAGAAGTCCATTTTATGCAAACTTAATTTTGTTGGATTCCTGACTCAAAGACCTATCAGCATACCAAATCTCAGAAGAAAAAGATCCCATATGAGAGAGATATAAGTTTTATAAGATGACACATGAATTCTGCCAGTATATAGGTTTTGTGAAGAAACAAGTTCAAATTACTTTCTAAAGCATCCAAACCGACATCAAAGTCTTTATTTTGACAATTTAACTCTTCTAAGTCCATAGTCAAGGCTTGAGGATTTTATGCAAGGTTGTTTCTTCTTTTTTAGGAAAAAAAGTTATTGAACTACTTAAATATAAATTGTCTACTTATGTAAAACCAATTTTGTAGGAAAGAGGGATTAGGGTTTCCTATTAAATAAAAAGAAAGAGAGAAAGGAAGAGAGGGGCGGATAGAAGAGAAACAAACTTGAAATCATGCATTCTTCTTTCTTCTTGATTAGTTGTTCAATAGAAATGCAAGGCTAAACTCTTTTTCTTGATTGCAAGAACACAAAAACCTTCGGAGTTCAAGAACTGTGAGATTTGTTTTACCTTTTCTTTTCAGTTTATATGATGAATATGTTTTTTTTTCCTATGCTTATTTCCTATGATTGTTTATTTTAATTTTTAGAGTGGACTTTAAGTTATTATTGTGAACAATCTATTGCTAAGTTTGATATCAAAATCAGAGTAGAGGTATATAAACTTATGAAGCTACCGAGTTTAATAATTATGGTGGATCTACGTTATTAATCTTAGGGAGAACATTTGAACAAATCAAACATGAATTGCAAACAATTATGTTGTTTAGATTAATCAATTTATCTAGTTCTTAAGGTTGCCATTGAATTAAATTACTAGTGCGGACACTGTTATTGTTTGTTGGTTAGGGTTAGTTACACGACGGATTTGTTAACTAACCAATGCTAAGAAAAGATAAAGATTCAGAACATAAATTGATGTTTCGTTTCAATGATTGGTTCTGCTTTCCATAGGTGGATGTTTACTTGAAACCAAGGTTTGTTCTCTTAATAGCTTTCTGATTTATTTAATTTAGCTTGATTGTTTAATTCTACTATAGCCTAGATAACCTCAATTCCCCCCATTGCATATCATATAACATAAAAATCTAAACTAAACCTTTCTCGTGGGATCGACCCCTTACTTGCTCTATACTATCTTGTTTATTTAAGTTAGGATAATTAATTTGTGTGACCACGAAATCGCAACATAATGATTAATGATTTAGCATCCATTCACTTCGATTATTAAAGAATCATCATGATTTGGTCCAAATGAGTTTCAATTCTAAACCAAAACCCATGAATTTAAACCCATTAAGAGCTTGTTATTGATGCTAATAAACCCTAGATTATTAACTAGTCACATATCACAATGTGCTTAGTGCAAAGAAATGGACCAAAATTGGTCCAAATCATAGAGCTAAGGCAATGTTCTTCCCAAGAACACGAAGAACACTGTATAGCAACCCAGAAAACCCCAGCACACTATTAAACCCTAGAAATGACCTTCTAAACCTCTAAACACACTGCTTTTGATCCTCATGAATCACATTACCAATACCAAACATAGTTGAATAAAAAGAACTAATAAAAAAACATCAAATCATCAAAATCATGAATTAGATTCCACCTTCATAATTGCAGCCCCATTGGCAGCCAACAACAACATCAAATTTCAACTCAAAACTAACTCTATAAACAACTTGATATCCAAATCAAGCTCAGGAACCAAGAAAATGCACTAATAAACAAAAAAATATCAAACATCTTGTTGTTACCCAATTTTTGACCTACCTATTTGATAAAATATTCAAAAAATCCAAAAAAAAATGTTTTTTAATATACTTGTATCGTTTTTAGCATTTTCGGCATCGTCTCAAAAGAATTTAATTTTTCAAAGGTCTTTTGAACGCGTTTGACTTTTCACGCGTCATTTTTAAAATCATTGATTTTCCTGCATTGAGTCGACATTGATATTGCTCGTTTTAAAAAAATTACAAAAAAATAAAAAAAATCAAATTTATAAAAAAAGAAAGAAGTTGAGGAACCAAGTTTGGGGACCAAACAATATTTTGCCTATAAATAGTAGCCCTCAACACACATAAAAACGAGGGGGGGAAATCTTGTACCAAAATTTCAGGGGCAACACAAAAACCCTAAACAACCTAACCCTACCAGCTCCCACTCTAAGGTAGCGGCCGTTCTCCCTCTTGAAATAAAAAGGAGATGCAGCCCCTAGCAAGCTGATTGGTTTTTTTGGAAATAAAGTTGTCGTCCCCCAGGGTCCTTGGTTGTTGCTCTCCCAAAACAGAGCCAATGACCCCCTGCCATTTTAGCTCTCCATCTTCTCCCCTGCACCCGAAGTAGCCCCATTCCCACAAATCTTCCCCTCTCAGCCGTTCCCTCAGCCAATTGACCATACCCACACAACCGGCCTAGACAGCCCCCTCATTTCCCTTTCCTCTTGACAACAAGCCAAAGAGAGCCCACATTCTCCTTCACCTTTTTTCTCTGTTTAGCTCCCATTTCTCTGTCTTTCATCTCACTTTTGCCTCCTTCTCTGTTCCCTCGATCTCCTCCACCAAAAGCCAAACAGCCGCCACCTTCCTTCCCCTTTTGCCTCTCTCAGCCCCCATCCTCTACTCCCCTCTCTCGGTCGTTCCTCCTTCTTCATCGTCACCGGCTGGCTTGCCAAGACCCAAATCAGACCCTCCAGCAACACCCCTATACAGCGGCGCCCATAGAAACCAGCCGCTGCTCACCTTTCTCCAATCGAACTCGTCGACCGGGCAACTACCTCCCATCTCCACCACAACTTCAACGGCTATGGACGACTGCAACGACCAGATCAGTCATCGATAGAAGAAAAAACGAACCAGGAGGAAAAGAGAACAGGGATCTTTGAACATATCTAAAAACTAAAATCTACTGCTTGTGTGTTTTTCTTTTGTTACAGGTAACGGTGGTCCTCACCGCCGGCAGGAAAGTGAAGAGGGGAGGAAGTCGTTCCAGATCACCCTGTTGTGTGGAGTTTCTTGCAGTGGCGCGTGAACCCACGCGCCGCCAGTGGCGGTGGCGCGTGGAGAAGACGCGCCGCCACTATTCCCGCGCCCAAAAACCTTCCTCAATACTATTCCTGCATATTCCAAAAGGCTTTGGATTTTTTAGGGTTTATTTTGTAATGTTATTGAAATGTATTTGATTTATTTTGAATTTTTTATAATTTGTAGTGTGGATGTAAAAAAAAGAAAAATATAGTGAAAGTGAATGTGTTGTTTTGTTTTTTTTTTATGAATGTTTTTTTATCATAAAATCGCAAAGAATAAAGAAGAATTTAATATTTTGATTTGTTCACGGTCAAGAATTATGAACTTACACGTAAGTCGTATTTCTAATATCCGATGAAAAGATAAAATTTTTAAAACTTCTTTAGCACATCAAAGCCACGAAACAACTTACCTTAGGTAGGGTGAGTTAGGGGTGCTAATACCTTCCCTAACCACAACTAGTCCCTTACCCGTGAATCTCTGACAAGACCAGTGCATCCGGGTTTCCTAGTAACCCTCAATAAAATACTAGGTGGCGACTCCAAAGAACAAATCAAACCAACGAAAATGAAAAATCTCCAAACTGACGTCGCGTGGGTGACGTGCGATAGAATGACGACTCCACTGGGGAAGGTACTGTTTTCGACATTATTAGACTAAGCTTTGTGTATTTGATGTGTTTAAGTTTTTGCATTTTTGTCTTTTTGTTAATGTTGTTTCCATGCATTTTATAGAATTGTCTCATGCATCACATGTTTTAATTTTGAAAGGCACACACAAGCTTCAGGTTAGGTGGGGGACTAGTAGCTTACCTTACGACTTTTAGTCAAGGTTTAAGTTTGTGTAAACCCCAACTCTTCGTTGAGTGCTTAGACTGGTAATGATTGGTACACGTGCCAACCCATTACCTACTGGGCCCCCATATTGCCTTCAAGAGGTTGATCACTAGGACAACGAGAGACCCTTTTTAGAGACCAAGTAGTAAACCTACCCTTTATCTCACTTAAAAAGATTAGAACCTGCCTTTAGGATGCATGCTTCGTACGCATTGTTTTGCATTTGAGCAAACCCTTCTTGAAGTATCTTGAATTCAGGACTTACAGGGGATATAATGGTCATCACTCAAGAAATTTCTATTGTAGAGTTTGAGCAAGAATAAAAATTCTTGTTTCATCATGCAAGAGTTATGACCATAAGTCACCCCTCAAAGGGCGAGTTCATCATATAGATTACATGTTCATACATTTGTCATGCATGTACCGGGATGAAAAGTAGGTCCCCTACGAGTCTACAACACCCGACTTGGAGCAAAAAACATGGAAGATGAAGAGTGTGCTCGTCGTAACGTCCATTTTCAAGAAGAGTTGGAGTCTCTGAAGACAAGTGTGACTCACCTCTAGCTTACTCGAGCAAAAACTGAAAAATAACTTTGGGGAAGTTCCTTCCAACCGATCTATCATCTTTGTTCAAACCCCAACAACGACTCAACCCGAAGAAATTGGGGGCAAACATGGTCAAGAGCCTCAACACAATCCAGCATTTTTTCAAAAGCTTTTATGGGAAGACTGATCTGAAGGGGAATTGCACCACAGTTGCAGAATGGAGTTTGTTCTTGTTCTGTCCAAAAATAACTACCTCTGTTTGATCATGCCTTCAAACCTTCTTGATTTTTTGTTTGAACCTGTTTCAGTCTTGTTGGTAAGCTTATAATACCATAAGATTTTCTCTGTCAAATGAGCCTTTCTTGTTAATAAGATCATGTGTTTTCCTGTGTTTATAACATGCCTTTATTTTGTTGTTGTTTCATGCAAATAACACATTGAGCATAACCTTTAAACATGAAACCATTGCACCAATAATCTTTTGGTGTGTTTCCCTTTTCTTCCAAAACTATACATGATCTCACATGTTCACAAAGATTTTTTAGGAATTCAAAGTTTTTGGTATGAGACAGAAATCATATTGGTGTTTGTCTAAACAAACAAGTTCTGGAAATTCAAGTGATTCCTTAGAAAGGTAACCATACACCTAGAAAACCTGGAAAAAAAAACAAACAAACCATGAGGTGACTCTAAAGCTGAGTTTTATTTAAATGAATAATGAGAAATCACTTTGCATACTCGCATGAAAGCAAGGTTTACCGATCCAAAGTGCATGTGTTTGAGATGAGGAAAGGCCATTTTTTATAATCCTTTCACGAGGCTAAAATATATAATTTGCAGTCCCCTTTCAAGCCTAATGTTTTTCTTGAGATAAATAACCTTGGCTAGGATCACACCCCACACTAAAGGCAAGTGCAAGAAATATAGAAAAAAACCTCAATGATTGAAAGTGCCCGAACAACACTAGGGGGCATAAAAAAAATTCTCAATCATCAAAAGTGTCCAAACAAAGCTGGGGGCATGAAGAAAAATCCAAAGGATCCAAAAACAATTTTTGAGCAAAAAAAAAAACCAAATTAGATGCTCAACCAAATGAAGAAAACAAAAACAAAAAAAGAGAGCTCAAGCCCAACACCGGGGGGCACGATAAACCATTTTGGAAAGACAATTCAAAAGACAAAAGGTCAGGAAACAAGCATAAGTGATCCTTAGTCTTGAAATCCCTTAAACACCTTTTGAGCCTACAAATATCCTTTTCTTTATAACCAAGAGCCCAAGCCTACATTACGTGCCTAATCAAGCCCTTTCTAATCAAAGACAAGCAATCTGGATCGGTAGGCAGTGCTTTCTCATGCGAACCAAATCATTATTCATACAAATAAAATAAATGCTTTGAAAATCGGTTCTCTGTAACCCTCAAATTGAATCTTGAACCATTTTGACCAACCAAATGTCACTTCATATTTTTTACCAAAATCAAAACAAAAAGTTTTCATCACTTCTGAAAACCTCTCCATAGGAATCACTTGAATTTCTTCAGAATGAGTTTGCTTTGGATCGATGTCAAAATGATTTCTGTGTTTGGAATAGCTTTGAAATTCCACAAATTCTGCATGAAAACAACTCATTGCCAAACCTTCCTTCACATAGCCTCATCCCTAAACCCGAATTGAATACTTGGGAGAATGATCAAGCTGGGGGGCAATCAAAAACTCCTGGTAGGGCTGGCTCCATGATTCCCTTTCTAAGAAAACTGTTGGGCAAAATTGGCAATCCTTGAGATAAGGGGCGGAGGACAAAGAAGTATGATGATATCAAGTCCTTCCTAGAGGTCAAGATCACAAGATATGACTCGAGTAAGCAAGAGCGAAGAAGGCATTGAAGTTTACTACCAATACCCTAACTTTTGAAAGGAAAGACACCATGAAGAAATGGGGACCTATATTTCTCAGGGAAGTATACATGCATATCAATCATAATGCATTGCTTTCAACATTGTCAGATCGGTGTTACACCATCAACTTTTAGGTAGCGCGTTTTCTAACCCTACCTCATTTCGAGTGCGCCTTTGTGCCCTCACTTCTTTTTTAGTACGCTTTTGAGCCCTCACTTTTCAGGTAATGCGTTTTCTAACCCTACCTCACTTCGAGTGCGCCTTTGAGCCCTCACTTTTCAGGTAGTGCATTTTCTAACCCTACCTCATTTTGAGTGCGCTTTTGTGCCCTCACTTCTTTTCGAGTGTGCCTTTGAGCCCTCACTTCTCAGGTAGTGCATTTTCTAACCCTACCTCATTTCGAGTGCGCCTTTGTGCCCTCACTTCTTTTCAAGTGCGCCTTTCGGCCTTTACTTATCAGGTAGTGCGTTTTCTAACCCTACCACCTTTCGAGTGCGCCTTTGTGTCGTCACCTTATTTCGAGTGCGCCTTTGTGCCCTCACTTCTTTTTTAGTGTGCCTTTGAGCCCTCACTTCTCAGGTGTGTGTTTTCTAACCCTACCTCATTTCGAGTGCGCTTTTGAGCCACCGTCTCTTGGGTAATGTGTTTTCTAACCCTACCTCCTTTCGAGTGTGCCTTTGAGCCCTCACTCTTTCTTTTTTCCTTGGGTAGGTCACCCATTACAATGAGACCAATATTTTTCTGAGTAGGTCACCCATCACAACGCGACCAATTCTCCATGTTTTTTTTATCTGGGTAGGTCACCCATTACAATGAGGTCATTCTTCCACTTGGGTAGGTCACCCATTATAATGAGACCACTCTTTCCTTTTTTCTTGAGTAGGTCACCCATTACAATGAGACCAACATTTTTCTGGGTAGTAGGTCACCCATTACAACGCAACCAATTCTCCATGTTTTTTATCTGGGTAGGTCACCCATTACAATGAGGTCATTCTTTCACTTGGGTAGGTCACCTATTATAATGAGACCACTCTTTCCTTTTTTCTTGAGTAGGTCACCCATTACAATGAGACCAATATTTTTCTAGGTAGGTCACCCATTACAACGCAACCAATTCTCCATGTTTTTTATCTGGGTAGGTCACCCATTACAATGAGGTCATTCTTCCCCTTGGGTAGGTCACCCATTACAATGAGACCACTCTTCCCTTTTTCCATTTGGGTAGGTCATCCATTACAATGAAACCATTTTTTCTGGGTAGGTCACCCATTACAACGCGACCAATTCTCCATTTTTTTTATCTCGGTAGGTCACCCATTACAATGAGGTCATTCTTCCACTTGGGTAGGTCACCCATTATAATGAGACCACTCTTTCCTTTTTTCTTGAGTAGGTCACCCATTACAATGAGACCAACATTTTTCTGCGTAGGTCACCCATTACAACGCGACCAATTCTCCATGTTTTTTTATCTGGGTAGGTCACCCATTACAATGAGGTCATTCTTCCACCTGGGTAGGTCGCCCATTACAATGAGACCACTCTTTCCTTTTTCCATGAGACCAACATTTTTCTGGGTAGGTCAACCATTACAACGCGCCCAATTCTCCATGTTTTTTTATCTGGGTAGGTCACCCATTACAATGAGACCACTCTTCCTTTTTTCCACTTGGGCAGGTCACCCATAATAGACCAGGGTAAGTGTGTGTGGGCGGTCGCCCCTGAAAATAGACTAGTGTGATGTGTGTGGGCAGGTCGCCCATGAAAATAGACCAGTGTGAGTTTGTGTGGGCAGGTCGCCCGTGAAAATAGACCAGTGTGAGTGTGAAATAGACCACTTATCTTCAAAAGGGGCAGGTCGCCCAAGATAATGAGATCATTTTCCTTTTCTTTTCTTTACAAAGCTTACTATGAAAATCATTGAGGAGTTTTGCTTCATAAGAATTGTAAAGAGGGGCATCTGTTGTTACCCAATTTTTGACCCACCTATTTGATAAAATTTTCGAAAAATCCAAAAATAGTGAAAAACAACAAAAATCCAAAAAAATATGTTTTTGATATATTTGTATTGTTTTTAGCATTTTTGGCATCGTCTTAAAAGAATTTAATTTTTTAAAGGTCTTTTGAACGCTTTTGACTTTTCACGCGTTATTTTTAAAATCATTGATTTTCCTGCATTGAGTCGACGTTGATATTGCTCGTTTTAAAAAAATTACAAAAACATAAAAAAAAATCAAATTTACAAAAAAAGAAAGAAGTTGAGGGATCAAGTTTGGTGACCAAACAATATTTTGCCTATAAATAGTAGCCTTCAACACACACAAAAGGGAGGGGGGCAATCTTGTACCAAAATTTAAGGGGCAACACAAAAAACCCTAAACAACCTAACCCTACCAGCTCCCACTCTAAGGCAGCGGCCGTTCTCCCTCTTGAAACAAAAATGAGTCGCAGCCCCCAGCAGCTGATTGGTTTTTTTAAAAACAAAGTCGTCGTCACCCGGGGTTCTTGGTTGTTGCTCTCCCAAAACAGAGCCAATGACCCTCTGCCATTTCAGCTCTCCGTCTTCTCCCCTACACCCGAAGCAGCCCCATTCCCACAAATCTTCCCCTCTCAGCCGTTCCCTCAGCCAACTGACCATACCCACACAACCAGCCTAGACAACCCCCCTCATTTCCCTTTCCTCTTGACAACAAGCCAAAGAGAGCCCACATTCTCCTTCACCTTTTATCTCTGTTTAGCTCCCATTTCTCTGTCCTTCATCTCACTTTTGCCTCCTTCTCTGTTCCCCCGATCTCCTCCACCAAAAGCCAAACAATCACCACCTTCCTTTCTCTTCTGCCTCTCTCAACCCCCATTCTCTCCTCCCCTCTCTCGGCTGTTCCTCCTTTGTCACCGTCAGACCCTCCAGCAACAGCCCCCATATGATGGCACCCACAGAAACCAGCCGCTGCTCACCTTCCTCCAACCAAACTCGCTGACCGGGCAAAAACCTCCCATCTCCACCGCAACTTCAATGGCCATAGACGATAGCAGCAACCAGATCAGTCATCGCAGAAGAAAAATGAACCAAGAGGAAAAGAGAACAGGGATCTTTGAACAGATCTAAAAACTAAAATCTATTGCTTGTGTTTTTTTCTTTTGTTACAGGTAACGGTGGTCCTCACCGTCGGCAGGAAAGTGAAGAGGGGAGGAAGCCCTTCCAGATCGCCCCGTCGTGTGGAGTTTCTTGCAGTGGCGCATGAACCCACGCGCCGCCAGTGGTGGGGCGCATGGAGAAGATGCGCCATCACTGT
>Ga0307511_10005778_pt1 | contig 12510 bp, 12 predicted proteins | sample 13_EM_MG_FD_200266 | JGI IMG/M metagenome (GOLD analysis project Ga0307511, IMG submission 200266) | Populus trichocarpa ectomycorrhiza microbial communities from riparian zone in the Pacific Northwest, United States - 13_EM | ecosystem: Host-associated > Plants > Roots > Unclassified | place...
TGTACTGCATATACCCGTGTTTTTACTTATTGCTCGCGATCTTCTTTGCATCTGGTGTTACAGTTCAGTTTCTTTGATCAGCCAGATTCACTCGGAACGCGGAAATCAACTTCCATTGCTGATTGTGGTCATTATTTTGTCCTTGTACCTCCCATGGATTTGGACGGTTGGCTGCTTGCAAACATCATATCTAGTCGGTTCGCAATTTAGAGATACCTCATTTTCTGATCATTGTTGCGAAAGGCCGACACTACAAGGCAACCAGACTGTGACTAGGTCGGTATCATCCGTGACCATTTGATGAACATGGTGTGATCTAAAGACGCTGTATATAATTGATGCCACGGTGTGGGGTCTCAAGCGCATAGGGTTCAGTTGTTAAACCAGACTAGAGTGTACTTCAGATATATTTACCGAGCCGGCCGGCACAGACAATAGTATTGTTGGCACGCAACTAGACTAAGTGCTCACAGCCTCTAAACTCTAACGTCACCTTGCACTCCTTGGAAATAACGGACGTCTTGTAGTTCTGGTTCCTCACAGAGTCACAACTCAATCCGAGTCATAAAGCCGCGTAAGTGGAACATGTCAGAAAGTGATTCCAGCTCTTAGCTAATAAATATAGCGACCCAAGAATTTCCTGACTTAAAAAGCTTCATAGGACTGACCCCTCAGTTCATCATCCCCCACCATCACTTTACCTATACTCACCACAGAACCTTTATAGAATCAGTTGCAAGATGAATGTTTTCAAGCTATCTCGGAAATATCCACAGTTCAAGCAGGACGAAATCCTCCGTCTCCAAGATGCATTTAACCGCTTAGATGGGGATGACAAGGGATACCTAGACGAGGCTACCGCTATTAAAGCCGGGCAACAGCTGGAAAGCAAGCCATATGACGTTGTTCGAACAGCTCTCAAGAATGTCGAGCTTGATAGTAGCAGGAGAGTTGAGTTGGAAGATTTTGTGGATGTAGGTCGATTTTTTTCTCCTGGTCAGTCAAGCTCTAGGCTAATCTATGGCAATTATACAGCTTATCTCAAAGCTTCGTGTCTCGGATGAGGTCAGGTCAGCAGCAGCTTCTAAAGGGCCAGCACCGCCTGTACCTGGTCATGGGAGACAAGCTTCAGGGCAGATCAAGATGGAAGGGGCTAGGGGGAGTGGCTCAACAGTCCACACCATCAACGAGGATGAACGTACGGAGTTTACGAGGCATATCAACGCTTGTCTTCTTGGGGATGCGGATATTGGGGACAGGCTTCCGTTTCCCACTGATACGTTCCAGATGTTCGACGAGTGTAAAGGTATAGCATTTACCTTGAGCTAATATGTTACAAACCCACTGGTCTTCTAACAGCAATTCAGATGGTCTGGTCCTTGCCAAATTGATCAATGATTCGGTGCCTGACACTATCGATGAGCGTGTGCTTAACCGCACGTCCGCTCGTACCAAGAAACTCAACCAATTCCACATGACAGAGAACAACAACATTGTCATCAATTCTGCTAAAGCCATAGGTTGTTCAGTAGTAAACATTGGGTCACAAGATATCATTGAAGTCAGAGAACATTTGATTCTTGGTTTAATATGGCAGATTATCAGAAGGGGCCTTCTCAGCAAAATTGACATCAAACTTCACCCCGAACTCTACCGGTTATTGGAAGACGACGAGACCTTGGAACAGTTCTTGAGGCTTCCCCCAGAACAGATTTTGTTGAGATGGTTCAATTTCCATTTGAAGGCCGCAAACTGGCCTAATCGGTATTATCTTCATACCATCCCAGAGAACACGACTCTAATAGTATTATAGTGTGACCAATTTTAGCAAGGATGTATCTGATGCCACCAACTACACCGTACTTCTCAATCAGCTCGCGCCAGATTTGTGCTCTAGGTCGCCACTTCAGACTCGAGATGTTCATCAACGTGCTGAGGAGGTTCTACAGAATGCAGACAAACTTGGCTGCCGGAAATTCCTCACTCCCAAATCTCTTGTTGCTGGAAACCCAAAGCTTAATCTAGCGTTCGTTGCACACTTATTCAACACCCACCCTGGTTTGGAGCCGATTACAGAGGAGGAGAAGCTTGAAGTCGAGGATTTCGATGCTGAAGGCGAACGTGAGGCAAGAGTCTTCACCCTATGGCTTAATTCCATTGATGTCCAACCTTCCGTGTACAATTTATTCGACGATCTTCGAGATGGAAATGTCCTGTTGCAAGCCTACGATAAAGTTATTCCTAACTCCGTGAATTGGCGTTTTGTCAACAAGGCACCAGCGAATGGTGGTGAGCTTATGCGGTTTAAGGCAGTCGAGAATACAAACTATGCCGTCGAACTAGGAAAGCAAAATAAGTTCTCCTTGGTCGGCATTCAAGGCGCGGATATTACCGATGGCCAGAGAACTTTAACATTAGCCATTGTATGGCAGTTAATGAGACGAGATATCACAGAAACGTTGAAAGGTTTGGCGAAGAAGGTTGGGATGGCAGAGATTACCGACTCTTACATGCTTAAGTGGGCCAATGAGATGGCCAGGAAAGGTGGAAAGAGTGCACAAATTCGAAGTTTCAAGGATCCCAGCTTGGGGAGTGGCACGTTCTTGTTGGATGTACTGAATGGGATGAAGAGTACGTTTTATCTACCTAGACTAACAGCATTATACTGACCACCTTGTCAGGCAATTATGTCGATTATTCCCTTGTCACGCCAGGCAGGACAGATGAAGATGCATATCTCAATGCCAAGCTCAGTATATCAATTGCGAGAAAGATGGGTGCTACTATATGGTCTGTCTTCCATTACTCCTTGCACATGAAGAGGTCTAACTTGAAGATAGGCTTGTACCTGAGGATATCTGCGCTGTGAGGAGCAGGCTTATAGTCACTTTCGTGGGCAGTTTGATGGCAACGTATGAACAGGCATTGCAATAGGTGTTCGTTTGGGGGCAGGGATTGAATTAACTGAATTATCTACCTTGTTATTACCGGCCGAGTACATGTAGCCTCGAAGGAAGATGTCCTATGGTGGATTTTGATATCTAAAAGACGCACGCTATTCTTCACAAGACGCAGACTATTGTTAATGCTATACAGAATTATTGTACATGTTCAGCCGGGATCAACCCTCCACCTTCAGGTCTGTATCACGAGATAAAGCCTGTAGCTACCGGGAAATAAGACACCTTGTCGGTTTTTGAGACATCACTGTAGAATTAGTCAGTATCCGAGCCAAGGTCGTCAATCTGCCCACAAGTAGTAACGTGGCTACCACGATCAAGATTTTCGACAAGGTGTCTTATTTCCCAGTTTTCCCGGTACCTATCATGCTTACGCCTTTCAGGAAACGGTTGTGCCATACATCACCGCAAACCCCCCTACAGCCATCAATGCCTCAACATAGCCAGACTACCTGTCTCAATATACAGTCATTCTCCCAGCAGCCTTGTTTCACAAGTTAGGTAGTAGATATATCCTCATATTGATGCTAGATGATCTATTTAACTATGTAAGACAACATCACAAGGCCCCAATCAGATTTTTCTCAAGTTGCCCCCTTCACGGTGGTGAATTTTGGCACGGGACACATCAACATCGCCCAAGCTCCTCTATCCCAAAGGTCAGGAGAAGCTCGAGAGCTGGTGCTGGTTCCAAGGCGGTTTGCCGGCTCATCATTAGGGTGTTTAGTTGTGAGGAGAAGAGAAGAAGAGAAGGGAAATTTCTGTTGAAGATTGTCGTACATATAGCAATTTCACTAGCAACCCGCTGGGTATGCTTGGCGAAACATTGAACGAAGACCCTTCAAAATTGCTAAGCGAATAAATAGTAATAACACGGGTACGAAGCTACATCTGGTTATACATCTGGCAGCCGCTGAGTCTGCTCGAAAACTCCCCTTGAATGTGAAATGTGTCCTTAGCCAGGCTAATTGTGAAGTAACCTATTGACCCCCAGCTGCGCGATTAGCCGATAAGAGGACTCTCGATCTGATAAAATTTCAAGGTGCTCAGTGCTATATAGTGTGCATGACTCAATTAGTGGACTGCTGGGTGTAAACATAAGTACCCAAGGGTCGCCAATTGAACACTTACACGCCCAATACTTTTGCAACAGAGCCAAAAACTCCATTAATTCCCCGACCAACGTGCTCAAATGCTTGCCCGTCAGATTTTACGGCGCAATTGCGCAGCTCTCTCGAGAGGATTCACCGCCAGCAGCCAAGTCAGAGCAGGAACTCTACCGGCGAGTCATCAGGCGGTTCGGATGATTTAAATCCTGAGTTTGAGGCAAATTGCTAACAATATGTTAGCTACTCTCTGCCCGTGTGGAAGAGGGTGACCCTGAGATTGCACAAATCGTTGAGAAAGTCCGTTCACGCTATCAGACCGCACTGCTATGTATCCCTCAGGAGTAAAGGCTAACGGTCTCGATTAGGAAAAACTCCGTCAAAAAGAGTTCATCAACCTCATTCCCTCTGAGAATTTCACTTCTCAGTCTGTCTTAGATGTGCTTGGATCTCCGATGCAAAACAAGTACTCAGAAGGCTACCCTGGGGCTCGCTACTACGGGGGAAACATATGGATAGACGAGGCTGAGAGGCTATGTCAAAAACGAGCCCTCGAGGCCTTCAGGCTCAACCCAGAGGAGTGGGGGGTGAACGTTCAACGTAGAGTTGCTCCTCTTACGGTATGGTCAACGTGGTGGCTGACGTATTGAAAGCATTGTCTGGATCCCCGGCAAACCTATATGCCTATTCAGCTGTCTGCCAGCCACACGACAGAATTATGGGACTGGATTTACCACATGGTGGGCACTTATCACATGGGTAAGTCCCCATAACCACAATTTCATGCACGGGGACCCATTTTCAATTTTCAGGTACCAAACTCCGTCGAAGAAGATTTCCAAGATCTCCGCCTACTTTGAGACCCTCCCTTACCGCCTCGACCCCAAGACTGGATACATCGATTATGACAACCTCGAGAAACTCGCGGAGCTTTATCGGCCAAAAGTTATTGTTGCTGGAACTAGTGCCTACTCCCGCACAATCGACTATCCCCGCATGAGGCAGATTGCCTTGAAATATGGAGCGTATCTGTTGAGCGATATGGCACATATCTCTGGGCTAGTTGCGGCAGATGTGGTTACAAGCCCATTCCCACACAGTGATATTGTTACTACTACCACTCATAAGAGCCTACGTGGCCCTAGGGGTGCAATGATCTTCTACCGAAAGGGAGTGAGGAGCGTTAGCAAGAAGGGAGAACAGATCATGTATAATCTGGAGGATCCGATCAACGCATCAGTCTTCCCTGGGCATCAAGGGGGCCCCCATAATCACACCATTGCCGCCCTGGCTGTTGCGCTTAAGCAAGCCAAAACTCCGGAATTTCGAGAATATCAGGAGAATGTTTTGAAGAATGCAAAGGCCCTGGCGGGGAGGCTTGGTAAAGAAGGGCTAGGTTATGAAATCGTGAGCGGTGGTACTGATAACCATTTGGTTCTTGTGGATTTAAAACCTAAAGGCATTGATGGCGCCAGGGTCGAGAGAGTGTTGGAATTGGTGAATGTAGCTGCCAACAAGAATACTGTTCCCGGTGATATTTCTGCCGTATGTATCATCTCACCCGACTACTAGTATGCTTCGGCTAACAAAATACATAGATGAAACCTGGAGGGCTTCGTATTGGAACGCCAGCTATGACTACACGAGGATTCACCGAGAAGGATTTCGAAAAAGTTGCCGAGATTGTGGACAGGGCCGTTCACATTGCTAAAAAGGTTGATAAACAGACTGGTGGAAAGAAGTTGCTGAAGGACTTTTTTCAGACTTTGGACGAGGGTGAAGGAGTGCCAGAGCTAGTGGCGTTGAGAAATGAGGTTAGAGGGTTTGCAGGAGGATTTGATCTCCCATGGGTGTACGAGATTATCTGACGAATTTTGGATTAGCATCCACACCTTGTACTATACATATGCACATATTAAAGAGTAGGTTAACATCATCACATGGCGTTTTGTGTACCTGAAACTATTTAGAGCAAATCCGGTGTAGTCTCAAGCAACTAAGTTTGGAGTGGTGCTAAGCTTTCTAAACACGCCCGACCTAGACAACTTGGAGGTTGAGCCAGGCCATTGAATTGGCCCCTGCAGCTGCAGGATGCCTGCAGTGTTCAACGTCATACATAAACGCATCGACTCGCAGGCTTGATACCGAAACTCGAGAAACACAATGATACCCTATAAAACCAACCCTCTGTTGCTGAAGAGGCATTTAAATATGTGCAGCTCAGGGATTGAGCTTTATTTGTCTAGAGGATCAAGGCCTCTGAGATGAGGCTTTTGTTTCTGGCCCGGAGACCTTGAGGCGTCAAGCTCATCCAGATACCCCAAAATCCCACTTTGCAACCCTTTGTCGCTCATTTGCAACTTTTGTGAGGAGGAAATTTTGAATATACACACTATCATGCCACGGCCTTGCAAGCGTAATACACATGACTGACCTGCAGATGAAAAACATCAATCATTGCCCCTCAGATATTGGTCGCTTCCATATTTAATCTACCGAGTCAATGTATGGCCAACCGTGTTTCGCCGCTCAAACATTCGTACGATTGTCAGCCCTATAAGTATCATCACTTCGCGGCCTGAGGCTGGATCGTACTTATATTGTGCGCTGCGCTGAAACTGGGGCCAAAGAAGCGAGAGTTTGAATTCCTGGGGGTTGATACCACCCACACAATAGTTGTGTTTGGTGCATTTGAATACCAGACTCGAGGTAGTCCCAGGACCATCTAAACATGGCGGCTATGAGCTGCAAGTGTGGAGGATGGAAGATGTCTGGGAGATATTCTGACGATGAACTGAGGCCAAGCCCTGACAGACCATATCGTTATCTGGTCACCATCATAATAGCACCCGGATGAGGGGTGCTTCAGTGGTCTCCGATTTTCTTCTTAGTTCTTTCCGTTATCTCTCGCTCCGAGTCCCCCACCGTCACACTCTTAGGGCACGAGATCAACCCTCTTATAACCCCCAACCTCCTCCCACTTCTTCTCTCTTTCTCTTTCTCACGCACCGATTCACATTCCACTTAAGGATCTATTACCGACCACAATCAAACCTCCCTCTATTGTACTCTTACTCTCATTCTATATATAGTTTGGCTGAATAGCTATCTTTCGCAGCATACAAAGAATCTTATCTTTACTCATTTGGATTGATTCTCACGAGTCTTTGCCTTGGAAAGAAGTATCATGGATCTGGTAAGTCTCATAACCTATGTGAGAAAGAAATTCGGTTACTAACTTTTCATCACCGACCCACTGCCAGCATGGGTGTCCTCTGCTGTCAAGGGAAGGTGCAGGTTTGATAAGGAGTGATTGTGAACACTAGAACCTCAATCAAAGTCTGCATGAGTGTGGGTAATGAGTGATCATCATTCCTCTCTCAACATTAAGCTACGTGCATTCTGCTTTTACAAAGCCTCGACTGTTTGCTTCTTACTCTCAGTTTGTGTTCGGTCATTGGTAGGGATTGAGTGGGCGTTGTCTACTCTTTTTCCATTCCATTAGTTCACCGAAGAGCACACCTGAAAGAAGATACAAGCAGTTAAGGGGTGTCTGCGAAGCCCTCTGCACAGATGTTTATATTGAGATTTGACTGAAGATGGCTTGTTCTCATGCTCTACTGGCTTGTGGCTCTGTAGACTGTTTACTGCTTCCCTTATCAAACCTGTACATCCTGTATGACACGGAGTGACACCAACGCTGGTAGGTCTTGGTGAGTGTTCCCATAGGATTCAGTTGATTCTAAACCTACAAGTCTGCAATTCGGGGATTTTCCCGGAGGAGGAGTTCCTCTTTACGAGAGGCCTCCATGCAAACCCTCGCCACATTCCGAGTATAGTGGAAATGATCTATTCTTTCGTGCACTCGACCAGAAGCGGAACACGCGCACGCGCAGCGATGGTGAAGTTGATTATAAAGATGAACTAGATCTTGACGATGAGTTTGGCGTTCACAGCGAAGGATATACAGATACTGATCAAAATGGATTCCCTACGCCATTGAGCTTCAAATTGCCAGTTTGGCACCCCAAACAACCCAATGGAAAACTCGCAACATCTCCGCATTCTAGCAGTGATTCCCATCCCTTTGAGGGCAATGTTGTTGGGAAGCAGCTTGTTTCTATGAATGAGAGTCCTTTGGTAAGTAGACCCTAGGCCAGTCGATATACATCTGAATACTGATTTTGTGTTGTTGAACAGGGCCAGGCAGCAAATGTTATGCAACCCGTCAACATTAGATACCCTGATCATTATAAAAATGATACTTGTAAAGAAGGAACTAGCTGTGATACTAGACGTCACGATTCCAGCTACTGCTCTGACGAAGACCAGGGTATCGCTCATTCGCCCTGTGCCAAATGTACTCTCTCATCGACCTACGCCCCGACTGCCACCTTGAGTGACATTAAGAAGAATGCCGAAACTCTCGAAAGAGGTCGCACCTCAATCATCAGCAGTGACTGTCACCGGCACAGTGGGTGTTGTGGGGAACACCATGGCGGAGGGTCTGACGAGTCAACTTTCCATAATTGCAACGGGAACCATCACCAAGCAAATCGTTTCCATTGCTCAAATAGTCACGCCATGTATAGTGCATATCCAATGAGGTATGGTGGTCATTCCCACTTCTGCGTGTTGACGAGGTACAGTCCAGCTAACCTTGAACAGTTCTAATAAGACCCCCACTTTTCCAGGGAGGAATGGGTGTTATCCAGGCCCAGGCATTGCGGCCCAAAAGTCGATGGACATGCAAAATTACATGCATTCAAACCATCGCAATGACATGTCCTGCTGCAGCCACGTGGATGGTCAGTATCATCTTGGGTCTGATATGGCTAACCACCGTCACCACCGCGATACAAGGCACAAGCATTGCGGCCCTCGCAGGCCAGCTCCAGTGGATGTCTGTGGCCCTTTCTGCCGCGAATTGCATGGCGAGGTTTATCACCCCCACGCTTTCCGTGTGATATGACTGCTAACTAATCAGCAGATCTTTCCTAATGACGATCCCCCACCAAGCCATATGATGGGCAAAGGAAAATATAACCCCTTATACAAGACGGAAATGTGCCGTAATTGGGGCGAGATGGGACACTGCCGGTATGGTCGCACTTGTCAATTCGCCCATGGTCGTACCGAATTGCGTCAGGTTCCGCGCCACAACCAGTGGAAAACTAAAACCTGCGGAGCTTGGTTGAACGGTACGTGTAGCTACGGTCATAGATGTTGCTATGCTCGTGAGTGGCCTGTAGTCACCTTCCGCAAACCAGGTTTGAATGTATCGGGGAGCTAAGTCTGAGAGCTAGACAACACAGTTCCCAAATCGGTTGATATGGAGCCCCAAGCATATGGGATGAGTCGCTTCGCTGGTTTTTTTGAGGGCGGGTATGCTCAATTATCGATCACTCCGCTTGCGATCCATGCTAATAGCTGTGCAGCTTTAATACCAATGAATGAGGATAGCAATTTGCCGTCGGCTGTTGTCGTTCCTTTTGGGAAATTATGTTCGGATCTTATTCGCTCGGGATTGTATCGAGTTGTAATGAGGTATAGTGGGGAGGGCACCTTATTATTCTGCCTTTCCTTTTTCCAATTTCCTATTTGGTTTCCCCCCTCTTTCGTTAAAGGATGATATCTCCTCCACCGGCCAACGGCATTTCTTATTACGTCGTTTTTTCTTTTGGTTGGTTGATTTGGGTCGATGAAACTTATCTTTTTTTGTTTACGTGCTAGGCATTGGATGGATTCCATGCAGGGTCCTTCCAATTTTCCCTGAGAGATGGTCAACACTGACTATTCCTTACATGTTATACCGTACATGGATGGGTACATTTGTTTCATACTTTTCTTTTATTCGGAGGCTTGTTTAGTGTTTCCTGGCTATTTTTCTACCTGGTTCATAAGAACTACTTTCTAAACGCTCTGCATATTGGCCAGATGAAGGTGGAGGTTGATTTATCACGCCAGCAAACGTCGCAAAATATTGGGGCGAAAGCATGGGTACTTTTTGTATGTGTAGCTGATATCTGGCGAGTTCAATTTCCAACGATAATTATGAGAAATAATGATTGGTTTTAGTCTTTGACTTAGTCTGGCCATGCTCCTAGGTTCCCTATTCATAGTGGGCGTGGGTTCCTGGGGTACCACGTCGTTGACGTATTTGTGCATACTTATGCTCTTCTGACATCAGGGTTTCTGTGGGTTGTTGTGGTTGCCGGCGCCTCCAGACTTGTCTGCGCGATATGTAACCGTGGCTGTTCGAACTGCTCGAACCGCGGCAAGAGTGAAACGGAGGATAGATAAAAGCAAAGCGAGCTAGGTACGAGGAGGTTGCCTCACTGTAGTCTGGCCTCACTGTGCGTTGGTGCATGTGGAAGAGCTCCGGTCATATCCCCGGTATTCTTTATGCAACCATACAAGGAAAGAATACCAATCAGACTAGGTGTTCTCGTCATCCCCGGCAAAGGTAGAGCCCATGTGCGATAAATACAAACTCTCTGCCGACCACGCTCCATGTGAGGTATTCGGTAGCGTATGTCCTTCTAGCTCAGCTGTACCTCCTCCAACTTTGCTTGCTTTCTTATGCAGGGATTCCATCTGTCAACTTGGGAATTTTCCATTGGGCAGGGCAGTTTCATGAGTTCCCGGGTAAGGGATATCGTTTCTCCGGCTGCCAACCCAGATTGCCAGGCCAGGCTGCAGATTCTCCCCTAGCATAACCAGACTACCCTAGCATGCCAGTGTCTTTACTATCACATCAACCAGACTACTATCACATTGAGGGGGCTTGTGCCAACCAGACTATCACACTGCCTGCTAGTGCCAGCTCCTAGGCCTAAGTAGTAACCAGTACGGTCTACATATCGGCCTCATCCCACGCTTCGACGGCGTTGACTACTTAAGTACCGAAACGCAAGAATCCCAGGTCCCGAGACCATCCCAGGTCCTTGTGGAAGAGAGGTACTTGTGTGGCTACGTATACCGGGTATAGGGTTGCTGGCCACGCGATCGAGCAGCAGCATAGCAGCTGGCAGTTCATCAAGTGTGCAAGCGACATTAACACATAGCATAGCATGGCACATCTTAGGTAGCCAGATAGAGTAGAAGCACAGCAGCACGTCCATGTCCACGCGCTGGCACAGGTCGGGACAGAGCAGACTGACTTCATTTTATCAAGTTGGGAAGCACATACATACCATTCGCGCTCGGGGTTTTACCCCACCTCAAGAGGTTTCGTCAAGGGCACATCTAGCAGTTCGATCTCAGTGCTCAATTCCTCGTACCCCACTATTACTACTTAGTTCTACTTATTTCTCCCCTCTCTTTGTCTTATTTTCTATCGTTTTCTTCTCTTCCAAGTTACCCATCCTCTTAAGCAACCCGCGAAAATAGCAGCAGGTCCTACCAGTATCCTTCGAGCTGTATAAACTCTGTACTATGTCTCTCTGCGACATCTGCACCGACCCGATGGTTTTCACCGATGGGGAAACTGATATCGTGAACGGAGAGGGGGCTTCAAGAGATGGTGTGAGAGTTGTGGATGTCATTGAGGTTATTTGCGGACATCATTTCCACCGGTAAGGAAACTCACGATCAATATCCTGGCTTTAGTTGAGCTGTTCGTTGGAGTTTTCTCTGTGCTTCATGAATTGCAAGCCGAAATCTGGAAAATCATATTGCGAATTATGCCTTCACCTACAAGGAGCTGAGCTTTAGGGCATGAATATCTTTTGGGGCAACATAAGCAACAAAAGAGATAAGCAACATGCCAAATTCACTGAGGTCATCATCCCGGCACATTTATGTGCAGCACTTTCTTCGTCAATCTCGACCAGTTGTGTTTCATTTTTGTACACCTTTTCATCCGATTGGATCTTGCATCTACATTGCATGAAGAATATTGATCTGCATACTTCCCTCTTATGGATCTAGATCTGTTTGTTGTTTTCTTTTTAGGACTTTTCACATCTCGAGTACCGAAGTCTTGCTTCTGTTCTTTCGGGCTGTTGCATTAAGTACATACTAAAATCGGCTATCCACAGGTCCTGTTTCTCGGATACATATTCAGCAGGCATTTGCCCCACATGCAAAAAAAATATAATTGACCCTTCAACAAACACCCTCCTGGTAACCCTGCGAACCGAGCTTGGAGAACAAACCCGTTTTAATTTGGGAGCAATACTCGAAGAGGACAATAGCTCGAATCCAGAGAAGAGAGTGCGCACTTTCATGGAAACTTGCGCCGCTGGTAAGTCTTACCCCCCCTTGCTTCTCTCGTCTGCCTATCCGCATATCTGACCATGTATGCATCTAGGTGATGATGCTACCATCCTCAGGTTGTTAGAGGACGATCGATCACTGCTTGCTTCTCAGGATTTCGAAACGGCACAGACATGCCTCCACTGGGCTGTACAATATGCCCGCTATGATACAGCCATCCTTCT
>Ga0307511_10005779_pt1 | contig 12510 bp, 10 predicted proteins | sample 13_EM_MG_FD_200266 | JGI IMG/M metagenome (GOLD analysis project Ga0307511, IMG submission 200266) | Populus trichocarpa ectomycorrhiza microbial communities from riparian zone in the Pacific Northwest, United States - 13_EM | ecosystem: Host-associated > Plants > Roots > Unclassified | place...
TTACACCATTTTTTATTTTTTATTTTTAAAAAACTTATTGTGCTTGGGTGAACTAAGTATAATTTAAGATAAAAAACTGAGAGATCCGGATTCGCATGGTTTCTAGATGGTCAATCCAAATTACAAGTGCTCACGTGGAAATGTTAATATTTGGACTTGCTGTTGCATATCTAACATATTGTTTGTTTTTATATTTTAAAAATATTTTAAAATTAAAATTAATTTTTTAAATTTAAATTAATATATTTTTTAATATTTTTAAATCATGTATTAATATTAAAAATAATTTTTTAAAAATAAAAAATATATTTTTAATATATTTTTAAATAAAAGTTATTTTAAAAAATAACCAGAAATAAATCCTTAAACACACCGGTAAGAAACGGTTTTGCTGGAAAGGAAACCAAGATTGGTTCGCATTTTCCCAACGACCGCCAATAAAAAAGGAACCCACTTGCATGGGCAAATTCGCAACGGTGGATCCAACATCCAACCGTCCGAGGAATTTTATTATCCAGCCGGACCCACCTGCCCCCTTACATTTTCTTTATTTTATTTTTCTTCATAACATTAAAGTTATAGTATTCGGCAGCACGTATTTACATCTTAGAGTATACATCTCATATCTAACCCGGTTTAAGGTTAGTCACATGAGTTGATAGTAAATTTAAAAAAATTTAAAAAATATTACTTTAATTTTTTTAATAAAATCAAATAAAATTTCACTCATTCTTGTCTGGTTTACCAAATTATAAGTTTACTTACTAAAATATTAGAGTTGAATTTGTTTTTTTTGTAAAAATTTTAATTTTTTATTTTGAATTAATTTTTTTTATATTATTTTGATGTATTAATATCAAAAATAAATTTTAAAAATAAAAAATATTATTTTAATATTTTTTAAATAAAAATAAATTTTAAAAATAATATATACCATACTCCAAACACTGAATTAGTACAATCCTCTCTCATCAAAATTATTAAAAAACCTAACCTAGATTAGGTAACAAATGAACAAGTTAGCGAATGGATTCGTCGTGTCAAATCAGGGTTAATAGCATTAGTTGTAAAAATCTTATTATTATTATTATATGATAAATAAAAAGCATACATTTTGTTGTTACCGTCGTCTCCTTTCCACTCTACCAATACATACACGACATTCACAATCGCCAAAAAGAAAAGAAAATAAAAAAGAAGTTTTCTTTTTATTGATGATTTGAGAGAGGGAAATCGAGCTTGGAGATATACGAGTAGATTTTGTTTGTTATAATGCAAGAGGAAGGAAAGCAGCAGAGGAAGGAGGGAACAACAATGGAGGCTGGTCTTTTAGATAGCATAATAAGTCGTTTGTTAGAATCGAGGCAAACAAGGTTAGCCAAACAACCGCAGGTTCAACTTAGCGAAAATGAGATCCGTCAACTCTGTGCTGTTGCCAAAGAAATCTTTCTTCAACAACCCAATCTTCTCGAGCTCGAAGCCCCCATTAAGATCTGTGGTAAACCTCCCTCATCTTTTCCTCTTACTATTATTCACTAAGAAACACTGCGTGGTTTTTTGCTGGATTCATTCCATTCTTTATTACATATAGGTGAAGACTTATACAATCATTTTTCTTTTCTTTTCTTCTTTTTTCTTTGTTTGGATTAAACTGGACGAATCTAGATTGATGGGGAAAAAATCAATATTTGGGAATATTAATTTAATGCTGGCTGGAAGGATTATTGGTTCAAGCAATTTATTTAGGGGATCTATTTTACCCTATTTGTCGTTTGATACAGAAGCCAAAATCTTGGATATGGTAATTGATGTGAAGACTGATAATTGGTGGACGCGGAGCTGTGGAGCGGAAGAAATATCTATTCTAGATCGCTCCATTTTTCTTAAAGTCTTGGTCTTGGTCTGAGACCGAAAGCACCCTTTTTCTTATTTCAGAATTTGGTAGATAAGATTGCTTGGAATTCTCTTCCTAGGCGCTTCAAGACTGAAGAGCAGCAACTAGAAGCATAATCTTTGGTGGACTATAATTGAGCAATGTGTTTCTCCTTTTCTTATCTTGTTCAAGATGTTAGCTTATTGATTATTAGTTCTGGGTATGAAGGACTTGAAGAAAATTATATAAAGAAAGAATAAGGGAGATTGAAGGGTAGGATGGAAGAAATATCTATTCACTTCCGAAAAGAGGAAAACCAAATAACCAGTTCTGTATGAGCTAGTGAAACCAGTTTCACTTGGTTAAGTCGTTTGAAAGTGTGTCCATATGGTTGGGATCTAGGAAGCATTGATCCTTAAAAAATGATCCTGTAGCCATATTGGTCTTCATCATATATCAACCGGATATGGCCTGATACATGTCAGAGATGTGGGTATATGGAGAAAAATAATAAAACAATAAATTCAATTTTGGATACATGGAAGATACTAGGATGTTTTTCTTTATTTCTTGTTAAAATAAGATTTTCGTATGCTACATAAAATATTTAAAAATTTAACATATCCCTCATGAATCATATACTAAATTTTTAAGAATTTTCATATCTCCATATCCATATCATGCCATACTGGTATTCCATATTTGTGTCCATGCTTCATGAGGATGCACTAAAGGGTTCATATTTATTAAGTTTATGTGAAATTGATTTCATAATGAATAAAATCTATCTATGGTTTGGTTGTTTGTATATTGTTATGGTGAACTTGGGTGGTCATGGATTAAGCTGGATGAGCTTGTCTGTTCACAAACAACTTATGCTTTCTTTGGATCAATTGCATTTGAACAGAAAAAGACCCTCCAAGGTTAAAGCATTTGTCTAGACAACCAAGAGGCCTCATGATGCCTGGTGTCCGAGTATTTGCCCAATGCATCATTGTAAAAAGTAGACACATAGTCATGTTTTTTTCATTTGAGAATCCAAAAATAGTAATCTATCCTGAAGTTGTTTGCTGGATATTTCCTTTTTTTGTAATCTGTCATAATTTAATATTTTTATATTTTAATTGTCTCAAAATTGCTAGGACAGTATTAGCTAATTTCATAATATGCATAAGTATTAAGTGTATAGAATGAGACAAGACTTGGTTAGTTTGCTTGATATTCTATGTTTTGTAGCGATGATAGATTTGGGATTTCATGCTTTAGTACCTGTTTGAGAGGCTTTTTTTGGACTGGTCGTATCAAGAGAGTTTGTGCATGGAATGCATAATTTCTTAAACTAGCAGCACCTTAACATCAAATATGTTTTCAACAAAACATAAGCATTCATATGTACCTTACAGCTGTTTTTGGTTCTAGAATTCCATGTCAGGTTTAGCAATTTTTGGCTGAGCTTGTTCTTGTTAAGGTTTGGCCTGTAGAATTCACACTACATGGACATTTATCCTGGATGCTTATCTTGCATCTCTAGATTCAAACCCCTTCCACAATACTTGAATGAAAACCTCTTTTACTCTAAGTGAAAAGTTTTGTTCACTTAAAAATAAGCAATGGTTGGCATTCTATGCTTAGAAACTTAAGTGATACTCTCAATCTTAATTTGACTAGCCGGTCTAAATATTTTGTTGATCCTTACATATAAATAGCACAAGCAATTTTAGTTTGAAGTTTGGACTTCTAGTTGATTAGACCAAGCTGAAAATGGTGGTTTGCAATCTTTCTAAGTAAGCCTCTTAGCATTTATAGGTTGATGTTGCTAGTTGGTTGGCATGTGCTAGTGTAATTGTTGTGTGGACATTAAGGGAGTGTTTCTTTTGCTTAAAATATTTTACAGGAAACTAGTCCATGTAGGATATTTTATAGTCAACTTATAAACTTTATTTATTTTTTGGAAAATAGTTTTAGGTCGTGAAGTTTTGTAAAATATTTTATAGATGATAATTAACTCACAATACTATCGAACTATTTTAACCACCACCACTACATCATTGTTGCTACTGTAGCCAACACTACCAGCCCCAACACCATGCCACCATAGTTGTACCATGTTACCACCACCACCTCCACCACCTCTTTGAAGTTGTTGCTGTCACCACTACCATCATTTATTTCACTACCTCTATATTTTTCACATCATTACTTATTAAACATTGTGAAATTAATTCCATGTTTAAAAATGTCTTAGAAGTTTTTTTTCCTTTTTTAAAATATTTTATGCAAAGCAAACACCCCCTAAAATGGGATATTTCAATGGAGCCTTTGATCAGTCCCTTATTTGCATTTGCATTTTCTTTAAGTGTTTAAAATAGCTTGTGAACAAGATGTAGTATAATATATAGGATTTTCATTAATTTGTTTGCACTTTAATATATATATATATTTTTATTTAGGAAGTTTTATAGGATTATTATTATTAGATATTTTGTAAGAATTCTTAGTTCTCAATTGGCTTAGATTAACAGGTTTTGGGTGTCTATGTAAGCACCATGTTCAATGCGTTTTGGGAGCAGACACTTATGATGAATCAAACCTTAAATGGAGAATTGTTTCGTTCATCCAACCCATTACTACTGGGTTTTCTTTTTCTCAGTCCGCTCCTATAGATTCACCCTGTTCTATAGGGTGTTTTTCTTTCTCTTATTCAATTCACCCCTCTCTCCTATAGAGAATTCTTCAATCTTTTATCTTTGTTCTTACCCTTGTCCTACGTCAGTTAAACATGAGAGTTACCAGTTCAAATAAAAACGAACAGTAAATGTGAGGGTTTGAAGTGCCTTGCTGTTACATAACTCACTTCATTTGGCAAGCTATTACTCTAATATATTCAACTAAACTGATAATTGTTAGCCTCAGGTACTCTTTAATAAGTCACAAAGTGTATGATGAAGAACAGGAAAAGTGATAGAGTAAAGAGACAAACCCTAGAATCCACTAGATTAAACCCTTGAGATTCGTAAAGGATGCACAAATTAAAAAAACCTCCAAATGCTAGGGTTCTGAACTCCACAAGAATAGAAAAGGAGTTGCTTTGCAAAAATTTCATTTGTTGAAACAGCATCTCCATAATGCTAAAATGGCTGTTTATATAAGTGCACCAAAAACTTCCGAATGGTCCTATCAAAATAGGGAGCAAGCTAATAGTATCACTGATAACAAAGAAAATCCCAAATAATCAAAAGATATCAGAAAATCAGACAGTATGGCAAAAATATCTAATTTATCCTTCATTCTATAAAAAGAAGTACATGTTCATGATTCTCTTGCATTTCTATCCTTGTTTCTGGGTTTTGTTAACTGCTGTGCCTTTTCCTCGTTGATTTCCAGGTGACATTCATGGGCAATATTCAGATCTTTTGAGACTTTTTGAATATGGAGGTTTTCCTCCTAGTGCCAATTATTTATTCTTAGGTGATTACGTGGACCGTGGGAAGCAGAGTTTGGAAACAATATGCCTTTTGCTTGCCTACAAAATCAAGTATCCTGAGAACTTCTTCCTTTTAAGAGGAAACCATGAGTCTGCTTCGATTAATCGAATTTATGGATTCTATGATGAATGTAAACGACGGTTCAATGTGAAACTTTGGAAGACATTTACAGATTGTTTTAACTGTCTTCCTGTTGCTGCTCTTATAGATGACAAAATATTGTGCATGCACGGTGGGCTTTCCCCTGAATTAACAAATTTGGATCAAATTAGGAACTTGCCTCGTCCAACTGATGTTCCAGATTCTGGTTTGCTGTGCGATTTACTTTGGTCTGATCCTGACAGGGATATCAAAGGCTGGGGAATGAATGACCGGGGGGTCTCATATACATTTGGCCCTGATAAGGTTGCAGAATTCTTAATGAGGAATGATATGGACCTTGTTTGTCGTGCCCATCAGGTTGGTGAAGTTTGCTTCTTCTATCAATTCTTTTAACTCGAGCAGTTTCGATGATGCGTCTTTTTTCTTTTCTTTTGTCAGGTCGTTGAGGATGGATATGAATTCTTTGCAGAGAGGCAGCTTGTAACAATATTTTCAGCTCCCAACTATTGTGGTGAATTTGATAATGCTGGTGCAATGATGAGTGTTGATGAAACCCTAATGTGCTCTTTCCAAATACTTAAGCCTGCAGAGAAAAGGTTCAGGTTCATGTGAAATGATTGCTCTTTGCTGTCCTATAACCACTTACAATTTCTACGTAAGTTTTATGCTATGAGTTCTCTTTTATGTATTGGTTGTTCCTTTAATGGTAAATTATTTTTGTTATCAAACAAAATTCCATTCTTTGTTTATTTCTGAAAGACAAAAGAGCTTTCTAGGGAAGGGTGTGGGGAAAAAGACATCCTCATAGGTGATTATTTAATTTGTAATATTTGAGGAATCAATATCATTTACTAATCGTATTGCTGCAGTAAATACAAGTTATAGAGCATGCTTCTATAAATTGGACACAATATAATTTTAAACAGAGTTGTAATCTTCTAATTAAACTGATTTGGCTAGATCTTCTGTATGCCAAATACATCTAAAGTTAGTCATTGCTCTCTATGAATTTGATTTTTTTGTTGCAATAATTTTTTTCTCTCACCATCACCATCATGATATAAATTGCTTAGCTACATAATTAGATTAGGTAATATCTAATATACACCAACTATGAGAAGCCCATATAGTGATTCAGCGATGTGGAGGAAATTTTCATATAAAATGTAGTGCGCTTAAATGAAAAATAGAATAAAAAATAAAAGAAAATAAGGGAAGGAGGACTGGTCTAGCAATTCAATGTAGGGGCTACTTTTATTATCAATAATACCGTGTTGATTTATTCTTTAATAAATGAAAGGATAAGGAGTGCAGCCCCCATTTATTTTATGTTGTAGCTCTGCCAATGCTTGCCGTGTAGTGGCATAAATGATTCATATTTTAGCCATATAATAGGATTCAGGATTGTCTTATATCTTGTGGGTGTTTGTGACTCGTATATTTGTTGTTGATGGCTGCTTTTTGAGTGGCACTATATCTTTCTGTTGCTATTTTCTTTGCTTGAAGGCTAAGAATAAACTTCACTTTTTAATGGGTAGAAGTTTCAAGAGCAAAGCTGTCAGGGAAAATGAAGTGACTTCTGAATTTTGTTTAGATCTTTTTTGGGTTTCTGATTTTATCAATCGGTTAATTTTCAGTTTCATGAAAGACATTCTATTTCATATAAAGGCTTACATTGAAGAGCAATTCTTTGAAACTGTAGACTTGTATGTCTAATCCCATTTCAATGTATGTGCCAACTAAACTGTTCCATGGAGAGGCGTTGTTGTTCCTTTCTGAACTATGTTTTTTTTTTTTAAAATTATTATTATTATTATTTTGTGCTTCCTATCTTTACTTTACATCAGCATACAACTGGTCACCAATCACCGAGTGTCATTTTACAGGAAAGAAAATCTGTTTTTTGTCTCTCTTTATGATGGACAACAAGAGTTTATTTTTCAAAAATAGCAGTGTTGCTGATTAACAAACAAAAGCATGTCCCTCAAGTATCACCACTACTACCACTGGCAAAAGCTATATTAGTTTCATGTTTAAATCTGCCAGCAACTCCTTTAATATCCAAACTGTCAACAAGCTGTGACCTCATATCTTATGATAACCTACACTACCAAAAACATTGATGCATTGCCTTGTAACAGTTTTCACCACCATTGAGAAGCAAATGAGTCTTTATTCGATGTTATTGTCCAATTTACCATAGGTCCTTACTCTCTCATCATTTTCTCAATGCAGCTCCTTTACTCCTCTTCTATTTAGCTGGTCCCTCTACTCTAGAAAATTTCTTACTGTTGTCCCTCTATATAACTTCCTTCCAATTTACCTCTCTAATTCTTGACAACAAGTCAGAAAAAGTGGACACATGTATAGAATTAATGGTAAATTGGATGGGACTGCATTAAGAAATTTTCTAGAGGAGAGGGGCTAACTACATAAAAAAGAGTAGAAAGGCCACAGTAAGAAAATGCAAAGTATAGGGACCAAATATATGATTAATCCATTTACCATATTCAGTAATACCCAGCACTATAAATACCATGACTTTACCTTTCTGCCATCATCACTTTTTTACCACTGCTGCTATTATTTTTTGTCTACTTCATCATCATTACCACCTCCATTATAATTACCTCTGAACTCCTAGTGTGCATTTCATTCCTTGGAGCCAATTCTGAAAGATCAACATCATTATCAATTTTCCATGCTACCATCAATACAGCTGAAAGCAACATCTCCACTTTGCACTTGCCTTCATCAAACATATCCATAACCACCTTGTCCTTCACCACCAGCATTTCCCTGCTATTGTGCCCCATTGCCTCCTTTATAACGCTTATTGGATGTGGAACCACCTTTCTTTGTCATGCTTTCTGGTGTACCACTCATGCTTTTATGACATGGTAGTCCCCTAAATGTACTTTTTTTATTTTTGTACGAAGGCTGAATTTTAAACAAAACAGTTTTGCTGCCTCCAAGAAATATGCATAGTAATAACTGACATGTTTAGATTGTGAGAACTTGAAATATACACAAGTTTTTTAGTTGTTGTATAACTATGCATTAGTTTAGATGTTGACTCTTCCATTAGTTTTTATTGATCATTTAAAGTTTGTTTCTCTATATGACAGTTCAAATTCTTCTCCTTCATTGTTCTTATATTCCTCCTGTACTTGACAGGTTTTGGTATTAATTGCTGACTTTTAATATGTTGATTTTATTCTTGTTACATTCGCTTTCTGTTTTGCTAATCCTTGTGTACCTTTGTTGTAGAACTTATTTTCAAGTGTGTTACAAGGAGAATCATTTGGGTATGAAAATGTTGCCATCAAAGCTGCTTCAACTTTGAGCTGCAGCCAACATGCTCTTACAATGTTTCTCGTGTTGAGGGTACGGGGTTATTTGTTGAAAATGCTATGTTTGCAGGAGCTTTCCAAATTCCAAAATTTGGAGCTAACTGTTGTTTTATAGCAATGGCAAAGGCCAGAAGTTTTTCCTTTTCGAGTTCTAGCGTAAATTATGATGCCCGTGTATATACATTTTATCTGTAAATGACTGCACTGATACAGCAGTGCACGATTGCCTGCCTTTTACCAGAATTTTTCTGATGGTAAGTTCCCAAATGACTGTTGCAAACTAGTGCACTAGGGTTCTGGCCTCTGATTTTCTCGGGCTTTTTTGGGGCTCAAGCATCAGATGAAGTTTGTGAATTAACTGAGCTGCCAGCATCAGTTTGTTGGAATGTTCGAAAGAAGCCTGAACGGATAAATTATCGGTTGGCATGTAAGTTCTTTCTTGTTTTACTATTTGACTCGCTTTGAGCTTGGTGCCGCCAAGAATCAGTCTAAATTCCATCAGAAAGAGTACTGTTACTTTTTTTCTTTTAACACAACTTGATGGTCACAGAACATGTGAAGAATAAAGTGTAGCTCGCTCGTCTTTGTTATGCTTGCTAGGATTGTTTATTTATTCAACTTTATACAAGTTTGGTTTGCTATTTAGGCCTTGTTCGGCATTGTTTTTTTGTTTTTTTAGTTTTAAATTAATTTTTTTGTATTTTTGAATTATTTTAATATGTTGATATTAAAAATAATTTTTTTAATTTTTTTTTAATATATTTCTAAATAAAAAATATTTTAAAAATCTATATTCTAAGTATGTCATCAGCCGAAGGTATCTCCTCTTCATTTGCCTAGAGTATCAGTAGATGCATTATTAAATCCGATTAGATAAGGGCGTTGAAAAAAAATTATGAAGTTTCAATAGCAGGTCCGAAGGTAACCTGTTCAAAAAAATTCACATGCTAAAGATGCCCGGAAGCCGAAAATGGTTCATGTATGATGTATGCATATAATATTATATACATCTAATAAATGCATGTAAGCTGGTGGTGTTCGGACGAGTGGACCTTGAGAAGGTGACGGGGAGTGGTGTTTGGGTTGGTGGACCTCGAAAAGATGGCGTTTGAGATGGTGGGCTTAGATGGAGGAGAATGCCTTTGGAATGTTGTTGTTTCAGAAGGCGAACCTCAAAAGGGTAATAGGTGCCTATAATAATACGGTATTTGGGTGGTGGACCTTGAGAAGGTGGTGTTTGCGATGGAAGACCTCTGAAAGATGGTGAATATCAATAAGATGATAGGGTTTGAGCTGATGGAACTTTAGGTGGTGGTGAGTGCCCATAAAAGGATAGTGTTTGAGTCGGTGGATCTCAAGAAGATGGTGGATGTCTACGAGAAGGTGGAACCCCACCAGGTGGGCTTTGTGATTGTGGTGTTTGTATTGGTGGCTTTGGATAAGGTGATGAATATGCATGAGAAGGGCTTTCTGCCTCATCCTGAGATGTCCAGGTAATCTCAGCTGTCCCTAAAATTCAAAGTCTCTTGAGGAACAATCTTGTTCTCTCTTTTAGTAGAAAAGGACTGAGCAGAGCCACTCTTAGACATAAGTTCTATTCTAATGGCAGGAGGTCTCTGGTCAGTTATTCATGTTTCAAGTTTGAAACGAAAATCTTTTTTAGAAAACATAATTTTCTTGCCATTTCTAAATGACATTTTAAAGAAGAAAGTTAAGAAAAAAAAAAGTGAAATGTATTTACCTAAAAAATGATCCTTTTACAAAACAAAGAGAAACTTGATCTTCTTGTCTAAAGGCTCCTATTACAAAAAGTGTAGAAATTTTTTAAAAAAGTAAAAAATAGGATTAAAATAAAGGTATATATAAGCCATCATTTCTTATTCCCACTGATGCATGAGAACAATTGCCATCATATCATAACCCTAGAAAGGCTAAAAGCTTATTATATTGATTATACGCAGTCAAATTCTTTTTTCAAAAAATTATTTTTCCTCCCCTTGACAACATTTAAAGTCAATAAGAGGAGGCGTCATATTTTTAGGGTTTGTCAAGACAAATCTAATTAATTGTCTCCCAAAAGGCTTTTTAAGTCCTTTTTTCAAACCATTTAAAGATTTAGGAGATAACTGATGAGTTAGTATTTTTGACTCGATATTATCAATTCTTTAATAAAAAGCCTAAAATAATAACAAGGTGATAACCCAAGAGAATCTGGGTCTAACCAGCTATGAGACTCAATGTATTTGGATTTAGCCATGTACCGAGTTTAAGGAAACGTGGGTCTGGTTAGTTGCCAGACCCATTATAATTGGGCTTAGCCTTATACTAAGCCCAAGGCAACGTGAATTTAGCGACTTGTTAGACCCAACATACTTAAATTTAGTTATGTGTTGAGCCCAACATAACATGAGTCTGGTACATTACCAGACTTGTCTTCCTTATACTTGGCTACACACCAAGTCCAATTGGTCTAAAGGTCGTTAAAAATCCCTATTAGAATCATAATGTTCTGTATTAAGATCATTCACGTGAACTATTTATGTCAGAAATAATCATCTTCCTATACTTATAGATGTGTAAAAGATCTTTCAAGGACCTACCGCATTTTCATCATATTAATGATCTCTAAAGAATATTTATTCCTCATTAATAAGATGTAAGAGACTTTTCTCTAATTAATTCCATCATGACCAAATGACTCTTCAGTCCCTCCACTATATTAAAACGAGAAGCTTAGAGATTATAAATATCCCCTAAACCACTTAAGTAAATGGTTCATGATTTCTACTCTCCAAGCATTCATATCTTAACTCTTAGAATATTTATTATACCAAAATAAGAAAAACATTCTTGTTCTTGGAATTTAAATCTCTTTTTTTCATTTATTATATTTCTCTTCTTAAAAATCACTGATTTCATCATCTGAGGTGTCCTTAAATCCTACCATAAGGACTGTTTTGCAAGTATCGGGACTTTTATCACCAAACATATATTTCTTGGACTATGAAGAATGAAATATTGATATGAACACATGATTAGCAACTATTTAAATACTAAATAATCTCATTCATGAGTATATCAGATTTTGAAACATCATCACAATCCTCACAATCCTCAAAAGAGCTTCATTTTGCGTACTTGTTATACATGTTCTTTTCTATGGACTATTCATGTGATAGACAATCTCATTCTATACTTGTTTTCAAATTGTTTGATGACGCTGCTGAACAAGGAAAAAGAGATTCATTACCATATTTTGCAACATGTGTATGATGGATATGTCCAGGGGCGGAGGTATGCTAAGGGCTAGGGTGGGCTTTAGCCTAGGTCAAGATTTTATCAATATTTTTTTACTAGTTTTATGTAAAAAACAATTTATAATTCTGGATTGAGTTATCAAAAAATTCTGAAAATTTGCGTGAAGTCTTCTAATATGATGCTTTAGCTTGGGTTAAAATTTCAGAATTGTTTGAGAAATTCAAAAATTTGATGAAAAATCACAATTTGACCAGTTTTATGTTATTGGGCGTAATTTTCAATCTGACCATCAGATTGAGCTGAAATTTTACGAGGGATCTTAAAATATATTGAATAAAATCTAGTTAAAATTTTAGGATGAACGGAGCTTGGTAGTGCTAACAAAAAAAAAACCGTCAAATAAAAGCAAAATGACTCATTAAGAGTAAAATGGTTATTT
>Ga0307511_10005781_pt1 | contig 12507 bp, 9 predicted proteins | sample 13_EM_MG_FD_200266 | JGI IMG/M metagenome (GOLD analysis project Ga0307511, IMG submission 200266) | Populus trichocarpa ectomycorrhiza microbial communities from riparian zone in the Pacific Northwest, United States - 13_EM | ecosystem: Host-associated > Plants > Roots > Unclassified | place...
TCCTTCCTGGGCTATAAAAGTGGATCAAAATGGAAAGCATCCATAAATTAAACTCTTTCCTAATTATAGCATATCAATGCTTTCGGTCTTGAAGTTGAAAAATATCATGTCGGAAAAATATTTTCTCATTAGCACAATGTCAGCATTGCAGAAGACCAAAGGACTTGCATGAGGTTTTTTTCTCATTAAAACCCCTATGTTTATTGAGTGTTTTTTTGTTTCATTATCTTCCGTTGTAACTCTTCATTGTCCATACTTTCATGAAATCACTCTCCTTATTAATATAGGTCATGACAAGTTTTCCTTCGTATTCTACAAGCCCAATATCATAGCTATCATTACCCTTAGAAGCTGGTGGAGGAAGTGGAAGCAAGCAATAGCTCTCCCTTTTTCACATCAAATGCAAATATGTTTCTTTTCCAAGTAAGCCAATGAAGTGAATCATTCACTAATATTTTTTTCATACGACAAATGGACTCCTCTTGTGGCAATTTTACCTCATCCAACAACTTCCACCTCCAAGTCTTTGAGTCAAATAACTTGACTCTAATACAGTGGTACATATATAATTCTTTATCATGCGGACAGAACTTGGGCTTCAAGAATCTCACGATCTTATAGTATAAAGGATTTGATCTTTCAACCATCATGTCAAATTCTATAGTGTCATATCGTGTCTTCATATTCGAGATCTTTTGTCATTGTTTGGTAGTAGGGTTGCCCATATAATATCATGGTCTATGATATGCGTGGCAAAGTAACACTTCTTCATTTGTTGATGCCACAATCTTCACATGGTCAAGAAGGAAATTAAATGACATTTTAGGATGAGGCTCGGAGTGTTAATTGAAACAAAGAAAATATGATATTCATTCCTGATCATACTTTGTATAAAGAACCCAGAGACAATGTTGGTTCTTTTGTTGTGTGGTTTCGTGAATGTGGATTCGTAAGTGAACTTGTTGCACTCCTTGAAAAAAAGCCTACATTTCCCCCACAGTCTCCATTGATTAATGCATTAAAACTTCATAGATGACATCTAGGTATAGGTCATGAGATGATTTCATGGTAAAGCAAAGGTTCTTGTTACTAGCTTAAAGAAAACCACAACAATGCTTCTGGATTGGAAGTTAAGCAAATCCTCCTTAACACTGTCAAACGTTGTCAACTCTTGACTCTTTAAGGGAAAACCAGATTTGAAGGACCTGTATTTCAACCTATGAGCATGTATGTTAAATGTATGAGTATGTTTTTATATGATGAACTCGTCCTTCAAAGGGTGACACATGGTTGTTACTACTGCATGATGAACAAGAATTTTGATTCTTGCTCAACCTCTACAACAAAAATTTCCTAAGTGACGGTCATTGTGTCAATCATAAATCCTGAACTCAAGATGTTACATGAAAGGCTTGACTTGAGATAAAACATGTGTAGGCAGCATATACCCTAAAGGTAAGTTCTAACCCTATTACATGAGACAGAGGGTAAGTTTACTACTTGATCTCTAAAAAGGATCTCTTAGTATCCTAATGATCACCCTCATGGAAGTAATATAGGGGCTCAGTAGGTAATGAGATGGCACGTATATCAATCATTACCATTTTAAGCATTCAGGAAAGAGTCAAATGGTTTCACAAACTTAAACCATGACTAAAGTCATAGGATAAGTCATTACTCCCCCACCTAACCTAAAGTTTCCATGTATATGCATTCTGAAATGCTATATCATAAATAGACTAGTGATGCATGAAGACATTCATTTATATCCAACGTACATGTATGAACAGAATAAAACAAGCTAAAGTGTAAATAAGTAAACAAAGAAGTAAGCTAAATGCGAAAATTTAAACACATCAAACCACATAAAACACGCAAAGCCTAGTCCAATGCTGTGAAAAACAGAAATTCCTCGGTCAAGTCGCCATTTTATCGACATGGTGGAACGTTAGGGTCAAGGAGTCGTCACCTAGTTGTTTGGTTTAGGGTCACTAAGAGACCCGGGTGGACTGGTCTTGTATAAAGTTCTAGCGTGAAGGACTGGTTGTGGTTAGGAAATGTATTAGCACCCCAAGCGCACTGTACCTGAGGTAAGTTGCACTGTGTGATCTGGATATGGTTTAAAGGTGTTGATAGGTTCCTAATCGGTGGTCCATCTACGGCTCAGAACAAAGATTTAAACTTATGAATAAATCTGGCATTTTGAATTTATTATGGGCTCATATACCCAGATAAATTCTTATAGGAAGAATCCATGTAGGTACCCTGACAAAGTTCGCCTATCATAGAAGGCGAAAGTGTTTTCCATAATTCATATATTGTGGTAAAAAATAATCTCAATTAAAATTAGTGAATATCCAAATTAATTCTAAAAATTTTCTAGTCAACTCCTGATATTTAAATATCAGTCTTCTTGTAAGTCTAGTATTTATACCAGAATGTTGACAATTAATTTTCAAGAATTAAAATTTTTAGGGTTATTGAAATATTGGCCAAAATCATTTGGAGTTTTACAAACGTGTTGTAAAATCCATACAATATATTTTTAAAAACATGATAGAATATTTTAGATTTTGAAATAATACTCAAATAATTTTTAGGATTTATGCAATTTAAAATAAAAATTGTATTTTTAAAAGAAAATTTATTTGTTGTTTTTATACAAATTAACCGATTCGTTTAATATCAAAAAAACATCTCGCGTATAGATCATAATTCCAAATATTAATTATGTGAGAGTAGAAAAAAAATAAAAAATTCAAAATTAATTACAAAATAATCTTTCAATAATTAAAAATTTATTAAGAATCAAATTAAAACTATATTTAACAAAACACAAATAAAAATATTTTTATCAATGCTATTTTAACCACAATATCATCTATATTGGCTTGGTCTCTTGCTTTCTTGTTTTCTTGCCTTCTTCTCCTTTTTTCTGCCCTAAAGGAGTATGCCAGTTTCTTGCAAAGCAATGGCTATCAGTACATATGGTTTCCACATCTCAAGAAGGAGACGGTCATTGTTAGAGAATAATATAAATCATATCTTGAGACCTCACCTAACAGCTTAAACTATTGGGTTGAGATGGTTATTTTACATGGTATCAGAGCCTTGATGACCAAGCGGTCATGAGTTCGAATCTCACCATCCTCATTTATTTGATAAAAATTAAGCACAAGGTAATGTGGGTCTGTGCAAGTTTCAAGCCCAAAGAGCTTTCACTTGAGGGGGAGTGTTTGAGAATAATATAAATCATATCCTGGGACCTTACCTAACAGCTTAAGATATTGGGTTGAGATGATTCTTTGATAATCATCCTCGTCAAGTTTGGTTTATACGGATTCCAAAAGAAGAAGATCGTCATCAATGCATGATTGGGTTCAGCTTGATAGTGATATGTTGCTAGCAATATTTAACGGTTTGTCTTTCATTGATGTTCTTCAAGTCAAAGTTGTTTGCTCTCATCGGCATTCTGTTGCAAAAGAACTTAAATCGTACATGAAGGTCCATCAGATTCCTTGGCTCTTGATTCCTCCCCAAGAAGAAGATAATGAAGCAAGCAACAGCACCAGGTTATTCAGTATTGAAGAAGGAAAATTTTATGGTATCAAGAATGCTGTGTTGGATCATCCCATGGATGTATGATCTTCATCAACTGTGAAAGTAACACCGTTTTTCTTAGAAACTTTTTAACCAGCACTCGAATAGAACTTCCTCCAATACATACTTTCTTGGGGAGCATACGAATCCCTGCAGGTGGCAGATACATCATTGAATGGGTTTGTGCTTCTCAAGAGCAAGATTCAGAACAGCAGAGAATGAGAGAGCACTTGATTCAAAAGGCTATTTTGTCATCAGATTCGTGCCATAGTGACAGCTTTGGAGTGGTACTAATCTGTCGCAAAAGTTGGAAACTTGCATTCTGTCAGTGCGGAGGTAAAAGGAAAAGCTCTTGGATGTATCTTGATGGTAAAAATGCTCCGTACCATGACATCATGCGCTCCGAAAATAAGCTGCACGCATTAGGAAACTGTGGTTCTCTTGAGGTTTGGGACTTCGCAGCTGATTGCTTTCCTCTTAAAACAATGACTGTAAAGCCTCCTTTACTGACCTGAATATCCCCAGAGATCTTTGTACCTCCACATTTTATTTGGTGGAATCAGCTGGCACAGTTCTTCTCGTTGCAAGGTGCGTAGGGGAATTTGTTCTTGGAGGTGCCAGCCCCGTGCTTGAAGAAGACTTGCTTATTGATGAGGGCATTCAGCCTTTGGTTTGTCCGTATTGGACATTACAATTTCGCTTGTTCAGAATGGACTTTGAGCAGAAACCATGGGTGGACATGGAAACCTTGGAGGATAGAGCGCTTTTTATTGGTGCAAATCACTCAGCATCAGTCTCGGTTTCAAACTGTGGAGGACGTAAACAGAACTCCATCTACTTTACTGACGATTACTGGGGACAAATGACGATTGCTCATATGGTGGTCATGATATGGGTGTTTATAACTTGGAAGACAGAAGTGTCAAACAGTTCTATGAATGTAATGCATAGAAGATTCAACCACCGCCCTGTTGGATCCTTCCTAATCCATGGTAGACATATCAGGAGCTTTCTTGATAACTTCAAATAGCCAGTTTCTGCTTGCTTCTCAACTTTCCATTTGCTGCTGTGAAGCTCTGCTTGCCACTGCTCCTACCTTACCTCTGCTGCAGATGCTACTCCGGCTTGTGCTGATATTGCAGCTGGAATGAAGTTACAGTTGTGTTGTATCTGATTCTAGTTTTAGCCTTTCTATTACTTGTTTCTTGTCTGCAAAATCTGATGATTTTCGCTTGTGCTTCTTTTGTTTATGGTTTCATCCCAATTTTCAATTGTACATCATTCTCTTGTAAATAAAATTGTCTTGGAATTCCAAAGCCTTATTTCAACATGTTTGTACCAAAAGTCTCAGACAAGAAAAAGTTTGTGCTGGTTTCTGTTGCTTACTAATGACAATGGAATTGACAATTGCAATAAAGAAACATTTACATTGAATCCACTTCAAAATTGGCCAACAGAATTTGTGCCAGTAAGAATCAACTCTTAACAATTTAATGTATGAGAAGGATAGCAGGCTGTGGATACAAGAATCCAAGAGCCTCTGGAAAAAAAAATTTGCTGTTATCACTCAGATAGAGTAACAAAAACAAACCCTGCCAAAAACCTCCATGGACATGATTAAATGCCACCTCCAGAAGTTCCTGAAGATTCAGCAACATCTTCCAATCTTAATTTCGTTGCTACTACTTCAATCATTTTACCTCTATCTGCTGAGCCATCCACAGCCCTGTTTAGTCTTTTCAACCATATATCATAGTCAACTGGGTATGGAGTTCCACAAAGGCTATCAACATAATCAGCAAATGCCTTCAAAAGAGCTGAAATTTCACCAAGCTGTTGCTGAATCAAACGCTTTGCCCAGCTTCTTTCCCTCCATTGCAAGGCAGACTCGATGGAATCCTGTTGCTGCATAGGCCCCCCACATACAAAAAAGAGGAGGTAAATTAGGCTCTCAGCATCAGATGATGGACAAAGTTTACCATGCTGAAGTGCATGTGATGAGGAGAACTGTAGATTTATTGCCGGGCTATCCCTGTCTTCTAGAACTGCACGTCCCCATGAAATCGGAACATGCAAGAACATCTTTCCAGACCCTTTGGGGTCAATGACACGAATTATGTTCTCGGGACAAAGATCACCATGTTGGACGTTGGCAATTGATGCACTTCTTAGAGCAGCTAGGCAGTCTCGGCAGCAGCGAAGTGCTTCCTCTGAGGAAAATGGGCCATCTCGAGCAACTGTGAAAGAGAGTGGCTCCCCGACTGGAGACGTCACAAGTATCGGAGTTCCACACCATAGGTGATCACAACGCCCTCCAGGACTCTGCTTTTTACATGGACCAGGATGCAAAATCCGGCCAGAGGCAACTATTCTTGGCAAATATTTACATGAAATTCCTTGTTGCTTCAAGATGTTTAACACTTTTGTTTGCCTCTGTACTTGGTACCACAAACTCATGTCTTCCCAGGATGGCTCTAGTCTGGATGGGTGAGCACCCACATATAAAGTGAATAACTCTGCGGGAAAATCTGGAGAAACAGCACTATACATAAAGTAGTTCCCTCCAACCAAAGAATCCTGTATTTGAAAACTTTTATTTCCCTGCTGCTGGTCATCCAACATCAATACATCACCCTGTCTAAGCTTCATATTTGATGCTCGCTTTTTCAAAGAAGGATTGTCACTTTGGTCAAGTTCTTCAATCTCTCCTTGATGTACTATTTGTTGGAAGGAGACCATTGCATTTTCATTTTCAATTAGGCGACACTCCATCCTACGCTTCTGAAGACGGAGACCATGATCTGAAGCCAGTGAGGTTATTGACTTTCTTGGCAACCCCATCCACTGGACTATAGAATGGAATGTTGCCAGGAGTACTTGAAGAGTTCCTAGGTCTCTCCAATTTGCATTACCTAGCTTGTTCCATACCTGGTCAACTGGGGAAACTGCGACTTCAGCATGACACTTGATCCATTCAGTCACAGATTGGTATGGATCAGCTGAGTTCACTTCAAGTTTGCCAATATCACCCCCAAGCTTCACTACCCCACCAAATTTAGAATCAAAAACCAAAATAAATACAGAATCATTGCCAACTGCACTGAACTTGCTCAAACTCTGTGTGATAAGTATATGAACACCATAAAAGAGGGCTTCACAGATACTGCCAGGAGATAATCTTAACTCGTTTTCTGACAGTATATCTGGTCTAAACAAGGCAAACTCCATAACATGATCCCAACGAACTTGCATATCACTCCCAGTTCTTTGTACCAAAGCTAAACCACAGAGCTCTTCAAGCCTTCCCCTTGACACTGCCTTCTCCACGGTATAAAATTTTGATCCAGGATGACGAGGACAAGATAAAAAGAATGGTAGCGGCCCACTTCTGTGCCAAAATGTACGCCACAGGCCATTTACAATAGCATGAAGGAAATCTTCTATTGCAAAATACTTGTCTTCTTTTGAATCATCAGAAGCATATGCTGAGCACGGCATACGATACAGTTGCTGAAATAGGACCCCCTCCAATGCTAAATCAAGCTTGCACAATTCATCAATCGAGAAGGGAGACCTGAAAAACTGCCCCTTGTTGGACAAATCTCCAACTGAATTTTCCAAAACCCAGTCCTCAAGACCTTGTGTGAATAATTCGAGGCTGACAAGTTTCCTTGCATAGTCTTTAAGTGCCTTAAATGCTCTTCTGGAAGCAGGAACAGACTTGCTTGAGGTGGAAATGCCAGATAAACTCCGGGCAGACATCACTATATCCACAGAAATCCATGTGTTAGTTACTCATCATTATCGAGAGAAATCTGAAATAAAGCAGGTTAATACTTAGTTAGAGGACAGAACATCTCCATGTGCTATTTAAGAGAATGACAGTAAACTGTGAGCATGCAATGAGCTGCTTAGTACTTTCCATGCACGTGTACTTGAGAATAATAGGTCCAAAACATCTCTTTTCTATATTTCTCCTTCTTGGCTCATCATCCATATTTCAAATTTCATTGTCAAGCATTGATCTCTCCTATGCAAGATGGAAAGTATGTGTGCCAAGTCTGCATCATCTGTATTCATTAGGTGATGATTCATTTTTTAAAAGTAATAAATCTTAATATTCAAAACCTCGATGATCTTAAAGTGAAAACAATGCATTCAATCTCGTTCTACTATACTTTGAAACATTTAATTTGTAAGTTCTGAGATGAAATTTAGGAACCAACTGAAAGTACTTAAGAGACAAAGATGAAGGAAAAAGGACCAGCCATCATTACAAACCAGAGCTAGATTTCCTGAAACTTCCACTCAAACTGTTTCCTGGAGGTGAGTCCAAATCATTTTGCGAAATACCTGATCCAAAATCATCACTCTTGTAAAACATGGAAAGCAATCAAGTATGGACATAATTAATAATTCATTAACCAAGAAAGGTGGTTTGCAAATTTAAAGCTAGAATAACAAGCTTAGATCAACTGACAATGTTGTTATCATGAAAAATGGCATATGAAAGAAGATAAAATCCGGGCTAAACAAGAAGTAAGGTGGCAGAAAAATCAAACATGGCTAAAGCAAGATCCTCTTTACTTCTAAAGCTTTTGCTTGTCCAAGTAAGAGAAAGCCACAACCCAAATAGTCAAGTACGTCAGATTATTGAAAGTACAGCAAGTAACTGAAGTCAGAGGCCTAAGACAGTGTTAAGGACATCCAAACTGACTAGATCAGACAGGTGTTTAGCACCACTGCAGGTAATCAAAGTGAGAGACATTAGACAAGTTTTTAGAGCAATCAAAAGCAAACCAAGTTCAAAAACCCACTTGAACTATACCGTAAAAACACAATTATAGTTATAAACGAGAAGGTAAATGCACAGCTCGCAAGAATTGCATTCCATAATCCAAATACCAACCTGATCTTGTCTTCCTAAAACTCCCATTCAAACTTTGCCCAGGAGATGAGTCCACATCATTTTCTTGAGATCCTGAATCAACATTAACCATTAATTGAGTGCATAAATTATACTTCAATCTTGTTAATGCCAACACTTTGAAAAAATAGAGAAACGAGCATCCTTCTAATAAGGCAAATGCAGATTGTAATGCTAAAGAACCTCAGCAAAAAAGGGTATAGCCCATCTCTCTATGCAACACTATTATAGCCTTGGACCAGGATAAATGCTGGAAGAAAACACAAACAAAACCATGGCGGCAAAAAAGCATTATTCTTGACATATAAACATGAAAAAAAGTTGTTTTCCTTTGGGAATTTGATTAATTCTGCAATAAAGTAAATATTTTTTACATAAAACACAAGCTATCTATATGACAGATAGCGGAGGTTAAAGCAAATAATGTAATCTACATATCCTTGCAAGATTCCAAATTCCCAACATATCTAAATATTATATATTTGCACATCTGGCTTAATTAACTACACAACAAAAAAATGCCAACAAGGAGAGTCAGAGAAAGAATAATGCCATTCAATCACATTATCTGCCAAAAATGAACTCACCTAATAATTCCATGGCTACAACTCAAACTCAAGCCAAAATGCAATCTTCAACAATGTTAATCTGCAGATCTTTGGAGTATCTAAAACCAAGCATTGTTCAACATAACCACTGCATTGTGAAAAGAAAAACAATTTCTTGTGTAGAGGGAGAGTGTGGAACAGTAATGGGAAGGAAAAGGAGAGATCTTGAACTGTACATCGGAGAAGAAGAGACCCAAATGGGAGACATTATCAGAAAAACGAAAAGAAAAAACAGAAGCAGAAGCAGAAGAAGCAATGGTTCTTGCCAGATGGGTTCTTTCTTGTTTTGAAAAGAAGAGACAGTAAGACAGCAGCAACAAAAAAAAACAACAGATGAATAACAAGAAAGAAATGAAGGACAAGAAGCAAAACAAAAGCTCTTTCACTGCTCTTTAAAAGCTGTAGAAAAGAAACCACAGCCTCTAATCTAACAATGTTCCTTCTTCTTTCTTTGTTTTTGTCTTGTCCCCACAAGTCTTCTTTGGCAGTTGGTCCCACTGACATATGATGTTTTTTATTTTCCTCTTCAAGCTTGTCTCTCGAAGCTGCTGCTGTTTTTCCATGCGTGATCAACACACACACACGCCCCTTGTTCACTTCCTCCTGTTCTTATTTTTTAACAAGAAAAGAAATGCATAAATACCCTATTTTGATCATTCTTTGGCCATGGATCCCTGGTCGTACTCAGATAGGACTTCAATCCTATTGCTTTTGCTCTTTTTGTGCTTGATGGATGTTCAATCCTTGTACTGGTTTCCTTAAAACAACTCAGTCTGATGTAATTAAAAACTCGAATAATCGACCTCATAATTTAGTTAAAATTCGTTGTAATCAATTCAGGGATGGAACAATGGGAAGGTGAGGGAGTGATGAACACGCTCCATTGATTAGAGAGTGGGTTAATGGGGTATACTCAAATGGGAGTAATGTCAGGTTCAACTTCACTTTTGCTGGAATTCTTATATAATATTTGATTTATATAGCTTCTGGTCCAGTCAGTAGTTTTCACCAATCACCATCCCACCCTGCTGCTGGTCCCAAATGGTCCTCTACTCTCCCTAAACTGGCACTGTATTACCTTGAGTCATCATAGTTCATCGAGCAAGTTATGGGATAATTTTCTTTTTTCTTTATTTTTTTGTTCTTATTTTCCATGTTTTTGTAATTGAATCTGGGAAACATCCACAAGCTGCTTCCAACCAAAAACATGCCATGCAGATAGAAACTATCCACCGATAATTGCCATGGAAAAATTAGAAATTGATGGCCAACTATACAAAGATTTAAGGAGCCTAGATATCATAAAACATAATAAATGCACAAAACTTCCACCCAAATATTCCATGTTGATTATAGAGAACTGAAGAAACTACCACCCAACCCAAGCACTCGCGATTCCAGCAATTAATGTCATTAATTGAAAGGGACAAGCTGATATCAATAATATTATTTTAATTGATGCTGAGTGATTTCACTAATTAATCACTTAGACTTTGTCATTTCCAAAAATAGTCCACGGTTCTTGAAATTTTATATTTAATTAATGTTCTAATATACAAGTAATGTTTTTTTTCTCTATTTTATGTGGATAAAGTAATCCAAACAATACCCTTTTTTTTCTCATGATATTTCTTGATTGTAGCATGGCATCCATGGTTCCCGTGGTTCAGACCATACCTTGAAGAAATTCATAAAAAAACCAAAGGCGTGGGGGCTAAGGCATGAGGCATGACCATCCGAAATTGTATAGCACTAAACACAATGATTAGGCAAATCTATTGTTTATGTTTTTCCATAATGCGAAGACCGCATGAGTGTCATGAAGACATTAATTACTTGTAGATGTCGCCATATATTAATCATTATCATCATCTCTTATGAGGTTGGCTAAGAATGCATGGGTGGCCGCACCCTTCATTTACATTCCAAACTGGTCCAAAGGCCTGAGCTATGCCGGGGGGTGTTGATAGTCCAAACGCCGGTGCCAGGCAAGGGAGGTCGGCCCATGGGCGGGTGTACGGCCTAGCCTATCCTCACAGTGAAAACACCTACAGAGGGACAGCTTCCCGAGCACACATCACCCTTCTTAGGAACGGGTTCACCTCATGGGCTCCGGTTTCTATTACTACAATCTTATATTTCTACAGAGATATCGTGGTAATAATTATGTTTTAAAATATTTTTTATTTATAAATATATTAAAAAAAAAGCTCAAATTCTTTTGATTCCTTCCGTGTACAATCCCATCAATGAATAATGATAATTAGCTGTAGTTTATAAAACTAATCTTAGACAACAACACAGCATCAATATAAAAATCAGAAAGCCATGGGGAGAAGGGTGGGGGAATTTTTTTGGATGCCTTCATTAATTTTAATTTAATCATTAAATTGTCTCCTAATTTGTAGAGAAGTAAACCCAAGTTCAATAATCACGTTTAATGACTTATCCACCAAGCCCAACAACTCGTCCAAGAGAAAAGCCCATTATTCTCTTTGAGAGCTCTGAAAAAATTGCGAAAAAGATTCGAAGTTGATAAAAAAATAAATAATAATAATAAATAAATAAAAAGCCTCTCAAAGTGCAACCAATCAATAATCAAAGGGAAAAAAGAGCTTGAATCATGCTTGAATATTTTTTCTTAATTTTGTTTGGATTTCTTGTGTTATTTTGAATTTTATGTTATTTTTCTTTTATATTTTAGGATTTTGATTCTATTACCTAGGCATTATAAATTTTTTTAAGAGACAGATTTTATTTGTTTTATTTTCAAAAAAGTAAATTGCAAATTTAAAATTCAAGCTTGCAACTTTTTTTTTTATCATCAAGTATTTCAGTGCTTTTATTGTTTTTGTGCCTTCGCCTACATCAAGGTCCCTATACGATGGGAAGGAAAAAAACTAACTGTAAGGATATAGAGAAATGTAGAAAACAAGATTTAAAAAAAAAAAAAAAAACACACGGTAATATAGAAGATGAAAAGCCCATGACCTGTGTGGAAAAAAAAACAAAAACAAAAAAAAACAAAAACAAAAACCTAAAAAAAATTATTTTTACTATGTATCACTTTACAAAATATTATTTATTATAATAATATTTTGTTTTTTTAATTTAATTCTTTAATATTTTATTTATTAAAAATTGAATTTTATGATTTGTTTTGACTTTCTTTTAAAATGGTTATTCTACTTTTATGAACTAGATTGCGAGCTTAGTGACTTAACCTGGTTGACTTAATTATTATTATTTTTTTTTCATAATTACAACATTCAATATTGAATTAATTAGGAATTAGACTTCATGATTTTTCAGTTTGATTTTTATGAGGTTATCTTGATCTCATGAACCAAGTCATGAGTTTTACGAATTGAT
>Ga0307511_10005783_pt1 | contig 12504 bp, 13 predicted proteins | sample 13_EM_MG_FD_200266 | JGI IMG/M metagenome (GOLD analysis project Ga0307511, IMG submission 200266) | Populus trichocarpa ectomycorrhiza microbial communities from riparian zone in the Pacific Northwest, United States - 13_EM | ecosystem: Host-associated > Plants > Roots > Unclassified | place...
TCCTACCTCTCACAAAACCGATCATCGGAACCTCCGGGAGGGTGTATACGGAGCTCCCCATCCCCAAAGGAATTACTATCATTATCCCGATGCTTGGATACAATTTGTACTTATTTCCGCGAACCAGCCACCACTTCCTCGATTGCACGCTCATATTGTTGTTCCCATGACAGGAACCAGGATTTGTGGGGCCCGGACGCTCACGAATTCCGGCCAGAGCGTTGGTTTGGAATGAGTGACCGAGTCGAATCGCCTGTTGGGGTGTATGGTAATCTGTACGGTCACACATTGGGGATCAATCCTTAATGATTCCATTGAAACTCCTTCTCTCAGCTCCACATTCTCCGGGGGTGTTAGGGGTTGCATCGGGTGGCGATTCGCGTGCGTTAACCGTTTTTTGTATTATTCGCTCTTCCTGGAGACGCTGACGACTGCCATCTGGGTAGCGTCCTCGAAATCCAAGCCTTCTTGGTGACTCTGATCCGAAAGTTCGACTTCTCCCACGCGGACCATCACCCGCAAATCAGGAGGGCCAAATCGATCTTGACGATCCCATTGGTACTTGGAGAGGAGTATAAAGGCACGCAGCTCCCCTTGAAGATCAGTGCAATTCGGGGTGCGTAAGTGGTGTAGGGGATCCGATTGGCTTGACTGGAGGCCCGTGGTGTAGAAGTTTCCTTCCTGTTGGCAATGTGTTATCTGCTCCTCCAATTTGACGTGCGATTACCACTGAACTTCTCTGCTGATGCCGGTGTCATGTCGGGCGTGTCTCACATCTGGAGGTATCCCTCGGCTGGTGTAAAGTGGTCGGCACGCTTGCGCCCATCGACCAACTACCATCGGAGATCTTAAATCCAGTTCGAAACAGGGGCTCCCCCCAACCCCCGGGTCCTGGATTCCCTTGCGCACGTTTCTCCCAAAACCCCTCCATCCAACCCCGCCCCATGCGAGCTCTCTGTATTGCAGCTTTCCGGCCCTGTAACGTGTAACCTTTGTCGAATGGCGATCGAGGATTTCCCTCTCTCGAACAGTTGTTCACCACGGCACTCAAGTTATATCCCCTCCAAGGCGTGTCCGTTAACACCCAGGTAAACGAATAAGGAAGTGATATCAAAACAACAGAGAAGATATCCCTTGATCAACTAATGGAACCACGAGCAACTATGCCTAGCTTCTCTCCAGGCGCTTGATAACCTCCCGCTGCTTCGTCAGGCCGAACCCTTCTCTTCCGCGCCACAGGTAACCAGCTAGTTGTATCGCTCAGGGGCCAGGTATGGAATTTTGGAACGGGTTACGAACGAGATTGGTGCCCCAACCACGTACGTTATGCTCCTCCGTCTATTCGCACAACACTCCGACGGGTCAATCAGACTTTCAATATTACCAAGGTTCAGAGCTGGGTGCCGGCGCTTTGCCTCACTGCCCGGCTCGTTCGGGGTGAGAATCATGGGATGTGTGTCTAACGTCGATGTCAACCCACCCTGCTCCGACGGGCTTTTGCCCGATTTTTAGGCTGCGGCCAATCATGTGTAAGTTCTTCATTTTCCAGCTGACTGATCCTGACGTTACGACAGATCAGATGCCCTGTAGTATTCAAATTAGTGGTGATACTTGGTCCCTTCGGTCCATCGGCTTGAACATTCTGAGTCAGCAAACACGTCCTTCTCACCATCGATGTGCGTTCAATCTAGCGTATGCTATGGTTGTTCCTGAAGTGTTTTGCCTGGTTGCATGCCCTATTTAGGGAATGAATTGTTAATACAAAACGGAAGCTCGAAATATCACGCTGGTTCGGCCCCAGAATGCCACGTCCCGAATCAGGGCCCCCAGCATAGCACGCTGCGAATGGCTTACTCGGTGGCGGATATAATCTCTTCCGGCCGACGGAAAACCTTCGGTGGAACTCCGTCCCCAATTGTGGACATAGGATTAATTGCACTTTCGTGCACTTTCGGCCACTTTCCGTCGCTTTTGGTACTTTCAGTCACTTTGAAAGTGATCGGAGTATTTCCTGATGGCCCACTATAATCGATTCTCAATAACGGTCAGCTGGGTTATCAATTTTGAGTGAGTGTAACATCCAATTGCCTGATTGTTGGGCTGCGGAGAGCAGCTATAAGAACCTCAGCTCCTCGAATTGCTTTGCAGTGAGAGTTCGAACGACGAACACGCGATGCAGTATCAGCTCGGAGTACTCGCAACCTGCGGGGTGGCCTTCATATATGTCGTTCTTCGACGGCGTAGGAGGCTTTTTACGATCAAGGATATACCAGGGCCCGCGAACCCGTCTTGGTTTTTTGGTATGTCCCCAGAGGGTCAACTTCATTCCCCGTCCCCTCCTGCGGCTGATGGCACCGAATGTACAACCCTTTAAGGACACCAGTGGTATTTCTCGACATCAGAAGGTGGAGGAGTAGAGAAGAGGTTCCTAGAGGATTTCGGGAATATCGTTCGTTGGAACGGCCCCCTTGGGGTACGTCTCGCCTGCTGTCGAACGCAAGCGAGGGCCTCATGTTTGGAGTCCCCACTGAAACGATTGGTGTGGTCTTGCAGGAGGATCGCTTATGGATCGCGGACCCGAAGGCCATCAATCATATCCTTCAGAAGTCCGGCTATTTGTATGGGAAGCCGAGCGACAATCGGGAACGGTCAGCGTTGTTGACCGATCATGGTATCTTATGGGCAGATGGTGAATTATCCATCGCGATTAGACCCTCCCCACTCTCGGCCCGTCTAACAATTCCACAGGCGACGTCCACAAGCGCCACAGGAGGGCAATGGCCCCTGCGTTTGGTCTGGTCGAGGCAAAAGGTCTGTTACCATATTTCATGGATACTGTAAACAAGGTACAGGAGCTTCGCTTGCATCTTGTCCCGAACGCTGATCAGGCCCCCGTTGTCAGATGGTGGACAAGTGGAGTGACATAATCGAGAATGGCAAGTCCGGGATGTCAGCCATTATCGACGTGAACATGTGGTTAGAAAAGGCCACCCTCGATGCGTGCGTCTTACCCTCACTGCTTGGCTGGCATGGGTTATGGACTAACCGTAAACTCATCTCTGGAAGGATCGGTGCTGGAGCTTTCGAATATGACTTCGGAGCCTTGGACGATACGGATAACCCGTTGACCAAATCTTACTTGAATCTAATGTGTGACAACCCACCCTTTTCATCCACAGCTCGGGGTTCTCATCGTGCTGACCACCCACCCGATTCATTAGTTACAAGACCTTCGGGGACCCCTCTCGGCTACTCGTTTTCTTCATGACTGCGACGAAATGGTTCCCTGGATTGCTCACGTGGATATTCGAAACCTCTAGCCACCCCAGAATGCAGAAGCTCAGATTGAATAGGAACCAAGTACGTGGTGTCGCTCGGAAGCTACTGGATTCGAAGAGGCAAGAGTTGAAGGCTGGTGTGCCGAGGAGAGATGTCATGAGTTTACTCGGTTCGTTGTTCCCCTTCATCCGTCTCCGTTCGCGTCAAGGACCTCTCCACCCAGTAAAAGCTAGCGCTTCTCAACGCCAGGACTGGAGATTGAGTGACGAAGAGATCATTCCACAAGTCCGGTAAGCAATTGTTTTTCGCCGTCATCCTCACGTTCATTGCCTGTAGGGCGATCATGTTAGCAGGACACGAGACCACAGCGAAAGCGGTTGGAATTTATCTTCGGTGCACTCTTTGGACGTCATCCTCACCGTTTTTCAGTTGACCTTTACACTTTGGGAAATGGCCAAACACCGCGATCTCCAGGAGAAACTCCGTACAGAGATCAACGAGACTTTGGAGAAGATCAAGGCGAGAGGCGACACTGATTTCACGGCCAACGACCTTGAGAGTATGCCATATTTGGTAGCCATCACAAAGGTCCGTTTGGTCGTATCCCTAACCTGGGGCAAACTCATTCATTCACTGTATAGGAATCTTTGAGAATCAACCCGATCGCTGTAGAGGTGTCGCGCACACCTAACGAAAACGACGTCCTACCTCTCACAAAACCGATCGTTGGTACCTCCGGGAGGGTGTACACAGAACTGCCCATCCCTAAAGGAACTCCCGTCGCTATCTCGATGTTTGGGTACAACTTGTATTTATTTCCACGAACAATCCATCACTTCCTTGATACCGAGCTCATAATGTTGTTTCTATGACAGGAACAAAGATTTGTGGGGTCCGGACGCTCACGAATTCCGGCCGGAGCGTTGGTTTGAAATGAGTGACCAAGTCGAATCGCCTGTTGGGGTGTATGGTAATCTGTGCGGTAACACGTGGAGTTTCGACGGAATCAGAGTATTGATTAATCGTTCAGCTCCACGTTCTCCGGGGGTGTCAGGAGCTGCATCGGGTGGCGATTCGCGTACGTCGATCTTTCATATTTTTCACACCCCCCGGGGAGGCTGAAGACTGCCTTTTGAATAGTGTCCTTGAGATTCAAGCCTTCATGGTGACTCTCATACGAAAGTTCGACATTTCCCATGCGGACCATCAACCCCAAATCAAGAGGGACAGATCTGGATTGTTGGTTCCCATTGTCCTCGGAGAGGAGTATAATGGCATGCAGCTCCCTTTGAAGATCAGTGCCATTCGGGGTGCATAAGTGATGTAGTAGGCAGCCAGATTGGCTGGGCTGGAGACGAACGTGTGGCATAGAAGTTTCCTTCTGTTATCGATGTATTCTGCCCGTCACCACCGCCATTTTTTTTCAGATGCGCGGCACACGCGCGACGGTGGACTATTCAGCGTGAATCCGCTCCGGATTGTCAATGCAAACCTCTAATCGAGGGTGTTTTGAACGTATCCTGCAATGAGTGCCAGTTATCGCTCAACACAGCTGTCGATAGAGTTGGAGTAATATTATTCGTCCTGGCAAGCCGTCGAGAAGCCGCTCTCTAGATCTACGATCACCTGACGAGTAAACCGGTTTGTTCATCATATACTGACCTTTCGCCAACAACAAGCACTATCCGTTTAGCATCATATGCACGTGGCAAACTTGGGCAACTGTTGCACCAGGTCTCTCTTGAACCGAAAGCGCGAATCACTGACATCGTGAATATAACGAACAGAAATACAAGGAAATGGTAGCACATCACAAGGAAACATCGTCTGTCAACACAGTGGCTCGCTCAGCCTGAGGGGCGCTGAGCACGATGAGTGGCTATTAACATACTGAGAAATCTCTGGGTGATTTTACCGCCTGGACCAGAAACCTCTCGCTCAAACCGTCTGAGGTAGTTCGGATATCTTCTGGACAAGTGAACAAAAGTATGCGTGGACATTCTTGGCCGAATGGCGACAGTGCGAGCGGGCCGCACACGTTTTCGGATAACTAAATTTGGCGTCGGCTTTATACACGTCTTCGAGAGTCAGCCAAGGTCTCGTGACAATAGTCTGACACAGAGCTGGTCTGAAATTGGCGTAAGCCGGCGGGGGGCATTTACATGACGAATGACTTGGGGAAGGACGGAGGTCGCTGTTGACCAAAGCTTTGGCCCCTTCTCGGCGATTGGAGTGAAGGCGGTGAAGTCGCTGACGTGCAACCCCACCCATCAGTTCCGCGTCCTCTCGGGGGAATTTTGTGAGGATATCCACGGACTTCAAGGTTCTCCTGGACGCGATCCTTGCCTCTTCCTCAAAACCCCAACGCGACGCCAAGGCATAGACGCGCAACGGGGATTTCTTGAGAAAGCGGGGGGCCAGTATACCCCTGAGCAGATCCTTGACCACCTCAGCGCCATACTTATCGGCGATAGCGTACAAAGCTGCCCACATCGATATGTCTGATATCCTTGGCGGCGATTGAGGGTAGAGGTACTGAAGGAAAGGCTGGAGGACATCGGAGGAATAGGGGATATCGACCTTCCGGATCCTAGAGCGGGAGGTTTTGGGTTGAGGGGAGCTGAACGTTGCTCGAAAAAATGGGGAGGCGAGACTGAGGATTAACTGGTGGACACGGAATTCCTTCCTGTCCGAAGAACGCAAAATAACGTCTGCGTCTGGGGAATCGAAGTGGTATGGAGCCATGGTGAAGGGTCGGCCCAGGCACTGGGTGCAGATAAGGAGTGCGTGAACCGACTCGATATGCGAGGGTTCCGGCGGTGCGAGGACGAGCTCGTGACAGACGCGATCGGGAGAAAAGAGAAAGAGACGAAGATGGAGAGAGGGGAATAGGACGCAAACCTCGAGACTACAAGACGAGTGAGTGACTGCGACTGAGGCTTCAGACCGACTAGGGTCTTAACGACCTTTTTCGCTCCCCCATCCGCCGAAAACCTTATTTCAAGCCAGGACATCACACGCGTCACATGTCACGTCTGGGATCATTTCAGACTGCCGAAACCCACTGCACGAGTCTTACGAAGGTGGCACGACCGCTGGACTATTTCCGTCCCGCCTACATCTCAACTTGTGGATTGCGTTATCCGAAAACACCTCCAACCAGGCCGCAGTCTGGTGTGTCAAAATTACAGACAACCTTGCCGTCCTCCGTATCCCCGAGCGATCGAGTGAAAGATCGACCTCGATCCAGTCCCCCGTCGTAGGGAGTCCATGGTTATTTTCGGCGGCTGGCATTGTAAATCCGGCACAACAGAACAGAAGTACAAGAAACTACTAGTAGGAAATATTGTTGTCGGCACAATGGTGACCAACTCGAAATACTGACTGAGAGCGCCTGACTGCGGAGTAGATTAACATTCGGGGAATCCCAGGAGGAAATAGATGGATTTACCTTTCGATTCAGACACCCCTTACTTAAATTGTTTGAGGTAGTTCGGAAATCCCTTTCAGAAGTGAAGTGAAGTACGCGTGCATGTTCTTGAATGCATTGCGACAGGAATCGCCACACTTGGTCGGATAAATGAACCTAGCAGCCTCCTCGTACAACTCTTCGGCGGTGAGCTGGGGTCTCGTAGCCACACGCTGACACAGAGCCGGGATCAACGAGGAGTAAGTCGGTGGGAAGCATTGACAGGACGAGTTGCTTGGGGATGGGCGGGGGTGGTTGGCGATCAAACTTCGAGCCGCTTCTCGGCGATTGAAATGAAGGAGGTAAAGTTGCTGACATGCGCCACCACCCATCAGCTCCGCGTCTTCTCGAGGCAATTCTTCGAATATATCCATGGTTAGGGTTCTAGTAGATGCAATCTTCGCCTCTTCCTCGAGGCCCCAGTAAGATGCCAACGCATATACTCGCAGCGGGAACGCCTCGAGGAAGCGAGGAAATAGGATATCTCTGAGTAGATCCGTGATCATCTCGACGTTGTACTTGTCAGCGATGGCGTATAAAGCTGCCCACATCGAGATATCTAAAATCTTTGGGGGAGATCGAGGATAGAGGTACTGGATAAATGGTTGGAGAATGTCGGAGGATTCGGGAACGTTGATAGTCGGGGTCTGAGAAGGGGGATCCATGGGTTGGGGCAAGCCGAACATGGCTTGGAAGACCGGGGAAGCGAGACTGAGGATGAAGCGGTGGACACGGAATTCTTTCCCATCTGAAGAACACAAAATGGCATCCGCATCAGGAGCATCGAAATCATATGGAGCCGTGAGCGTGGTGCTAGGAGTGCTTTCGAGTCTCTACGAACTGTGGCGGGTATCAGCATGAGGATCAACCTATTCAGATGATGTAGCCACGACATCACCGGGACACCGGGATCATTGGAATACCGGTTGGGTATTGCCACCGGTTCCAATGGGTGCCTGATCATTTCAGCCGAATGTCAGTCCAGGGTCCATCATTATAATCTGACGCTGGCATTGTAATACCAGGCCATGACCTTGTCATTTGTTCGCTGGTGGCGCCGCCTTCCAAGCCACACCGATCCCCGTTTGCAAGTGGGGTAATCTCACTGGCTCTTGGCTTCGTCTCTATCCCCTCGGTGTTCTCCGAGTCATATGATGCATTCCAACCCCAATGCTCAAGTGCGCATTCATCAAGATGAGGACCATGAACCCCGGATCGCTGGAGCATCTGTGCGCGGTGTCCCCAGTCTGTCGTGGTGTCACATTCATCGAGGCCACATCGGCAACGGTGGCCAGAGCGTGCGGGAACCTCAGCAAGTTCCCCATCAAGATCAACAGTCTGAAGAAGTACTTGAAGGGCGGTCTTGTTCACGGCGCCAGTGATGAGTTCGCCCCTGCGGAGATCACTGGTAGAACGAAGGATCCTGTGGAAACAGACGAGGCAGATCTGGGGGAGTTGTGCATGGAGAACGAAAAGGAGTTTAGAAATAAGAGAGACGAAGGTGAGAAGGAGAGGTTTGGGCGATTGTCACAGCGAAGAAGGGCTCAGAAATGCAAGAGTCATTCAAGTTGTATCCTGGAACCCGTTCCGAGTGCTACCTGTATGGGAGACGAAACAATGTGACACCTTGCTTGTATTCCACGAGGTACAGTTATCAGACCCACGGCTTCTCGCTCAGTGGTAGCGATCCTAGCGATTTAGACCGGTAAGGCGCTCCCAATAGACGACATGTATGGCGTGACATCCCCCAATCCCAGTCAAGAAAACAGTGTAGAACCACCTGTCGGTCGACTGCTAATTCACTGTAACCGCCAACTCATCGGCTTTCAGTACATTAATAGATGAGGGGCGAGCTCAAATGAATAGCTCGGGTCGTAGGCTCGACGCTGGAAGCGACATTGGAACAATAACTAAGCCCAGCAACATTGATGAAAGATTTAGGCTTGAGGGCGGTGATGTCTTCATCTTCTGGATCCTGAATGATTTCAAACAGAGTGGCAAAGTCTTCGAACTGTCCAGAAGGAGCTTCGAGAACGTCGCGAGTAGTGACTGAGGACTTGACATCAGAGACAGAATGATCCTCGTCGCTTGTTGAGGCAGAACCGGAGGCGCGATCCTCGAAGTTCATTGAGGACATGACCGGCATCCGATTGACCGGATCTTCATCTTCTTCAAGTCTAGGACATCCTGTGAGATCCTCAAGTGAATCGATAAGGTCGCCGAGGGCGCGATCTTTCGAAGTCATGAGCAAGGGGTCGGACGTGGTTATGATATGGCTTTTCGCTTGCAGATCTTCAAGTGGTCGACGACTTGATGGTCGGGCCTCGAGTAGCTTCGAAAACGCGTTAGGAGCGTCGCAAATTGAAGGGGAAACACTGGGATTGATGACGTCGCCTTCAGATTGCTTGAAAACCAACTTGAGGAGGTCACGGATGGGTATGGCGGACTCGAGATTGAAAACACGTTGGTCCTCCATGGTAGCGGGTGCTGAATGAGAAGCGTGGTCATAGAGGGTCGTTGACATGACGCGGAATTCGGTAGGACGTTCGCGATGGATTCTGGAAATTGTGGCGGACTCGGATGGGCTCGGAACTGTCAAAATCAGCAGGAGAGACAGAAGAGGCAATCCCTGGTGAGACTCGCTCGGTTCTTCACAGGTTGGTACGGGAGCGAACACAGTGGTCTCAGCGTCCACAGAACAGTCTTCGAGAACAGCAGACTTGGGACTGGTGTCGACCGGGAGTCCGGACTCGGATTCAGGATCGAGACATAGAGATAGGTCCCAGTCGAGAGGAACTTGGTAGACAGGGATCGCTGTAATCGCGCTCCGCATCGTCGGGCCTTCGAGTGGGGTAGGGGACATGGCAGTAGAGTGGCGAATCGCGGTGGTGGTCACCGGATCACTGGCGATATGATCGAGGGTGGTGGATTGGATGCCGGCCTCGAGATCGGACTCAGAGCACTCGTCGAGGTACCAAGCCAGCGAGCTTTCATTCTCGAAGAGGGACACAGTATCGGAATATGTTGAAGAAACCTCAGGTGACGACTCTGAGATATCACGAGTTGGAACGGTCGTGCAAGCCTGAGACGCATGATACTCATCGAGGGTGATGGGCGTGATATCGAGACAGATCCCGAGCCATTGGTCGGCGGGATCTTCACCAGAAAAGTTCGCGACAGTGCTGAGACATGTTTAGAAGTCATCAGATTGCACGAAAAGTGATCTGAGAGACCCGGAAGGCGAGACCGAGTCTATGGTATCGAAGGAGATCGATTCGTTGCTGGACTTGAGAGAAGACTGATCCTTGCGAGTTGAGACTGTCACGAAGGTCGTCTCAACGTCCTTAAACAGGCTGAGGAACTCTTTGAGGCCTTCGTGGTCTGAATCTGAATCATCGGCCTTGGTCGTGGAGACCGAACAATCTTTGATGGATTGACTGCTGATCGTTTCCGATGGTTGGCGCCCGCCAAACACAGCCAAACAATGCGTGTCAAACGACGCGTGATCGGATACCTGACACGTATCAACCAACCACCATGTTTCTCAGCTTCTCTGTGTCTTTCTCTTGATAGACACGTTGGATCACCCCACCTGTTCTTTAACCGGTCTGGGAGGCATGCCAGGTCTCCTTGACCTATCTGATTCCCACAGGCTGCCATGGGAACGTTTTTTGGTGAGTCCTCCTCACTTCTAGCCATTGCCTGACTGATTTATTTCTCAGATGTCCTGTGTTATGTGCAAGGCCGCCTCTGCTCCGACAACACAGCAACACATTGACACCTGGGCGCAATATCTGCTTGAGATGCGCTGATCACCACCATACTTCTGCAATCGCTTACATCCTAAGCTTATCTTCTTTTCAAATGTAACTCCCAACTACAGACACTGCTCACAACACAAAAATGGTACGTTCTGTGTTCCCCACTTTGCAACCCTTCTTCCCCAAACGGCTGGCCCTTCCTGGCCATCTCTAGGAAGGGTGGATTAACATCCACTCGTTCAGGCGAGCCTAACACCAAGCATTGATTCTGGACATCATGGGCCCTTCCTGGCCATCTCTGGGAAGGGTGGATTAAACATCCACTTGTCCAGGCAAGCCTAACACCTCCTGGTGTTGATTTTGGACTTTATAGGCTCTTCCTAGCCATCTCTAGGAAGGGTGGATTAACATCCACTCGTTCAGGCGAGCCTAACATCTCCTGTGTTGATTCTGCATTGTGGGCCCTTCCTGGCTGTCTCTGGGGAGGGTGGATTAAACATCCACTCGTTTAGGCGAGCCTAACATCTCCTATGTTGATTCTGCATTGTGGGCCCTTCCTGGCCATCTCTGGGAAGGGTGGATTAAACATCCACTCGTTCAGGCGAGCCTAACACCCCCCAGCATTGATTCCAGACATCAAGGGCCCTTCCTGGCTGTCTCTGAGAAGGGTGGATCAAACGTCCACTTGTTTCAGCAAGCCTAACACCCAGCCTACCTCATGGATACTGTGGGCTCTTCCCAGCCATTTCTGGGAAGAGTGGATGAACTTCCACTCACTTTGGTGACCCTTAACTACCACCAAACTGTGTACTTGCCCTTCCCAGCCATTTCTGGAAAGGGTGGATTGAATGTCCACTTGCTTCGGCAGGCCATAACACCCCACAAGGGGGTAGCACAGAGCCACAGGAGGTTGTGGTATATGCCAGGGCAGACTACTATATATGGACAAATACTAACCTCACATCCTAGGACACCTCCACCTACACATATCCCAGATGGACCCAGCATACACAACATGGGTAGGGGAACAGCCCCATAGTACGTCACATATTCCAAGCTTGTGGGGACATGCTAACATATGGAATGCAATATCACAACTGGCAGAATAGTGCAGCAGGTGGCCAGGGCAATGGAGATGCCTCTGAGGCCATTGGTACGCAGTCTATCCCTTCTAGATATCCAACTTCACTGACTGGTCCCACTCACAGGAACCAGTACCCACAGCCCAGGGCAAGGGCCACCCCTCAGCCAGCCACCACAGCTGCCTTGAGGTCCACAGGATGGAGCTGATGGAGGTGCAAGAAGGCAATCACCACCAAGTACCCCTCAGCCACCATCCCCATCCTCTCAGCCGTCATCACTTACCATCCAGGAATAGCTCCCCCCTGCCCTACCCTCTCACAACTACAGGTGACAGAGGGATGAGGACGGCAATGATTCTGACCAGGATTTGGATCAAGGTGAAGGCCCCCAGCAGAAGCATCAGTGAATGGATACACCCCCGGAGGAAGAGGAAGACACTGTCCAGCCTGCTCTCTCGGTCCAGAAGACACCTAAGAAGGGAGCACAGTAGGTGGTGCACCAGCCACAAGGGCTGTGAAGGGGGGCGGATGTGGGAGTGCACCTAAGAAAAGTCAGCAAACTAAGAGCGCTGGAAAGGAGGGAGGGGGTGGTGCCAGTGGTGCCAACAATGAGGGTACTAGTGGTGGTGAAGAGGAGGCTGCAGGACCTGCAGTGGGGAGGCCTACACACCAGACAAAGCACATTAAATGTACGTCCAAAATCCAGCCCCCCCCCACTTTCCAGACCTCCAGCACTGATGGCCAACACATTTCTAGAGATGAAACAGCACTTCCCAGAAGGGAGGCCCACCCTCTGGCCTCACCACATACCTTAGAGCTCCATAGATCCGGAACCAGCCTATATGGGCATTCCCCCAGCACATCCCCTCCAATAGAACTAATACAACAGCCACACTATCATGGTATTTGATTG
>Ga0307511_10005785_pt1 | contig 12502 bp, 14 predicted proteins | sample 13_EM_MG_FD_200266 | JGI IMG/M metagenome (GOLD analysis project Ga0307511, IMG submission 200266) | Populus trichocarpa ectomycorrhiza microbial communities from riparian zone in the Pacific Northwest, United States - 13_EM | ecosystem: Host-associated > Plants > Roots > Unclassified | place...
CGCTATCGCGGGCTTTCCTATGCCGTTGTCCGTTCGTTCGTAGCTCCTCTGGGCGTCCTGTGCTCTTCGTTTCCGCTGTTTTTGGCCTCGTTGTGAGTCGCTGACAACGATTCGTCGTCGTTATGTTGGGGCTCGATATTGAAAATCCCACTGGTGTGGTAATTATCAATTCGTTGATTGGGCTGTTGCTGCTGTTCGTTGAGGCTCCAGTTCCGAGTTGTGACCGTTGTTCCTCATTCGTTGTCGTGAGGTGTGGGAGTTATCGTTCGTGTGGTTGGGTGGTATGTCCGTGATGTTGATGAGTTGGCCTCTCCGTTGATACAGGTGTTGCCGGAAGTCGTGCAGGATATCGTGGGATTCACGAACTTCAGGCTCGGGGGAGAGCCCGATATCTGTATTGATGATGTCGTTGCCGCTACCGCGGGCTTTCCTATGCCGTTGTCCGTTCGTTCGTAGCTCCTCTGGGCGTCCCGTGCTCTTCGTTTCCGCTGTTTTCTCGTGTTTTTTGCCGTGTCAAGTAGTATTGAAGTCGGCTCTGAACTTCCGGTACATAATTAAACTATATATCGCGATATTTATAGCCTACTACTACGGATCCCACTCACCGTGGTTGAACGCGCTGTGGCTTTGCTGGAGGCCCCGGCCGAATTCTAGTTGCATGCCGTAGTATGCATATGAATATTGACATTATACTTGGGTGCTTGCACGGTCATTGATACTTTCTTACTCGGAAGTTACTACGATCACAAGCGGTGTCACAGAGTCTGGTCGGCCCTGACTTATTGCGACACACAAGAAGAGACATGTATCATCTCTTTTAGTTGTGCAACTATTCTTATATCTTTCCCTATACCCAGACCTTCACCAGATATTTGGCTATCAGGCAAACATCAATCCGGGATACGCCTTTTCGGAAGCGCATGGTAACTATCGTAGAGACCCTGATCACACTTCTTTCGGTAAACATTGATAACTTGGAGCCCATAGTAAACGGGAGAGGACATGCCCAACCACCGCTCCCAAGCTGGTTGAGGTTCTGTTTCAGCTCCAAAAACTTCCTTTGTGGACTTCCTATTGTGTGGTTTGGTTTTCAAGCCAGGGTTTGGTCATTGACCGGTCCTAGATATGGTCTTACTTAGCTGTGGGTTATTGGTTGCCTGTTCCCGGAACATGTGGTTGGGTATCTTACACTGGACCGCAACATCATGGTGATGCCTGCCTGATGTCCGTGGTTGTTAAAAGGAAGTCATAGCAGAGTTATTAGGATGAATGAAACTCATGCTGATGTTACAGTAGTTGCAAACGGGGAACACTTTCCACATTCTGGGTTCACCTGCAAATAGTGACAACAGTTTATCGATGGATGGTTTCAGGGGATGCTAGGACACGGTACAGGAACCTCACTTTGTATCCCATTGATGGGACTCGCATCATAGGCTAGATAGCTTGGATACTAGGTAGTGCTGAGTTAGTAAAAACGAGAAAAGAAATAGGGCATTTGACTGGCGCAGGCTCCACAAGTTTTCAGACCACCTATTTTTCTACAGCACCCTTGGAACCGCAGGTCCTTGTCAGGGCGCATGGCCCTCAGGGCCCGGACGCCCAGGGTCGGGCGATACGAGGGCTGAGTATGCACGGGTTTCCTAGGTTGGACAGTTTGGGCTGATAAGCATGCACGAGATCGAGAGCTTTTGGGTTTATTTCATTGGTTGCTTGTCGGGACGGAATCTCTATATAACTCCCCTATATTCCCTTACTCTCCTACCCTCCTCACGCAACGTTTTGTCTATACTCCCAATACATACGTTTCCTGTTGAACCCATAGTCACAGTCCACGAGCGCTCCCTGGAGCATTATCCATAGTCCACGAGTCTAGCCCCGTCACAGTCCGCCCCATACCCAGGTTAGCGTGAGCACCGAGTACTATTCCCGAATACCTTACTTTTCAAATTCCCGTTCCAACCAGACCACAAATTCCCCATAATGCGCCTTGAGCAACTGCTCGCTGCTGCAGCGGAACTAGTGCAACAAATCGATTCTGCCAACCACAGTGTCCCGGGTCCCCTACCACCTCCAACCACCCCAAGCAACCTCCTCAAGCAACTACCCAGTGCCCAGCCCATAGGGGCGTTAATTCGAAGCTTATACTCAATTGCGGCGCCTCGGAATCACCTTTCGGTCGTCCTCTCCTCTATTCAAAAGGAGAACCTTCTGAGAGCGACAGAGGCTCATCATTCTCATTGGCGTGCACCTGTGTTGGTATGTACTTCTCAGCTCGGGCTAGTCGTATTTGATTCAGTAGGTCCATCACTACCGACTCTCCAGGTCCCACTAAAAGACGAAATGAGTCACATGGGTCACATAGGTCAGTGGTGTTGATAATAGGAGGTGTGTTTCATGTGGTGATTCCATACTTAAATCGAAATAACATCGCATACCTCTGCCTGATTAGAAATTGAGCTTTGTCATAGCGCTCCTAGCACAGTTGTATTCTGATTTTTTCAATTCTTTTTATAAATCTTGTTATCAAAGCTGCATGCAGTTTTGCTTTGGTAATCATTGTACTTGATACGCTTCGAAAGTGGGCCGTGCAAGGTGACATGTTCCAAGGCAATCACGGAGAAATCGTATGCAAACGATTGCGCCCGCAGAAGCCAGGGATTCGCTTAGCCAAACCGTATGCCCACTGTAGGTGGAAACTCTACATGTCATGGTGACTTGTTCTTCCCCTAACCCACAACTTCCAGGCTTGGCGAGATGTCTGCCGCTCTCACTCCCCTATATCTAGGTGGTCATCAGGAAACCAACTTGGTCTATGTAGCACAACCGCCAGCCCAAAATCTCTTCATATACGATTCTCCCCGAACCACCGAGCGCCAGCCTTCACCTAGAAAGTAGGCCTTCTGGTACTTCTGTCAAAACCATAGCTAATGCACCCTACAGTCCGCTTAGTTCAGAGTGACTCTGGGTCAACTTTTCGCTACGGACTTTGGCCCCGCTTAGTGCGATATTATACCCTCTATCTCGTCCCACGAACAAGCAACAAGTCGACTATAGCCACATCTACACCAAGAATCTTGGAACCAAATCGAAATGCCTGCCCTCGACCCTAGCACCCGCAGACGCTACAGTCGAAGGAACCGCATTCGACGTGCCCCAAGGATCATTCACAGCGACACCAGCATCCACATCAGGCGAGTGCAAGCCATCTTCGCGCGAGTCCTGGGGCCAGATCATGAGACTGGGACCTCACCCGAGGACATCGGTCCGCTGCCCAAACCTACCTTCACATCTTACCATCTCCGTCGCTTTATACAAACCTGGCACAGGTCCCAGGTGAAAGAGCGCGAAGCAAGGCATTTCGCTTGCTTCTTAAGTGGACTCTCGGGACTCCCGCCTACGCCGCCCCCAACCTTCTCGGATGTGCCCACTGCAATCATCCTGTGGAATGAAGCGAGAGATGCTAGGCTGGAGGAGGGACTTCGTTCGGAAAGATATGGGTTAATGAATAGTTGGGGTGCCCGGATGTACAACACACATGCACAGTATATGAACGTGGACTCCGATGACGACTCCGATGATTACTAGTAGGCGGCCCGGTGAGCAGATGTATGTGGGTCCAGTGCATGAGTGAGAATTTGACACAGGCTAAAATCTTATTTCATCAAGGGGGCTGAATACAAATGAAGAAAGTTTTACGGGCGAACCCCCGAAGCAACTGCCCCCGATTTAGTGTCGGTGCTTTGGGTGTAGCCATATTGAAGGACCTTGGGCACGAAATTTAGACGCAGAGGTTGGATTTAATTATAGCTTGTGACGGGGTTCAAGTACTGCGTTTGGTTGAATGTGTATTGAGCACTACTGAAGATTCACAATTAATTTATATATGTCGGCATACTGTTGTCAAGGGGTGTTGTATGTGTGTATATTGCTGTTTGATAAATATCACTATGCCGCGGAGTATAGACAGGACAAATCCTGGGGATTCAGGGATCCTGAGGAGGTACCAAAGTAGATAATACCGATTCAACCTCTGTAATCCCCGCGATTCTAGTCAACTGTCTCCCTCGCCACCGTAAGATAAAATATCTTATGAATGCAGTGCATGTCATTCCGCCCATACCTAGCCATGCCGTCATAACGGAGCTGACCCGCCTTGAGTCTATTCACCTAGTCTCATACCCACCCAACTACATAAGCTCATTACGTATGATCTCATTCCCCATATCTCATCAATATCTCATTTATAAACATATTTGTAGGTCACGCATTTCCTACTTCTTCAACACTTCAGTTCACATCACATCAGTTTAGTTCACCTCCATGACTCTATATCATATCAGTACAGAGCTCTGCTCACTTCTCATCCCTGCACTTCCGCTCTCTCTCCTGTGTCGCACTTCCTTCACTGGACTCGCGGCTCACTGCTCACCTTATATCATTGATAGGATGGATTACGACATCTCCACTCCGCCTTGACCCACTCAGTTTCTGGTCAGTTGTCATGAGTAGCTTGACTCAGCGACCACCCTGGTATAGATATATTACATGCGCGCGATTCTCAGACCTTCAAGTTCCCAAGTGGGGGAAATAGTTCCGGCTCAGCAAAGCCCTCATAGTCCCTGTGCATGGATATATTTTATGGCCAAACCTTGCAGTATATCACACGATTCTCCCCGGGCTGGCTGGAGTAGTAATATACTTTGGGTTGTGTAGTGATTTATATTAGGAAGTTTTAAATATTGACAAAATATTCCCAGGATTTGGGCCTGCTTGGTTGGATATTGGTAACGGAATTGTCCAACCTGCATAATCGCCGTATCCACTTCCCCGCTATAGTCCGTATCCCGATGAAGCAGGGTATGGCCTGATGAGATAATTGATTTCATCGATGTCCAGAATTACATGAAGTGATTCAAATAATACAATACAGGAATTCCACCACTACTTCAGGTCCATTCACTCATGATCTCTGCTAATTAAGTATTGCTACCCCACGAGGTCCAGAACCAAACCGTACCATATCTTTGTCCAGGGCATCTGATATAGAGTATCAGCGAGACTTCAGCTTCACATGGAATATTATTCGGTATAGCCTACAAGACCTTTCCCAGGCCTATGCCTGCGGGCATGGTTGGCATATCTCGCACTCCGATATCACCTCTACCTTTATAACCTTACACGGCTCTGGGCAAGAACTGCACTCTGCGTCGTAGTCGCATAGAGTCATCCAGTAATTGTTGCCACAGGCAATGCAGTGGTAATTAATGGCGCTACACATTTTCTATTATCCCTCCTTTGGGAATTTCTCAGGCTGCGATGTCCGTGTAAAAAAGGGATTATTGAAAGGGTACCTGGCCCAAACAATATCTTTGTTCTATTGTTGTTGGTTTGGATTTTTCTGGGGTTCTTGGTGAGCCTGGATGTGATCCTAGGTAGTGGTGTGTTTTTGAGATGTAGATTGGGCGGAGTCTGATTGAGATGGGTGTTATCGATGTGCATGGACTGATTTGCTTGTGAGTAGCGGGATAGGGCGAAGAAGCTGCCAATTTATATACATCCATGAGATGGCCTGGCTGCCAGGAAGGTTGTGGCCTCGACAACTCGATTGGCCATTCTATTGGTAACTTGATTGTCGACTCAACTACGCACCCAATTGGCCATACGATTGACCACGTTGTGGAAAATACCATTGCCACCGCCTAAGTTGGTATACAACAATAATGTAGACGCCGTTCGTCCTTGTTTCAGTTCCGTGGTTTTGGCCACTGGTATAGGCTTTTGGGATCGATATAACTGGGCCATGGAATTGGAGGGCAAGCATTCCGATGGCCATGCTCTACCCCCCTCACGATCATGAACAAACTGGTCGGTAAACGAGTGCATTCGGTGGCTTAATTGACTAGCAATGTTATTACTGGCCACTGGATGTCTCGGGTTACACAAAATTAGGCCCAGGCGTACACAAAATCCAGATTGCTCGTTCTCGTATTCATTGAAGAACAGGTATTTTTGCGGATAAAAAGCGGTCGGCTGCAGGAAAATGAAATTGCAGTGGCTAAGCTGCGGAATCCCGAACGGGGAGTATGTATAAGAACATATAGATAGATAGTTCAACGCACAAGGTGGAGCAACATACCTACATTAGAATGTGGTCTCGTACCACACACTGATCTCATCTAACATGGCACGATCCATGATGGCTGTAGCAATGCAACGCTCCTCAGGCTCTTAGTGCACAACTATGTGCCAATTGCGAAGATTACCCATGCAATACAGGGACGGCAACAGCCGCAAAGATTTCTCTAAGTAGCCATACTGTACCCATAGGGTTGTAGTTGGCCTCATAGGAGTAGCATTTAATCCAGTGTACGCCCCCTAAACGACATATCATAGAACATATCATAGACCGAACATCAACCTCCTAATATATCCCATCATCAAGCTCCCATAACTGGCCTACCATCCACCAGCATGTCCAAATCCCACATCCAAGGTCGGCTCGAACGTATCTTGAGTATCTATCCAATTTTAGAATCGATACTATGGTCCAGCCACCGCTCCAGTATCGTCAACCTGTCCCAGACATGTCGCGACGTTCGCGGCATCCTCACCAGCGTGGTCGGTCCTCTATCCAGAGCATTCCCATTGTGTAGACGAGACTTGAACTCCTGTACTATGTGCCACACACCGGCGTGCATGGACTGCACACGCGACGCCAAAGAGCTGCAGTACGAAACTGTTTTAATGTCTCATATGGGATACACCTACACTGTGGTAGGTACACAGGAATCAATGGAAGAGGCAGTGGAGAAAGCCATTGACAGAACCGGAGAAGAGGGCGTTGGATGGGACTCATATCTCACTGGGGCACACAAGATCCAACTCGAGCATTTCTGCCAATCATGTTTCCCCAACCATGGCCCAATTATGGGTAGAATGGTGTCACATTCGAACCCTGAATGGGTTGGACGAAGCGTAATGGACAGGGAGAAATTCGGTAGACACAAGTTGGATCCAGAGAAGGGGCTGGCGGTTACGGGCCTTGTGTGGGAGAACGTACCGCAACCAGATAGTGCTTGCACATGCCCTGAGTTTAACCCCGCGTGTGAAGCTTCGGTACATCTTGTCAGGGTTGAATGTATGTTGGTCCGTGGTGTGCTAAGGGTATTTGCGTGGATACCTTTGAGTTTGCGTGGGGGTTCACAGGGTGATGATGAATGCCTCCCATACTTGGTAGATATTCTGCCACCACGGATTGGCCTGAATCATTGTGGCCTGTGCCAGCGGTCTTTTTAAGGTTCCGTGACTGGCTGGTTATATGCACAAAGCTTTATGGGCATGTCTTTACTGCATGCAATCAGAGCCAAAGTATGGGCCAGTCAACACCCAGTAAAGTCCACCAGTATAGCGCATTTGTGCATCCATACTTCCGGCCTGTCGTTTGACCAATCTCACTGTACTTTACCTCAACAACACTGAGTGGTAAAGAGGTCGATTAAGCTCCCTAGCACGTGGTATTGCCCGGAAGCCTAATGAAGATATCAGCCATTATTAGCCTAGAAACGACCTTCAGGATACCCTATTTTAACCTCCATGCGTCTGTCTTATAATTGACCAAGCTCCGGACCCCGTCACACTCATCAATACCGCAATTTCCATTAAACGAGATGTCAGAAACAAATCTATTAACCATGTTAGTTTGCTGCTGAATTCATATAGGGAATAGGTGGAAAAGAAGTAGGGAATCGTAATGTGACCGAACTGGAAAGATCCAGCTCGTAGATATTCAGAGCCATGACTTCCCCCCTCCCAATGTGGACTCCTCGAAGATTCATTCCCATATATAGTAGAAATTTGTGAGCTAGGCAGGTACAGAATCAACAGATAAGACAGGATATTAACCCACTATTGATTTCCGGATCGTGATATACCAGGACTCGTTTATCAGAAGAACCATTGATCTATCTCCAGCCTCATGAAAGGCGTTTATCTGGCATGTGAGGAAGATCTTGATGAGGAGCGGTATATTCAGGTGTGAGGCATATTGAGCGAAGATCCTGCAGTTAAAAGACCGTGTGTGAATTAGTCAGAATTTTGCGATCCATTTGCTCCGGTACCATGTCCGACACTCCCTTCTCAGAGACCAATCCCTAAGGCAGGCAGGGAGGACTTGCAGGAGGCGGTTGGTGGAGAGGGTGAGATTGATAGTGCCGCAATTTTTCCGTGCCCACCATGTTGTATTGAATACAGACATTGCGGGTATGTATTTAAAAGAGAAATTGCGATGTTGCAATAATCGGATTATAGTTGTGGAGCAGATACCGTAGGGAAGAGGTCGTGGTCAGATTCAGAAAGTAATCGTGAGCGGCTCCATATGAGTAACTGATATATATACAAATAAAATAAAAAAGCCTACAGACATGGAATCGAAACACATAGCGGGGCTTGCCAAGACACTTGGTGGCCATTGTCACGTTGTTGCTGCATGTACATCCAACCGAAACGGGAATTTCTAACCTCGACTCCCAACGATCTAAAACTAGGAAAATCAAGTAGATCCTAGCTTTTCAATAGAGGAATAGGACCAGTAGAGTATGGCATTTAACTTCGATATGGGGATTCAAAATACAGGGAAATGGGTAAAGGTTATGTCGACATCGGTGCTGCCGGGACAGACACACTTCACCCACCCAAAGAGGATCCTGCTGGAAACAGCTATGCTTACAGGGGGTGCTACATAAAAACGGATGGAAACGGGTTTTCACACGAGAACCAGACTATCACACGAGAAAGCTCACAACGGCTGAAGACGGTAGGGGGAGTTATATGAGGGGGCATGAAACACAATCACTCCGAGTTTCATCAGAAATAACTCATTCACAGACTATAAATAGGTAGATACACTCTCCTATTTCCACTAGTTATGAAAAGCTTGGGGCATACAAGCTGATAATGTCACAGCACTAGGTTCCTAAATGAAATATAGATACAGCAAAGTCAGGGTGCCACCAGTCCCACACAGATAGGGAGCGGAGGAGTACTGAGAATTCAGCGACACCACCATCACCACCTTGAGCAACAACACTAACCAGAGGAGCCACAATGTTCAACGAAGCATACGAATATGATGAATCAGTACCCTAATATAGCAGTGACAGATGCATACGGAGCTAAGGTAATACGAAGGATCTAAGAGGGTGGTGGATATGAACCTGAACAGGCGCACGGGGGGAGGAGCAACATGGGCTGCAACTGGAGATTAGGTAGTATCTGCCAAGCAAGGCACACATAGGGGAATGCGAGAACTGATTTATCCAAGAAATGAAATAGCGTCCATGGTGGTCCCTTACCTATACCACGAGCCAGGCACAATGCGTCTTTGGGTCGAAGAGGGCAATTCACGAACGCGATTACGGCTTTTGTAGGCAGTCCTCAATCGTACAAAACCTAGTGAGAGGAATATCAGGCAGTGAACACTCATTCATCTGGCAAAAGTATTGTGCTAACCCGATGTCTATCAAGTCGGCATGAATATATGAAGACAGATCCGGAGATACCACGCAACACGATATGCCCCGTCATTGGGATTTAATTTTCTGTTGCTTGCACCAGTTAATTTGTTGTCCTTCGCCCCAGAATGCCCGCCAGTCGTTGAACCCATAATTCCGGTTGAAATTTATATATGGTCAGAGTATTCAAACCTCTAACGAGAGTGAATATGTGACGGGGGGATCAGGAGGCGGCTCCGTTTCCGGGTCGGATTCTTGGTTGACACAGCGTGATCTTGGGGATAACAAAGCCTTTGGGGTTACATTGAGGTGTTCAGAAGACTTGATTGCAGCAGCAGAAGAGAGAGACCAGAAACTCATAGGCTTCTACCTGCCTGGAATTGCACAGAAGCCTACTGGGCAGGTATGCTAAGAGGAGAGGTGGGGCAATCCATGGCCATGAAATTCTATAAGTTCTCAAACGGCCATTCCGCGGTCAGACATTCTCTGGTCAAATAGTCACTCTCCCAGAAAAAAAGCTAGCTTGGCCACATGGCTTGGAATACATATAAATCACTTGGTCTGCCTCGTTGTTAGATTTCACCACACGGCAGAGGAGATATTGCTACTAAAGCACGAACAATACCGTCCTCGCTGTTGGAACCAGTCCCTGTGGCAAATCACACCACAAAGATATCTAACTGATCAAGCGAAAGTCCAGGTGATATTCCCAGGTAGATTCTGATGTCACTTCAACTGCCCATCACTGGCTCTACGGACACAACCGTGCCCAAATTCCCCAGCCAAGAACGGTTCGTGTATATCTTGAGCCTCTACCCAATTCTCAAATCAATACTCCTCGCCAGCCATCGTTTTACCATCATCAGCCTGGGTAGGACGTGTCACAGCATCCGAAATACTCTGATAGCCATCGTTGGCCGACAAAATAATACCTTCCCGCTCTGTACTCGAGACCTTAAGCGTTGCACTCTGTGCCACGTACCGGTGTGCAGAGGCTGCAGAGTAGAGGCGGTGGAGTTGGTGAGGCCGGCTGTTTTAATGTCTCATGAAGGGTGCCTCTATGCTATTGTGGGTGGCCAAGCACCCGGATTAGACAGGGGGACGCGCACGGCAATAGAGAGGGCCAAACAACGGGGGGTCCGATTCCACTCATTTCTCTTTACAGTTCAGAAGCTCGAACACGACTACCTTTGCCAATCATGTTTCCCCACCCAAGGCCCCACCATGGATAAGTTGTTGCCAGAGACAAAGCCAGAGTGGATCGGGCGGGGTGTCGTGAACAGCGAAACGCCTGGTGGTTATACAGTGGATCCCACGAGGGGGGTAGCAGTGACGGACCTTGTCTGGGAGGACGTGCCACGAGCAGAGGGTGTATGTACGTGCCCCGAGTTCAACCCAGGGTGTTTGGCTTCGGTGCATCTTGTGAGGGTTCAAAGTGGGTTGGTAGAGAATAAATTTGCTGTCTTTGCATGGGTACCACCGTTTTTCCACCAGGGTAAGAAGGACGACCCTGGTCGAGAGACTGCATATTTCGTCGACATGCCGCCACCACAACGTACTGGTTTAAACGGTTGGAATATTGCCCGGAGGCACATTTGAGTTCTTTCATCTATTTCATCTCCCGTAGCAGTGCTATAAGGGCTCTTGGTGGATGCCGTTGTTGGTATTTCTCTGTAGGGGATATTCTGTTTTCGATTTTCATTCGGGGGTGTGGGTCGACCCATGGGCTGTTGAATACACACTCGTACTCGCCCAGACTTATCAGATACCTTTTTATATGTCACATGCTTAAATAGTGGTACGTAGTAATGCATTACCCCGGATCAAACAGGATTCTATAGAGGTTGTTTAACGTAGAAACTAGCGAATAACAACCCGGAAACGCGTGTGCAATCGGTTATGGCAAAAAACTTAAATGCGGCAGAATCCAGGAGCGGTCAGAAAGTATGTAGATGTCATGCGGACAGAGACATCACGGCGGTTAGGAAATCAAGAACAGCGTGACGAGAACCAAAAGGACCACATTAGATAGGCCCGGTTACGCACTTGCCAGAGATATTCACTCCCCCCAAACAAGCCAACTGCAGGCACTTACGATGCAAACAAAGAGCTCGACCTTCGCAAGAGTGTACGGGGTATTCTGTTTTGATTTTAATATATCTACTAGTACAGAATTGCACGCATTGTCCTTATATACATAGTCATCCTAAATGGAATGAAAACCCAAAATATGAGCCGATCCACAGGAAGAAAGGAAGCAAAACTCCATCCATATACAAGTACATGGTATATCGGATATGTCCGTTTGATATCGTTGCTGTCACATCCATACCATACATCACGAGGAAGCGGCTCATCACCGGGAAGTTGCGCACTCGGGCTTTCGCGGATTTTCTGCATAGCTCAGCAATCCATAAGCCAAATAAGCTCAGAATGTTGGGAAGCCTTATCCATAACCAGTATTTCTTGAGACAAGTAGCGAAGGGCCCATCACAGGTGGTGTTTGAACTAACCAAAACAATCATATATTGCGGAAGCGTTGGTTGTGAGGGATGCTGTATACCTGGCAGAGAATATGGGGGCATGTTATGGGCCAGAATTATTGTTTCGACCTCGTACATCCGATCTAGAATACTTTGGCTGTAACAGAAAGACGACAGCGGCCTGATTACCTGTAAGTGAGACACTTGCAGAGATAACGCCCCCCCATCAATCGCGCTAATGGTCGGCCCATTCATCAATGGGCCCAGCCCACCCATCAATCTGACGGCTACAACAATATTTTAATATAAGTATCTCATGTATTCGGAACTATTGAGAAATACGGGACTATGGAGCACTACGGATAAATAGAAAAATCGGCTCCTAATTTTGAATAATACATTGAATACTCGAGTGCTACGGAAGAGGCCTTGATCTAGTATATTTTATTTATATATCTCTGGAGGACTTGATTTTCTCGTATTTTCATTTATTTCTACATTATATTT
>Ga0307511_10005786_pt1 | contig 12501 bp, 13 predicted proteins | sample 13_EM_MG_FD_200266 | JGI IMG/M metagenome (GOLD analysis project Ga0307511, IMG submission 200266) | Populus trichocarpa ectomycorrhiza microbial communities from riparian zone in the Pacific Northwest, United States - 13_EM | ecosystem: Host-associated > Plants > Roots > Unclassified | place...
CTTAGTGTGATTAAAGGCTTTGGTGTAGGTAGGGGTCCAGTCCCAAGGGGCTGTGGCACCAGCCATCTCGGTTAGGGGTGCTGCCATATCTGCTAGATGAGGTATTAGATGACTCAAGTAATTTACCATACCCATCTATTTCTGTAACATCTTCCTATTTTGGGGTTGGGGCCAATCTAGGATTTTTTTGACAGATTTCTGGATGGGGGAGATTCCTCGTTGAGTAATGACATTGCCTAAGCACTGCAGCATGCCGGGCATGAACTGGGACTTCTCTTTGTTGGCATAGAACTTGCTACATGACTCTAGTCCTGTAAGTGCTATATGGGGTAGAAAATGCAGTACACTTCTCATGGGGAGGGTGGACCCTGATAGTATTGTAGCCATCACTGGTGTATATCTTGGATCTGAAGGGGTGTGTAGCAACTACGTTTCTGATGAGGGATTGACTAGGGATGAGAGCAGGTTGCAACTCAGTTTCCGCATTTGTTTTGACAAGGTCATGTATGTACCTTGGCTTGGATAGATTATCCATCTTGGGAATAATAAACATGGCATAACAGGATGTGTCTTCTGATCTATACACACGGCTGGATTTCTCTTCTGCTCTTAGCTTTTTCAACATATCAGCCTAGAATTTTCCTTTAGGCTTAATATTCCTAGCCTTCCAAACTGCATTTGGATTTTGGAGTATGATGTGATGATTCATACCTGGCCTTAGGGGAGGTAATTCCAGATTTTGGGTAGTTGGAAACTCATCAGGAAACTCATCAAAGGGGTTAGTGTGGGGCTGTATAGTTGTGGCAGCTGATTTGATGATCTGGTGTATGGGTGGGGCTGGGAAATGAAATATGTTGGTTATAGCAGGGGTAGGGAGATTAGGTGTGGAGCTAGAATTCTTTCTTGGAGTTTACTGGCTTGATGTGGTTTTCCAGGGGGCGAGTGTAATTCTATTCTGACCAGGGGGTTGAATAGTAACACTCATAGTACACATGTTATTAACTGCCTCGGCATGTCTTACTTCAGGGGATCCTCATATCACATCCCAATCTTTGATTATAGCCACCTAGAAAATTCGTTCTTCTGACCACCCTAACCAGTCACAGTTCACCTTAGTGTAGTGGCTGATTGATCCTTTAGATCCTTTCATAGTCATCCGCAGTGTGATGGAATTTTTAAGAGGGTACAAGGGTAAATTATACAAGGTGCAAAATTTGCTGCTGATCAAGTCAGCTCCTGCAGTTTGTTGATGCACAAGGGTCTTAGCAGGTTGGTCATTAATTTTCATGGTGACTAGGAGGTGTTCTTTAGCTGCATCAAGTGGGCGTTGGCTGGAGTTGCCTTTTGTGTGAGGTGTAGGTGGGTCTTTCAGGATAAATTGAGCTGTAGAAGTAATTTAACTAGGGTGTGTTACTTCTGTAATTTCGTGTGTGATAGTGCCTGCAGCACTTTTGATCTGATTTTTCTTGAGGGGGCAATTCATAGCATTGTGACCAGTTGTTCTACAGTAGAAACATCCACCTTTTTTGGCTAGTTCTTCTTTTTCTGCTGGAGTAAGTTTTTTGAACTTAGAACTCGTGTTGGAGGGCCTTGTAAAGGGCTTAGTTTTAGTCCAAGTCGTGTTGGAAGACGCTGTGTTACTGCTACCCTGAGGTGTGTGATTTAGCTGACGCATTTTTTGACCATTTTTGGACTTATAGTCTTTTTTGACAGAGGTATGCTTGTGAATGACTTAGTCATGCTTACTACAGAACTCAATGAGGTCATCCCATTCCATTTCTTCATTAATGTTAAGTCTTACTTCTTGCAGAAGTGCAGGGTCCACAGCTTCCAACAGTAGGTTGTAACACTGTCAATCAATAATTTTAAGTAAGAAGATTTGCAGTTGTTTAATTTTGTTCGCCAATTGTTGGATGGGCTTAGTTCTGCCATTCTGTGTCTATCGGATAGCTTGAAAGTCGGTCTATAGCTTGTCATCACTGATGAAGGGCATACAGAATATTCTGAGTACTTTGAGAAATTCTGGAACAGTGCTATCCTTGGTCTCAGGATTTTCTATGTAGGATGCATGCTGAATCTTTTGCTTCTCCTTCTAGGTGCCAACCTAGCCAGATCATAACCGATCTGTCTTCTGGATCGAGTTCTCCTACATCTAGAATTTCCTTCACATCTTTAACCCAATTGTCAAAAATAGCTTTCTCCTTCTATTTACTACTCCCTCTATTTATTTCCAGTTTTTGAGCTTTGACCGTGCTTCTTCCAACTACAGAGCTAGTAGTTGAACCAACGCTTTGAGATCTTCTACCTCTGCTATTTGCTTTTCCTGAACCATTGTTGGCGTCACCTTCAGAGAAGCTAGAACTGCTTCCATCTGAATTCCTAGGAACAGATCCTGATGGGGCTGACATTCTAACTTGTTTTGGGGTTTTTTGTGTAGATGGTGGAGGGGCTGCTTCTGGGGGCGGCGGAGGTTGCTGTGGTGGTTGCTGGGATGGAGGTACCCATGCAGTGTCTAGGGGTGAGGGAGGTCCAGGTGCTGGTCTTGGTTCTACCCAATAGAAAGCAGGTCTATCGAGGGGCTTCGCTTGGCTGAGAGGGACTGAGGTGGGTCTTTGGTGGGGAAGTCTCTGTTGTGGTGGTAGCTGAAGGCGTGATGATGATTGTGTAGGTAGTCTAGGATTATTGCGGATCATGGTTAGTAGGTGGGTGTCTATTAATCCTTGGCCTAATTTTAACCTTACTTTTGATAACATGCTGGGACCTTTACTAGCTTTCTAAGGGGCTGTAGGAGGAATCACTGGAGTGGTTACACACTGTGTAGGCTTCTGAGGGGTGACATGAAACCGTCCTGAGATAGGTTTCTTTAGTAATTCTTGAGCTAGCCTGGTAATATCTTTGGCTAGTGCTGATTGGCCTGTTGGTGTTGGTTCAAACCTAGGTGCATTTGGTTTGGGGAAATGATAGATGCTGAACATACTGTCAATGAGGGCGTGTGCTTCATGCTCTTCTCTGTCTTCTCTATCATCTCTAGTTTTTGGGATGACAATTGGTTTCATTGGAGTAGGGTGCTGGATTACCCCTTCACGTCTTTTTCCATTTGGGTTTTGGGTAGGAGTAGCTTCTATGTCTGTAGGGTCTGGCTCATCTTCTGCTTCTGAGAGAGGATCCTGCTCTCGTTCAGATAGCTCTTCTCCTTCTGGTTCTTCCGTATTTGTTCTCATAGATTGCCTAGAGGCAGATCTAGAGGGGTATATGGGTGGGTTTACTCTCAAGGGTCCAAATTCTGGATTTTGGCCTGAGTGTCTGCTAGAGGTTCTAGAGTGGGACGGTTGTGGTGCTAACATAGTGGCTTGCTAATTTTGTTTGCAAGGCTTTGACCGTGTTGGTACTGAGTGGGGACTAGTGCTGACTTACTAGTGCTGAGGTGAGTTTTTCTGTAATTTGTGACAAGGGAGGTATAGGGACTGCTGTTCCACTAGTCTTGGGGAGCTCGGGTCTGGAGTGCTGGATAAGGTACTAGATTGTCTAAACAAGGTTCAAGAGGGACTAGGGTTAATCAGGCCCTAGAAGGTGTGGGTGGAAATTTTAAACCTTAAATTGTAGGTAAAAAAAATGTAAGTGTGGGCCAAGTTAGTAGAGGAGTTCTGTAAGGAACTCGGCTCTACCAACGTGGTTATGGGGTCTAAAGCACGCACACTATGTCCTATACAGGATTATAGTAGGTGGCTAAAGGGTGGTTGAGGGTAGGGTTGGTTGGGGATCAAGAGGTACAAGTGGACAAGAATATTACCAGTGTAGCTTGGGTATTTCTGGGGTAGCTAGACTAGGCTGTGCTGAACGAGAACTGTGCTATCTAAGGCCGCGGAATTCAGATGTTTAATAGATACTCAGTTCCTAAAGCAATGAGTTTATTTGGACTCATACTAGGCAACAGTAAAGACTTATTATAATACCAGATCATAATGAATACATGATAGCTCATTATAGACACGTCCAGTGTCATGATGATGCTTAACAAGGTAATAGAAATAAGGCTGTAAACGAGATAAACATCCAACAAGGAAACAGGAAGGCCACCACCCAATTAGGCAGGCATAACAGGAGATAGTGGTCAGCAAGCTGACATGCACGAGACTAAACCAGAATGATACAGAATATGACAGGTAGTAATAATGAAATATGACGAGAAACTACAAGGAAAAAACAACAAGACTAATCTCAATATGATCCTTCCTAATCCAAACATATCCTACGTAGGTAGCTGCCAAAATAGGCCAAAAAACGTGCCTTAATATAACCCAATAAAATCGACCAAAACTGCCATAGATACAACACGTGTAGAGAAAACATATACTAGAAAACCAGTTCCTAACATACCCTCAACAAAGAAGGAACAGAATAAGAAACCTTAAGGCCAACATTAGTCAGTACAAACTCTATAGAATCAGAAGTGGCACAATACTACTTCAACCAGAACCTAAGCCAACTTAAGCTATTAAAGTACTTAGTAGTCTTGAATATTACTTCAGGTTAATATTCCCCTCTAAGTACTTTAGGTCCCCATTTACAACTCGGCTTTGTGTTTCTCCCTTTGAATCTATGTTTCTTTATGAACTATGAATTAAAGTTGATACTTGTTGTTTATATGGATGATATTACTAGAGGGGGCAAATCTCCATAGATTAAAATCCTCGTTGATCACCTCAAGTGCTATTTCACAGTCACTATCAAAGGTGGTCTAAAATACATCCTCAGAATTGATGTCACCTCTATAGACAAGGAACTTCACCTGTGCTAACATTTATATATTATCAACATTCCCTCATATTTTGGACTCTCTGACTGCCAGCCAGTTCAGACCCCTATCGATGTCAAGCCAACTACATCAGAAAGGAATTTCCTCTGCCCCCACGCCAACTGCTAGCGCCTTGAATACTACCTCCCCAATGCTGGCGCCCCGTGCTCTCGATCGCCCATCTCATCCCAGTACCTTATGTTCTACCACTCCATATTTCTATTCTACCTTAAAACTATTTGGATGCCTAGGCACCATTTCTCTCATCTTACGTGGCCGGATGCTTACCAACCACTACAAGCCCCTCACACCCTCCCCGTTGCCCTACCATGTATTGCAATCATATATATCCCCCTAACCTTACTATACATATATAGTAGAACTTATCTTTTGTACCCTTACCTCCTGGTATAACCGCTTTCGCTTTTATACTTTCAGTTTTTCCCTATATTCTTAATCCTATTTCCACACCTGATTTAAATTCATTCATACAATTCATTCCACGTATTTAAATCTATCCTATTGTTCACCAACCAGACTTTATCTATCTTCAAAGGTATTAAATGTCGCGTTCCATCCATATCTGAAATTTTGATAAAGTGTATACCTCTCTCGCCATCTATCCATTCCATCTGTATCATCCCTTCTTCGCTGTGTAGTCAGGGTGAACCCTTGACTCGGAGTAACCTCATGAAAGCTACCTCATGTAAACTCTGCATCCCGCCCGATACCCTGAAGAGCCCCTGTAGTTTTCCTATCATCCTACCAATGAGTTTGCCAGTACCTTCTTCACCTCTGCCTCTCCACCACACCCAAACCCAATCTTAACGGGCATCTCCCATCTTTCTGAACTCCTTACCTCTAGTCTAGAGCATGTGGTACATATCTATCTCATCCACCTGAAACTGCGGAACAGGTATCCTAACGCTGTGGAAGCATTACCCTCAGTGCCTTCCTATCTCCTGCATGTTACACCCCCTTCCTTCTGTATCCTTATTCAACCTCAAATCTTCCCGGAACTTTGTAACTAGGTTCAGAATCCTCCGAATTCTCGAGAGGATGGTCAGTGGCTCAGAAAGTTCCCCCTGTGGCTGCTGCCGCTCCTCGAATACTGCGGTTTCCAATTCTTTTTCCGAATTCTGCCTGTCCTTCTCCAATGCTGCCACTATATCCTTTATATCAAATCTGAAATTTAAATCTTTCCCCTATGGACACAAAATCAACTTCAGCATTCTGCATGCCCTCTCCCAATCGTGACTATCTAAAATTTGCGGCATGGCATCAACACTATTTGACCGGCAATAGGCGTCTTTTAACGGCTTGTGAAAGGCCTCCATGATCTCCATGGAATACTGTAGCAGGGATACAAACCAGACAATTTGTTGTGCATAATGTGTTAGCAAGTGTTAGATTTGGTAGTTTAACGCTAACTATCCCAGCATTTCCTTCACGACGTCTTGTTATTCCTGTCTATTGGTGGAGGTCACGTTTGCTTTATTCCTTGGTGTAACTTGAAAATAGTTCGAAATTGTAGATTTCTGATGCTGAGACGCAGCCAGATCCTTAGAGTCTCCTTTAGCCCTCTTGTGGTCCGCCTTGGATGTACGAAGTTCCCCAAAAACATGCCTATATTTGTAGAAGTCCTGCAAGTACAGGGACATATATTTGATGGTCTCCGGAGTATGGTTTCGATATTGGGCAATTAGACAGAAATCCGAGTATGCGGCAATGGCTCGGATAGCAACTTTCAAATCACTCTGAGCAACTGGTGACAGACGGCTACTATCCTATTCTCGACGCATCCCTGCTGTAAAACAGGAGAGTATTACGCTTCCCACTCCATGCATTTCAGTACCACTACACATTGTAATTTGGCGATACTGCTTCTTTGGGGTAGTAAACCCTGGGCATGCTGGTAAACTACTCCATATTTCCTCTCTAACTGCCAGCCTTTTATGTTTGCCCAAAAAGCCCTGAACCCATTCCATGATATTTTTTTGCACCCTTTCAGAGGATATTATGCAGTATATCCGCACCCACTATAGCTAGTGGGTGGACCCTAGGGAGGCTCCACAGCGCATTCTGGATCGGCTTAACATCCACATGGGCTAATCTGTTTGACATATATCAGAATTGGTTGCCTGATGTAATGGGCGATACCAATATTAGCATCGCGGGCTGTTTAACAGAGTCTGCCCTATCACGGGAGTGATACTGTATGTCTGTTATTGGTGAGCTAAGTCAAGGACTCAGAGGGTCTTTGAGAGTATACAAATTTCCCAACCCGAAAGAGAATTAACAGGTGAAATCTCTCTGTAATGAGCCTATCTAAGGCTTGTCTGAACTCTGTCGGAAGTGATCTGATCTGAGAATCCTCATTCAGAAGGGCGGAACGTCTCAGTACTTATACTAGCTGCCAAGCCTTGTGGAGTCTGAAAAACGTGTTTTCTAGCCTTTCCAGAAAACAGTCTTTCTGGCTGTTCCAGAAAGCACTCCTCCATGACCATAAATACAGGTGTGGGAGGTAAGGCCTCCAGTACTCAGAAATACAGGTGTGGATGCGTAATGCATCATAATAAAAGAAAAGTGTATAAGGACCGGATACGCGCAAGGTAATAGTACTTAAGGTACTATGCCCGACCGATCTGGTATACATGATAGGTGCTAGGGAATGCGTACTAAGACAAATATAATCAATGGTCTTCCGTTACACTTCCCCAATTAAAAGGATTTCCTACTCTTGTTGTCTTGCTCAAGCTGGAGGTAGTCCGAAATAACAAGTCCAAACCCGACAGTTATGAGAGTAGCAATCTTCGCAATGAACAGTAGGAGACCAACATAACTTCCAAATCATCCATAGTAAACATTCATGACATAAGCAAGAATGAAAACATCTGATAGATACTTTTTTTGCCATACCTTCTTCTAGAGTTAATTCTGAAAGACAATTAAAACAACAAGAAGACACGCCGGATTGCCAGGTTAATGCAACCGGTGCGAATCAGTACTTTAGAAAAACCTTAAAGATATCTTCTACAAGATTGGTAGCAGCGGAGGTGAGGTCTTGATCGTTAGGGCTGAGGGCGAGAACTCTGTCTCGTTCAGTTTGAACAATTGACTTGGGGGTTTCTCGAGTATGACACTTCCTATGTTGCTAGGAGGATCTTCGTTGCTTGAAGGTGTTGGAATAGTTTCCGCTTGTTCAAAAGTCTTGAACTATTTCGAGGCAGATGTCTTCCAAGTTGATCCACTTATCGTCATCACTTCCATACCCTTTGCAACGTTCCAGGTATTGGTTTTTGCCAGTACGAGGAGGGGTATGAAATTCGAGTACTCGTTCGACTTTCCATCTGCATTCCGTTACCTCACCAGGTTGTTCCTTATGACGACCTGGGAAGTTGGTTGAATCGTTTTCAACATAAGGTTTGATCTTGGTGATGTGGAAGGTATTGTGGATCAGGGAGAGTCGACTGTCCATTGACTGGTCGAGTCTATAGTTGTTCCGCTTCCTGTTGACGTATTGTTAACGGAAAGGTCCGACCCGTCTAAACTTAAGTTTCCTAGATGTGTTCATTCTCCATAGAGTTTGGAACTTTTTGGCCGGCTGAAAGAAGTGGTGGAACAGACTGCTTCTTGTTGGCTTGTTTTGCCTCCTTGACTTTGGAGGAGTATAGTTTGCGAGAGGTGTCATGATGACGTTCCTCCGTAGGGGTATAAGGAGTGATAGGGTAAGGGAAGGAGGACAGACCTAGCTTTGCCTCAAAGCATAGGAGTGAAAAGAATGGAGTGTGTTGTTTTGCGGTATTGTCTCAAGAGTTCAGCTTGAGCTGGATCTCTGATAGTTTGTGTAGCCATTCGTTTCCTTCGACCTTGCACGGTCGTGCGGCTTGGAGGATTGCCTTGTTGGCGATTTCTGACTGACCGTCTGTCTGAGAGTAGTATGTGGTCGATGGTTCCAACTTGATTCCCTTTCTTGCCGCCCCATCCTTGAATTGGTCTGACATAAAGAGAGTGCCTCAATCAAAAACCATATAATAGAGATAACCAATAACAGAAGCGACGTACGTATCAAAGGTATCAGTCCACTTCTCCGCAGTAAAATTATCAGAAACTGGAATGAGAAACATAAATCCTGATTGTCTACAATCGTCCAAAGTCTCGAAAAACAAATCACATGATCGTCTTCCAAAGGAATGTTCGTGTCTAAAGTAGAGCAATAAGTGAAGACAGGAGATATTTTAAGAAAATTAACAGCGATATCCAGCCAGGATCTTGCAAGAACATGTAACATAGTTACTTGTCCTAGTGGTGGCTTGTTGCTATACTCCATCCGATGACAGGTATCGCAACTCGCCACGTATTCCTTAACGAGCCTTGAAAACGGATGTCAAATGAACTTATCAGTCAATCATTTCAACGTTTTCTCTACTCCGCCATGTGCCGTAGCATCATGAGCATCTTTGATTGCATGTTCGAGGTAGTTCTTACTGTTCATATCAAACGTGCTTGGTAAAACCAGCCTCCATTCTCCTTTCTCATTTTTCTTGTATAAGAATCCATTGTACTTGCTGACTCCTTTCTTTCCTTCTGGAGCATTGTAGAGCTTGCTCCACATGGGGCATATCCTGATGCATGCGATATAGGCATTCCTCATTCTATCATCTTGGTCCACGTGAGCAACGAGATAGAAGTTAGGGTCATCTTTGGGGCTGTCGTCGAGATCGGGGTATATCTTTACCATATTGGTTGATGGCATGATTCTATACCTAAGGTCTGAGTCCGACTTGTATTTTGGCTCGCATGTTGATGCATAGTGTCCCTCACCTTTGCAGAAGTTGCACCGATGAGTGGCAGTAGGTGCAGGAGGAATTCACGTCTTCTCCTGTGTTTGAGTGTCTTGAATGTGGTTGTTCTCCTCATTAGCTGTGGGATGTTGTTGGTGCATAAATCCTACTCCTGGCATATATTTCATAGGATTAGTGGGGGATAGGAGGGTAGTATGACCTTGGTTAGATCCGCTAGCCTGTCCGGAAGCTGCATTGCATTGAGATCTGGTGGTAAGTACGGCAGAGAGGAAGGAGGGTCTTTCCTCATCTGGTACGATCTTGATGTTGTAGTCCCATGGGTTTTTTTCTTCGGTTTGCTCACCCCATGGTTCGTGGGGGGCAATAGTAGCGTTCCTGATTGCCCACTCTTCTGTGGACCACATGCGAGTGCGGTTAGGACCTTCTTTAATATTAAGCTCGGGAATGTCAATATCGGGAGTCTCAGAGGAAAGGGTGATGTTAGGAGGGATAGTGGTAGCTTTCAATTTCCATGAGTCTTGCTGATTCAACTGGAATTCCTTCTCCTTTTGATAAAATGCCTCCGGTAGAGTGCAGTATAAACATCCATGTCCGTAGGTTCCGCTAACTAAGATCTAGTGGTGGAAAAATATCAGTTCCCATTCTGGTGTGAACTACCATGTGAGCGGTAGTAGTAGTCGTGACAGTCAGTATTGTGTTGCTTTCCGTGCTGTATGTAGTGTTCCCAGGCATCATTGACGTCATCCGTAAGGATGGCAGGAATATTGTCGTCGTTGGTAACTGAGGAGGTATTATCTGTGGGAGCAGTGACGTGATGATAACCGTTAAATTGATCATGTTCAACAACATGGGGGTGAGAATTGAACTCACACATGTCAAAGATTTCTTCGGGGATGGTGGAAAGGGTATCCTCATCTGATTGCAATTCTTCCTGCTTGATATCGGCGTAATCTTCATAGTCCCCGTCATTCTTGTCATCAAGATAGTGACAATAGGGGGGGGTCCGAGGCTTTCGTCATGGCCTGCCCACTTCTTATTGTCGCAGTCGGTGTGCTTGAAGTTGATGCAGCCGGGGGAAACCATTGTGATTTCTTGTGGTATGGGAGAGATAGAAAGGTTGCTGGTATTGATAAAAGTGTTTGAAAGATTGCTGTCGTCTTCTGTAGCATCGATGCTCTGAGCGATGAAGTCTTGGACCTCAGTGGGATCGAGGGAGTATTTGTGCTTCCTTGATAGAGCGTCTGCCAACAGGTTTTCTTTTCCTGCTGTATGTTCAATAACCATTTCGAATTTTCTCATGTAAGCTTGCCATCGGCCTAGCTTCAGAGAGGTTTGTCATGGTCGGAGGAAGGAGAGTAGAGGTTGTTGATCTATGAGAACCGTGAATTTGTGGTCTCGGAGTTTAGCTTCGAAAAACTTCAAGGAGTCAACAATAGCGAGTAACTCCTTTTGGTAGGTGGGGTACTTCAACTGTGCGGGGCTGAATTTCCGAGAATGGAATCGACAGGTTTCAATTGATCCTAGTTCTCCTTGTCCTATCCACGGTCCTAGTCCAATATCACTAGCATCACATACCAGGTATTTTGGCGCTTCCTTGAAGTAGTCTCAGGGTTTGAGAATCTGTGGAGATTTCACAAGTTCCTTGATTTTCTCGAGTGCCCTGCTATGGGTATCCGTCCATCTTAAGGGTGCCTATTCGCCTCGCAGTTCTGACAGGGTGCTTGAGCAGGAGGCCAATTGCGAGCAAAACTTGTTTAGGAATATAACAACTACAAGTATACCTTGTAATTCCCGGCGGTTGCTGGGAACCTTGAAGTCCAATACTTTCTTGTGCTTCTTTGGATCCATATGTAACCCATCTGGAGTTAATATATGCCCTAAGATATCTAGGCATTTGGATGAAGAACTAGCATTTGCTAGCCTTCAACCAAAACCTTTCCTCTAGGAGTCGTTGTAGAACCTTCCGTAAGGTGACTATATTTCTCATCATAGGTATCTGAAAAGATAATAATATCGTCGATGTACATGACAAGGTCCTTGAAGACCATGTCCTTAACGATTTCGTACATGGCTCGGCTCATGGTGGAAGGAGCATTGCAGTCGCCTTGTTACATAATGCGACTGCGGTACTATCCCATATTTGTGAGGAAAGTGGAGTATTGTTCTGAGTCTTCTTCGATTCTGATATTGTGGTACCTATCTATTAGGTAATTGTTGCTCCAATATTTCCCAGCAGCGCCTAGCTCCATGAATTCTTCGATGCTTGGTAGAGGTGTGTGGTTGGGATACACCGCTTCATTACAATCACTGGCGTCCAGGTTACACCGTGGTTTGTTGGGGTCGTCTCGTTTGGCTTGTACGAACAGAACTACTGCATTGTTATCATGTTCTGCCAGATAAATCCTGCCTGAGGCTTCTTCTTTGATGAGCTGTTTCGTGAGCTCTACGTTAAATTTTGAGAGTGAGGGTCGTCATTTTAGTACCCACGTAGAGCCGGGTTTCGAGCAGATTTGGTGGTTGATAGTTCTGAGGGGTGGCAACACGTTGGGTGTGGTTGCCGGAAATAACTGGGCCAATTCAACAAAGGGGTTAAATTCCCGGTTTTCTCCGAGACTCATAGCAGAGACCATGAATTCGAAGAGTGGTAGAAGATAGTCTAGTGCTTCGTCTTCTATGAAGCCTGTAGCAGATGTGTCTTGCCCCGTAGTAAGCCCTGCCTTCCTCTATTCCTTGAGCACAAAGCATTCCATACCTGCGGGTTGGATTGTGACAGGGTTTGGACCTGCTGGGATTAAAGCGATCAGGGCTGTAAGCGCTGGCTTGCCTAGGATCATATCCCATCCTGCAAGATGGGCTACATACAGCGTTCTTGTTTCCATGTATCCTATGTAGTCCATTTGG
>Ga0307511_10005787_pt1 | contig 12500 bp, 11 predicted proteins | sample 13_EM_MG_FD_200266 | JGI IMG/M metagenome (GOLD analysis project Ga0307511, IMG submission 200266) | Populus trichocarpa ectomycorrhiza microbial communities from riparian zone in the Pacific Northwest, United States - 13_EM | ecosystem: Host-associated > Plants > Roots > Unclassified | place...
CCTCTCCACTTATCAGAAGACACACATTGGGAGTGCATTGGAATATGCATGTTGTTTCTGGACAAGACACCTTGTGGAGATTCCCAGCAAAGGCCATAATGCTGAGGAAATACACAAGGCAATTGACAAGGTCTTCACAACATGTGTGCTCTTTTGGATTGAGGTGCTCATCATCATGGGGAATCTCAACATTGGTGTACATGCCATTAATGACATCCAACAATGGTACACTTTGGTAAGTTCTAAATAGCCCACTTCTCACAGCCTATGCTTATGTCTGATTTAGGCAGGCTTTGTTTGTGAGTGGGCAGATGATAGCCAGTGTTTCATCTTGGAACACTTTGATGTAATCTGTGGCTCCCCATCCCAGATATACCACACTGCCCTACCACTCACCCCTTTGAAATCTTGGCTCCGCAAGTGCTACAGTACAGAGCTCTCAAAAGAGATCAGGGGTGGTCAAAGGTCTTCAAGCTGAGTGGGGGGCATGTGCCCATGCACTTTCCCTAGACCATATTCCAAGTGCCTTTACACACTGGAAAGACCTCATTGCAGTTGGTGTGGGGTCTTATGACATTATTACCCTGAGTGCAATCACTGGAAGCCACACATCCACCCTTTCTGGGCATAGTGGTTATCCAAGAGCCCTTGCCTTTTCATCAGATGGGATATTCCTTGTATCTGGGAGTGATGACAAAACTGTCAAGCTCTGGGATATTCAGACTGGTGGGGTTGTCAGGACCTTCTATGGTCATACTCAAGGCAGTTATTGTGTTACCACTTCACTGGATTGTGCCACAAATTGCTTCAGGTTCTACAGATAATACAATCCACTTGTGGGATGCTAGGACAGGGAGGTGTTGCTGTGTTATAGATCAGCACAATGGCCACATCAACACTGTTATATTCTCCCCTATAAACTCCCAACTCTTAATATCAGCATCTGCTGACAATACCATTCGGCAATGGGATATTGATGGTCACCAGATTGGGCCTGAATGTGAAGGGGAATATGTGGTTTTCTCCTCAGATGGGACCTGTTTCATTTCATGGGGGAAGTTAGCTGCCACAATTCAGAGCTCTATTTCTGGGGCAGTCATCACCAAACTCCAGGCTCCTAGCATCCCAGTGGGATATTACTGTTTTTCCCCTGATGACAGATTTGTGGCCAGTAGTTCTGACCACAAAATCTACATCTGGGACATCACTGGCTCAAACCCCCACCTTGTCAAGACCTTTTTTGGACATAATCACACCATGAGATCCATTATATTTTCAACCTCCCTTATCATATCATCTGGTGCTGGACCAATTGAGTTCTGGCAGATTGGTAACTTGTTGAAAAACCAAGTCCCAGTCAATTCAGCATCCAAACCACCTTCCTCAGCCCCAATTGTGTCTGTCAGTCTTGACACAAATAATGACATTGCTATATCAAGTGATTCAGATGGAGTGGTAAGAACTTGGGACATCCTAACTGGGCTCTGCAAAGCCTCCTTCCATATCCCACCCAGTTGCCTGAGGGATGTGCAGTTGGTTGATGGCAGGTTGATCCTTGTTTGGTACACATCTGAAAAAATTTGTATATGGGATGTTGAGAACAGAGAGCTCCTCCAAACAGTGGATGCACCACCCATGCTTCGGGCTCTCCCACCTAGGATATCAGCAGATGGGGCTTAAGTTTTTCTCCTCAGTGATGAATCTATTCAAGCCTGATCTATCTGGACAGGAGAGGTTGTGGGTATTGCAAGGGTAGAGAATAAACCATACCATTCTCTCATTGTTGATGGTTCAAGAGTCTGGCTCTGTTCTGAGGACTCACAACCTCAGGGGTGGGACTTCAGGATTCCAGGTTCAACCCCTATTCTTTTACCCAATACATCACTGGACATCACCTACTTGGATTCTCTCAATAATACTAGGTTATTTGATCAATCTGGGACTGAGGATATAGTCAATGGAAAACTGGCATTCCAATTGTCTGGGAGATATTCATGGCCCATCATGGTACAGTGGGATAACCAGCACTTGGTTACTGGGTATGGTTCTGGGGAGGTGTTAATTCTGGGCTTTAATCATGCAATCCATTGATAGGGACCCATAGTGCACACAAAGTATGCTGATGAGATTAAATACCAACACATTCCAATACATCCACCCCAAGCCTGCCTGCACTGCCAGTTTCCAACATACCTGGTGTTATGATATTTTCAAGTTTTGTGCTTTTTGATAGTTTTTTGACATGATCTGATATATTTTGCTTCCACCCAGTAAATGACTGTATATTAGTTTCCTTTTTTGATGTGGGTCACCCCTGTAGTAAACAAACTTGCAGCCTTGTTATTTGGTCTCCTCAGTGTTTGCTTTTCTTACTCACATACTGAGGTTTGTCTTGCTATTCTACATCTATTTTGTCCACTTCGACAATAGGGTGCTGAGTGTCCTCCAACTCCCGAGAGCTGCACGCAGGCTATATGAGGCTCCCCAGACCATCAAAGTACGGTAGTGGGGGATAAGTTGTGCCAGCTCACTAACCTCGATTATCGGGTGAAGGGTGGACAGTGTCCGGTATAACGTCAGATTAAATTCGGAAACGGGTGATAAAACGCGTCGTTACCCAACGGACCTGCTGGCCACAGGGTCACCCCGAGTCTTCCTCAGAGAGTGAAGTGGATTCCATCCGTCTCTTACCGGCGTGGTCCGAGCGCGAAGTGAAGGTATCAGCACCCACAGAGGGCCTTGTGTGGGACACATCAGGTGGGTTCACACCTGGGGAGATCACGAAAATGAGTGCTGGAACCGTTATACAGCGAGGTTGATCTTATCTCTATTGAACAACCGCGGCCATGCGCAACGTGCTCCAAAAATAGTACAAGTCATAATGTAGAGCAAGTGTGTATCGCATATGTCAAGAGTGAAGGAAAGGGGGTCATAAATCACATCAAAAGTTTGTCTATCGATCGTCAGTTGAACGGTAGTCGTAGGAAAGCAAGAGGCTGGGAAGGGGGAAGAGTTCTCGCGACAAGTAGCTTGGTAGCCCAGACAGAAGAGAGAACACGTTTAAGGAGCTGGGATAGGAGATACCTCCCGAACCTGTTCCAGAACCTGTCCAGTCCTCTCTCTGGTTTGTCCGAACCATTCAAATGCTTTCTTCGACTTCCTCTCAACATCCTCCGTCGCCTTAACCTCCTTCGCCCTCTCGTCGATAGCGGTCCCAATACGCTGTTTCAAATCCCACGAAGCCAGTCTCAACACCTTCCTCGTTTCTCGTCCAACCCTATCAGCATTCGCCTCAACCCAGTCCTCCGATTCTCCGGAAGCAGCAGCGTCCTTGAGCGACTTCTTGATGCGACGCCCGATTGTGCGAGGAACAGTGGAGGGGAGTTCGAGGACAAAATACCACGTCATGCCGATGGTGACAGCACCAACGATTGGGGCAACCCACTTGCGTGTGTTCTCGTTGCCCAGAAGGTCAGTTACCCTTACTATCCCCTCAATTAGTCCTCGGACCCCTAATGCTTGTCCACCAACCATGGTCAAGGCTCCCAAACCGACGGAGGCAACCCCAAGGGCAGTAGGACTGGCAATGGCATCCAGGTCCTTCTCGTCGCTGAAAACCACGGCGAATTGGTGGTGGAAGTCGTAGATGTCAAGGAAAGTTGTGTTAAGGAGGTCCGGCCGTAGAGAAAGACCGATTCCAACACTAGTGACAGTGTTGGTGGAACTCTTCCTCCTGGCGGACTTGGAACCACGAGCAGAGAACATCGCCTCGGGGATGAACACCCTTTTTGACTTGGCAACATCCACGGGCAGGTGCTGCTCGCCGAGTTGCTCAATACGGTGAACTGCGTTCGTGGTGGTGACACGGGCATCGTCCTCGGAAAGCTTTACGGCAAGATCGAGACTTGACAGCATCACACGCCTGACTTCACCGGCCCATTCCCAGATACCAAGTACGCCCGGGTAGGTGGGGAGTTTGATAGAGGAAGCGCCGCGAGCAACGTCCTCCAGCGCCTCGGTCAACTTGGCCTTGGCGTTGGAAGTCGCTGTACGCGTCCCTCTTTCTTCGATAACCTCCAGAGCCTCGTCAGCCGCTTCTCTCCCCTTGGTTATCCTTTCCAGGAGGGGTCGTGACTTCTTCAAGTCCTCTTCAGCCTTAGCGGCCTCGGATTGGGCAACAATCGCGTTGGCACTGACGAGGAAGTTGACATCCGATAGGAGTCGGGTGAGGTAGGTAGAAGCCGGTTGCAACTTCGACTTGGCCCTCTTCGTCAAAACGAAGGTGCGGAGGGCCGACTCGAGGTTCCTGAACGACTCGTCTTCGGAGGGGGGATTGACTGTGGAAGCGGAATCAACGAAATGAACAAGGTCTTCTGCATCTTCGTATGTTCGGGGACTGAGAGCCTTGATCTGTTCGAGGATGAGGCGACGACACTTTTTCTTGTCCCGGATTCCCTCAAACTTGTTGACGACGATGAAGAGGTAGGCCTTCTCGTTGCTAGCGGTCTTCAAAAACTCTTGAGCGGAAAGAGTGAAATGGTTCTCAGCGGAAACCACGAAGACGACGACGTCGATCTCCTCCTGACGGGCGAAGACAGCGGTGGTCTTGACGCTGTCCCGGTTGAGGCCAGGGGCATCTATCAGCGAGATGTCGACAACGCCGTTGTGAAGGAATGACGGAGCAGGGGAGCGAGGGTCGGAAAGGTAAACCTTGAGAATTTGTTGGCCATTCTCATGCTCGGATACGATCTCGTCGAGGTCTGTGAGGCTCGCGCGAGCGAATGTGGATTCGTCGGAAAGGTCGTACGCAACACCATCCTTGACGACGTGAACTTCTTCGACGCCACCGATCTCGGCAGCATCGTGGACTTCACAGAACGCAGTCGTGCAGGGTTGCTGATCCACAGGCATCACAGAACGTCCGAGGATGGCGTTGACGAATGTAGATTTGCCAGCGTTGAGATCCCCGGTGACGAGGACTTTGGATGATGTATCCTCGACACGGGCGCGGAGCTTGTCCATATGGCTCAAACCAGTCCCGATCCGGTCGTCGATCAACTTGGCAATGGATGACTTTTCGAGCTGAGTAACCAATGTAGCGGGGGAAGAGGAGTGAGTTCCAAGCTTGAGGTCCAGCCGGAAGACATTGAAGTCAAGAGGATCTGGAGCAAACGAAGGAGGTTCTGTAGCTTCGTCTGTAGGAATATCTTCCTCCTTCTCTGAGACGTCTGGGAGAGTGATGGACCGGACCAAACCGCCCCTAACAGGAGATATAACGACGTCCGCCCGGAAAGAAGAATCGTCTGCGACTGAAAGAGAGCGACGGGTGGTGGGACGGCGGGCCTCCGAGGTCTGAGGTTGATCCCCGAGCACTGGATACCTAATGACCCAATGTTCGTTGTTGAATGACCGAAGGTCACTGAGGAGGGACTTGGTGGAACCAATCGCGGACAGAACCCTGGGGAAAGCGAGTGAGAATCCAAAGGTGCAGCAAGTGAATCCAATGGACGGACTTGTCTCTCTGTTCAACATAGACTTCCTCTCCCTGCATGTCCTCCTTCACTGTCGGCTCCGGTTCTGCGCGGTAGGGGGACGACGCAAGAAACATCGCAGGTGAGTAGCCCTGGAAGTACGACTGGGACATTTTGGAGATGGGAGGATGCGGAAAGGTCAGCCGTTAGACCTGTAGCACACGGGAGTTGACCAGTAGTGTCGAACGGGTAAAATGGTTGATGACGGTCGGAGTAGGATTGAACCGGAGTTCCCCGGAATTCCACGCGGCCACTCGGCAGTTTAAGCGCGCACTGCGGAGCCTTTCGAGCCCCTCCTCTCGAATCAACGCATTTCCCTCGAACATCGACCTCTTTGTTCCGTCTATTTGGTATGCCTCACTCGTGGTACTCCGAGCGGAATTCGCAGACGACGATATCGTGGCTTGGTTTTCGGGGTGACCCTCCCAACTGAGCGTGAACGTGTGCATGACGTCGACAGTGATGTCAACACAACAAGCGACGACAAACGACGGTGGCGGTCCGAACACATCATACCGCCAACGGGCAGACCACTGGGAATTGTCAGTTCGTCTCAGATTCAAAGAAGCCGCTGCTATCCGGTTGCCTGCTCCACTCCCAGCTCGACCTGCTAATTGACACATAAGACCACCCTCTCAGCTTGAATGTTCCCAAGTTTCCCTCAACCGTCGGGCCAGCCAGCCACGTCATTCCCACAACCACCAGCCACCACGGCACGCCACACGAGGCCACACGCCGTTTAAATTGACTTCTTTGTTCTCTGTGCCGTACGTACACGGCCACCCGTCTCGCAGTATATAATGCTTAGCGTCCAGCTCGACATGATGTGATCCAGCTTTCTTCTCTTTTGTTTGCGCACGCCGTAAACCATGTCCCTCCCTCAGGCTTTGGAAGAAGCACTATTCGACTCCCTGTCCACTGGAACCTTTGTAGACGTCAAGCTCTACGCATTCTCCCAACGCACTTCCTCTGGCCGCGTTCGAGCCCCAAAGCCGCTTTACGCCAACAGCCACGTCCTTCGAACCGTTCCGTATTTCCATTCGTGTGAGGGATCCTTCGCGTTTTCTCCGCTGGATTGTTACCAACAATCGTTGGGTATCTCACCCAGTGCTCTCTGATACATTCTCTGAGGGGAAGTTGAAGGATCTTCGGGGCCCCTTCCCATCTGACCAGCCCACCGAGTTGGACAATCATGGCTTCTTGGACGATAACGATCTAGAAAACGTTGACGACAGCGCAGACCTGACTGTCGGGACTCCACAACCGACTGCCAAGACCACAGAGATCACTCCGGTGAAGCCCGGGGTGCCATCGAAGAATACGATATATGGCATTGAGCTCACCCCCGCATTCTCTCCCGGGTTCGGGTTTTGGTTCGAAAACGTGGGCGCTGTGCCGCCCAACCGCCCTACGCAACCGGTAGACTCGGGTACCCACCTCGGGAAAGGGAAGGTCGTGGTCCTTCGTGACGTATCTTTTGTGACGTGAGTGTTGACCGTCCTGGCTTTCAAGAGCGTCATGGAAGTTGACGGTCGTCTCCAAGCCTGAGAGCTGTACTATTTTTCCTCTACTGGAGAGATTATCTTCAATTCCCCGAGCCCTACTGCACCCAGCGCCTTCAAGTCGCCGAATGCGAAAGACTTCTGCGCCTCTGCAAAAGCTGTCTACCAAGCCGCGGATAAGGTTCTCCAGATCCTCTCACCACTTCCCGAGTAATTCATAACTCTCTTCCAGTATGACATTCCGGTGTTGAAGAAGCTGGCATTGGATTGGATTCGAGCCAAAACCGATTTCCGTGATGTCGTCCGGGAGTTGACGTCCGATTTCACAGCAATGTACGGCTTTTTCTCGTTCACTCCTATGCCCAGGCTCATGGGAACAAAACTAGGTTCCCGGAAATACAAGAGGTTCGCCTACAACAGCTCGCCAGCGCATTGTGTGCAGGTGACAGGGAAAATACAACCAAGAATTTTATGTCCACCATTCGAAGCTCCATCCATGGAGATCCCGACTCAAGCATTGATCCTGAAACTAGGGGTGCGATATTCGACATGCTGGCCAAAGGGTACACGCAGACAACCGTGGCCCCATATGTCGCCCCCGCCGTGAGTTACACTCTCCGCCTACCATTTCAACATACTGACAATCGGTTGGTTAGCGGCCCGATCGACCCGCCCACTGGCAGTACCTCCGAGGAGCCTTGCAGGAGTCCCTCATGTCTGGAAATTTTCTCGACAGGCAAATCAAGGCATACAGAGGGAGGCGCCAGGATAACCAGCTGATGCGGCCGACTTCTGTCCACTTCTCCACTGCAAGTATACCACAAGCCACGATGAACAGGATACTCCAGGGTGAGTTTCCCGAATTCAACTCGGAACGATGGCGTCATTACGTCCTGATAGAGTCGATTAATACATATTCATCATCCAAACACGAGGACGAATCCGACAGTGACCTGGAGGACGACAGAGACGAACGGCCTGAACAGTCGAAGCCACACGACGCCTGGAGCTTTGGGAGCCTGTAAGTCCATCATACTTGACAAGGAGATGGATGTGTCTAGATCCACGGGTAGGTTCGGACAGCACGTGGGGATTACGAAAAACGGATCATGGAAAACGTACGTTGCAATCCTTCGCAGCTATTTTCCAACACACTAAAGGGAGTCCCGGCAGTTGGCAGGCCGCTTTGTTTTTCGTGTACTCAGGCAAAATCGCTTTCTCTCCAATTCGGTCGCGAGGCGTGTCGCGATCACAACCGCCCGAACTCCAACGGATGGGTTTCTGCTCCCCCAAGTCCGCTTTTGTGTTGGCGGAGAAGGTGTGTGTGATTATGCCCGCTATGTTGGAGTATAATGCCAAACAACTCGGAAAGCTCGCACTTCAAAACCTGCAAGATCGTGCCCGGCTAGACATCATGCGACAAGTCACTGCGGAGAACGTCATGACCGAGTACTTCTCAAAGTTTGTCAACTCGTGCGTTTGCCTCTTCCACGCCGTATCGCCCTCATTCACCCCGCTGTGCTCCGTAGCCACCCACCGTTGCTTCAGGCCATCGACAACATCATGCGGAAGAAGCGTAATGCAGAAACGGACGCGGTGGTCAGGAAGAGGCTCGTAGAGTCCAAAGGAGATGAACCTCACGTTTCCGCAGCGCTCGAACTCTTCCTTCAAAGCATGATCGAGGCCAACAACCGAAGGATCATCGGTCATTGCACTATTTGTAACCGCGGGTATAATGTGATCATCGACCAGCCCAAGGACGGGCATTGTCAGAGTTGTGTTGCTCAGAGAAGGAAACGGTACAACTGGTAAACGTTTTCGGCCCTTGTGTTGCATGCCCCCCATTGGGTCGTTTGCTGGTCAAACCCCCCTTTGTTATCAGACTCGTACGTTTCGTGTCGTCTCGTAATTGCGATCGTTGTCCCCCGACATAAAAAACGACTCAGATCGAAGAACCGAGAACCCCGACAGTTGCTTTTAGGCGCCCAAGCGCGAATGTGTGGATGTCAGTGACGCCAACGCAACAAACAACTGGTACTCGGTCCCCACCCGAACACATATATATATGTATACTAATTGCGTTTGCCAGCTGGGACATACCCACGGAGACGCGTCACAAGTGTAAATGTAGAAGTCCAAGTCCGTAAAATGGTGGGGATGGAGTCAACATAGCGGTCATCAATTGAAACTTGAAAGCTCCGCTAGTACGGAGATGGCGGGAGGGTTGACGAGCCCGGAAAACGTTTCTCCTCGTACTTGTGATGCCGCGATGGGGAGGAGAAGAGCAGATGACAAATTGGGAGGGGCACACACGTGAGTTACATAACCCCCAAGTCCAGACTCCAGACCCCAAAACCTTTTGTAAGCCTTTTCGATTTTGGAGAGGTCAATGCAAAAACCACAAGACAGGACTTATAGTCCCGGGAATAGGATCTAGTTTTCTCCCCTCTTGTTCGCACACCGTAAACCATGTCCCTCCCTCAGGCTTTGGAAGAAGCACTATTCGACTCCCTGTCCACTGGAACCTTTGTAGACGTCAAGCTCTACGCATTCTCCCAACGCACCTCCTCCGGCCGCGTTCAAGCCCCAAAGCCGCTTTACGCCAACAGCCACGTCCTTCGAACCGTTCCGTACTTCGATTCGTGTAAGGAATACTTTGCATGTTCTCCGCGGGATTTTTACCGACAATAGTTGGGTATCTCACCTAGTGCTCTCTGATACATTCTCTGAGGGGAAGTTGAAGGATCTTCGGGGCTCCTTCCCATCTGACCAGCCCACTGAGCTGGATGATCACGGCTTCTTGGACGATAACGACCTAGAAGACGTCGACGACGACGGAGAGGCAGGGCTGACTACCGAGACCCCACAGCCGACTACCGAGGAACCAGAAACCACTCCGGAAGGGCCCAAGACGCCATCGATGAATCCGATGTTCGGCTCTGGGTTTACTTCTGTGTTCTCACCAGAGATCAAGCCTCGGCTCAAAAGCACGGACGTTGTGTCATCCACCCGCTCTACACAACCGGTGGATCCAGGTACCCACCTCGGGAAGGGGAAGGTCGTGGTCCTTCGTGACATATCTTTCGTGACGTGAGTGTTAACCGTCCTGACTCTCGAGGACGTCGTGGGAGTTGACGGTCGTCTCCTAGCCTCAGGGCTGTACTATTTTTCATCTATACCGGAGAGATTATCTTCAATTCCCCGAGCTCTGCCACAATCGTTGCCTCCCAGTCGCCGAATGCGAAAGAGTTCTACGCCTCTGCAAAAGCCGTCTACCTAGCCGCGGATAGGGTTCTCCAGATCCTTGTCGCCACTGCTTCTCCTGACTGATAACATTCTTCCAGTATGATATCCCGGAGTTGAAGGCGCTGGCGCTAGATTGGATTCGAGCGACGACAGATTCCCGTAATGTCGTCCAGGAGTTGACGTCCGATTTCACGGCAATGTACGTCTTTTTTGCTCGTTCGCTCCTATGCCCGGGCTCATAGGAACAAAACCAGGTTCCCGGAAATATGGGAGGTTCGCCTGCAACAGCTTGCCAATGCACTTTGTGGGACTGACAGGGAGAACACAACCAAAAAATTGATGTCCACCATTCGAAACTCCGTCCATGGAAATCCTGACTCCAGCATCAATTCTGAAGCTATGGGTGCTATATTTGACATGCTGGCCAAAGGGTGCACGCAGACAACTGTGGCCCCATATATCTCCCCCGTGAGTTACACTATCCATCCACTATTTCAACACCCCAACTATCGGTGGGTCAGCGGCCAAATCGGCCCCCCAACTGGCAATACCTCCAGGGAGCTTTGCAGGAGTCCCTCATGTCTGGGAAATTCCTCGACAAGCAAATCAAGGCGTATAGAGGGAAGCTTCAGGATAACCAGCTGACAAGGGCGACTTCGATCCACTTCTCCACCGCGAGTATACCACCAACCACGGTGGACAAGATACTCCACGGTGAGTTGCCCGATCCCTCTCATAGCGACGGCGCCGTTACCTCCTAATAGGGCCGATTAATACATATTCATCACCTGAGCACGAGTACGAATCCGACAGTGACCTGGAGGACGACGAAGACGAGCGCTCTGAACAATTGGAGCCACACAATGCTGAGGGCCTTGGGGGATTGCGGCTGTAGGTTCAACCAACTTGCAGGGTGATGAGTGAATTTACATCTACGGGCAGGTTCGTACAGAACATAGGGGTTATGAAAAATGGGTCATGGAAAACGTACGCTACAATCCTTCACAGCTGTTTTCCAACACACTAAAGGGAGGCCCGGTAGTTGGCAGGCCGCTTTGTTTTTCGTGTACTCGGGCAAAATCGCTTTCTCTCCGATTCGGTCCCAAGGTGTGCCGCGATCACAACCGCCTGAACCCCAACGGATGGGCTTTTGCTCCCCCAAGTCCGCATTTGTGTTGGCAGGGAAGGTGAGGGTTCTTCCACCTGCTGTGTCAAACTTGAATACCCAACAACTCGGAAAGATCGCACTTAAAAGCCTACAAGATCGTGCCCGGCTAGACATCACGCGACAAGTCACTGCGGAGAACGTCATGACTGAATACTTCTCAAAGTTTGTTAACTCGTGCGTTTGCCTCTCTCGCGCCATATAGCCCTCATTCACCCCACAGTGCTCGGTAGTCATGCGCCGCTGCTTCGGGTCGTCAGCGACGTCGTGCAGAAGAACCGTAATGCAGAAATTGACGCAATTGTCAGGAAGAGACTCGCGGAGTCCAAAGGGGATGACCCTCATATTTCCGCAGCGCTCGAACTTTTCCTCAAAAACATGATCGAGACGAACGGTGGACGAATCATCGGCCATTGCACCAGTTGTTATGGCGGGTATAGTGCCAGCGACCCGCTTAAGGACGGGAAGTGTCAGAGTTGTCCTGCTCAGAGCAAGAATCCGTTCGGACGCCGTCGGTAAACGTTTTCGGCGCTTGTGTTACTTGCCTCCCGGGCTGTTTCAATGCTGGTCAAACACCCATGTTTAGTATCAGAATCGTGCGTGCCGTATCGTCTTGTAATTGCAATCGTTATTCCTCGACATTAGAAACAACTCAAAATTGAAGGACTGAGAACCCCGACAGTGGCGAGGGTTGCTGTTGGTCAACATTTCAGCTTCCTCTGAAATCGGCGGACGTGCACGTGGGAACGGACCCCGAGTACCCTTTCGAGACTCCTATAGCCCCTGTGACAAAGCGCAGCGCGGTGGCCGTTCTAATTGCTCCAACCTGTCGGAATTGCATCGTGACCTACTTCGAGCGCGCAGGGCCGGCCCGTTGCTGTCTGGTTCCTGTAGTCAAGCCTCCAAGACTCATCTGTGCGAGTGGGTAAGGGAATACGGACTCACACACCAGAGTGTGACCGCGCGTTATGTAACCACGTGACTGTTCCCACGGTTGGTCATCCAGTAGACCGATTCGGAGATGTACACACGCGTCGTTTTTTTGTCATTAACACC
>Ga0307511_10005788_pt1 | contig 12500 bp, 9 predicted proteins | sample 13_EM_MG_FD_200266 | JGI IMG/M metagenome (GOLD analysis project Ga0307511, IMG submission 200266) | Populus trichocarpa ectomycorrhiza microbial communities from riparian zone in the Pacific Northwest, United States - 13_EM | ecosystem: Host-associated > Plants > Roots > Unclassified | place...
CATTTGATATGATCGACTTTTTTTTTTTGCTTCCCTTGAAAGATTTTTTTTCTCAGTAGGCATGGAAATTCTTCCACTCTTTATCCCTTACTCTATACGCTTAGCCACGACCACAACATTAATGAATTGTTGTGCTAAACTACCCATCATGTGCTTGTAGTATAATGCTTTGAGCGTATTTACGAATAAGGTAATCATCTCTTTATTTAAAAGTGAAGGATGTACCTATGTAGCCAAATCCCTCCATTTTTTAGCATACTCTCCCATGTATTTTTTGTCCCTTTTCTCTAGATGAAAAAAACTGGTTCTACTAGGGGAAATATCCATATTGTACTTATATTGCTTGATGAAAATGTCAATCAGATCTTTTCATCTTTAAATCTTTGTGTTATCTAGTCTTATGTATTAGCTTAGCGCTGCTCCACTTAAATTGTCCTAAAAAAAATGCATTAGTAGGTTTTCATCGTACACTACTTCTCTTATTTTGTTACAATAAGACTTGAGATAGGTGATAGGGCATTAGGTTCCGGTGTATTTGATGAAATTAGAAGCATGGAACTTCTTTAGTGCAACCACGTTCGGGACCAAATAAATTTACATGACTTAAATGGGATCATACAAATATACTTCCTCAGTAGCCCTTATTCTAGCTTCTAATGCTTCCATCTTATCCTGATTAATATCTTCATATGATTTTTTCTTATGAGATTCACTAACGAGTGTATCTACAACTACAAGGGCCAGTGTTGGCATTGTTGTCTACACAAATGCTGCATTATACTAAGGTTTTTAACTTTGTTCGCCAATCCTTTCCTAGGGTTGATTTGTTGCTTGATTCTAAATAAAAGTGGCAAACCAATTGGACGGGCTTTCACCAGAAGTATTTCTAAGTGTTTGCTCGAGCATGCGAACCATGACCTTCAGGGAACCCAACTCTTCTTGGAAGTGGGCATCATGGTAAGTGCGTTCTTCGTCTTCCATATTTCTTGTTAAAGTCGAGTGTTGTAAACTCTACGGATTTGAGCTTTTTTAAGGACCTGTATTTCAACCTGGAATGCACTCATTTAAACTCTAAGATATGAAAGTATGCATGCTTATGAATGCAAATATATGTACACATGTATCGGATATAGATTAACTTGTTCGAAGAGCTAATCCATGACTTTCTTATTAAGTACGAGCGAAATCCATAGTCTGATAGATTTGAAGAGATCTTTCCTAAGTCCTCGAATTGGTTGAACTTCATACACATTAGAAGGTACTATAAAATAGTGGGTTTAAACCCTTTTCATTCACAAAAAACAGGTAGTTCATACAAGGAGTTTACATTATGGAATAAGACTTTTATACATCTCTACTCATTCCCAAATGACATCCCTATATTGGCTACATTTTTTAAAAAAAGCTAAAACCTCACTCAAATACCCTTCATAGTTGCCAATATTATTACAGATCATGGAGGCCTTCACTCACAGCTCATTTTCCTTCAGAGCCACCATACCAATCAACTTGTTTATCTGCTCATTCTTGTAGTGGAACAAAGTGTTGTCTTGAAGCAATGCATTGTTGCTTGTAGCTAGTGACTCGTTGTTCTTATCCAATATCTGAATTATCCTATCTAGTTATTGAATTTGGTTCCTAGCCCTCTAAAGTTCTTCTTATTCAATGTTGAGCTCAGTTATCTTCATGTTTAGTTGTACATCGGAGTGACTGATGTGATCATACCAATCTTTGAATTTTTATCTCAACTCTTCTTCAGATTTTAGGTTTTGCTCTTTCAGTTTCTTCAACTCCTCCTTTTAAAACTCTAGCTTAGACTGGACTATAGAGACCCAATCTCTCAAAACATTTGCTCTATTTTGATATTCTCTTATGTTTGACTCGGCTACCTTTCTTGCTTCTCTCTCATCATCAGCTTGGGTCTTGTATTGAGCTCTTAAGCTTCTTTCTTCCTCAATACTGAGATTAGCCAATCTATTCTTTTTCTTTTCAGTCTCCAACCTCATTCTGTTGTGATCCATTTCTTTTTTCAAAAAAGTTATCAATCCTTTGTCAGATTGTCTCCTGTCCTCATAACCCTTTTATACAATTACTAGTTCCTTTTTCAACATCACATGCTTGTTTACTAGATTATCATACTTGGTCACTCTTTTCTTCAATTGCTCTTGGATCTCATGCATAATTTTCTCAAACTTCATGGCCATCTCTTGATCGTTGTTTTCCCATTTTAATTTTTGCATTAATATAGCTATTCGTTCATCCTTCTCTCTTAACTACTAGTTTAAGAAGGCCTTCATCTTTTCTTCTTCAAACAACTGGTTTTCTAAGAATTTTTGCTGACTCATGTTATTACTTAGCTCAATTCTCAGCTTATCCAACTTATCTTGCAGCTTTTGTTCGTTGTTGACCCTTTTTCTCACCCTTTTTCTCTTGGGTTTTCTAGTGACAAATGATCTTGTTTTTTTTAACTACCATTTGGCTTTGCATTCATGTGCTTCTAAGTACCTCGAATAATCCATCGCTTCTCCATACTAAGTAATTAGGGTTGACTAAGGATTCCCCTTCCTGTATGACTGAAAATGAGAGTTTGTATGTGAAGGAGAAGTTTATTTAGAATATTTTCTTTGCTAACAAGACTATACAGGGTTCTGATGGTGATCATTTGTTTTGGGTTGAAGGTGATTTATTGCCTTTAGAGGGTGTTCTTCATGTTACAGATTCAAGGACGAATCCTCTTATATTTAGAGGGATGATACGATCTATGCAAGAGTTGAACAATCAGATTTGGATTTTAGAATAATGTTTTCTATTGTCTAGTTTTGAACTAACAAGCATACATCAAAATTCGATTGTTGAATCGAGTTGAAATTTTATCAAAAGTTTCAAGAGGTATTGTTCTATACTAAATTAAAATTTCAAGCCTATCAGATTTAAGAAAGGCATCTCGATATAGGTCATAATGTGTTGCATGAATTTTTTTATGTGTTGCCTTTTGACTTGTGGATTTCTTATTTGAAAATGATTTTTTTCCTAATAATACAAAGATATTTAGCAGTTTATTTTTGGAAGTTTTCTAATTCTACAAGGATCTTTAATGAACAACAATATAGTTTTTAAATGTGGCAAAGATTCTTTATTTATCCTAGCTACTTAAGGAAATGAGAGCTGGAGTACTTTGTTTGTTTTAGACTATTTAAGCTTGTTTCATGAAGAACTATATTTATTATTAGGGTTTTGTATTATGTTCATTGTTGTGGACTTGTTTGACTTTACCTTTAATTTGGGTTCATGACAACCCAGTAGTCGTTACTTAGGGTTTATTAAGTGTTTTGAGCTTTAATTTTTTTGGATTTTGTTTTGGGCCTCAGATCAATTATCTATTAGGGTTATTTAGAAGGACTATATATGTTTTTCATGGTTGTCAAATTTTGACAGCCTTTTGTTATTGAATAATTCAGGTTTTTGCCAAGTGCAAAACATGTTTTTTATTTAGACAGAGATCAACAACTAACCTATCAATGTATAAATGACATTGTGGCGTCTTTGTATACTTTGGGTTCATGTTTTGTTATAACTAACGGGTTCAAGTTTTTTTAAAATACCTTGAATTCTTAGATACATGGCTATTTTTAGGTCCATGTTTCTTTTCAAACCTTAATTTTGAATTTCTTAATTTTGAATTTCTTGGATTGTTTATCAATTTTGTTGTGGATTTCTGAATATTTATATCCCACGGTTTCGCATCAATAGCTTCCTTCGTAACATTAATCTTGTGATTTCCTTCCTTCCGCTACAACCTGCACATAGCATCTGTACAAATGGTCGTACCTGTGAGTTGGACTATTAGTATCAATACCACGGCAGTTGTGATCAAGAACATAAGAACGCTTCATATCTTTTCTCCATCGTGTGAGAATATATCGCGGCGGGATCTCCTCCAAGCCATTTTGGTTAAGAACATTTAATGCATGCCTACATAAATAAACAATCCACAAGCACAAAGAACATCCCTAGTCTCCCGCTTGCTTCCTTCAATTTCAACTTGTTCTTTGACAATATATGTCATCACCTGCCCATCAACATAAGCTTGTCTTGTTCTAAAACAGGAGAACATGCCCTCCACCTCCTTATGAATCTCCTCAAGATTTTCTTTTTGTACAACCTTGACAGCTGCAGCTCCAAGTAACATCTTGGTTTTAGCATAAAACTTGAATTCCTCAAATCCATATCAGCCAAGGATTCAAGCCGATGATTTTCCTGTAGAGCTTTGATCATAATTGTCCCAAATTACTTTGAGAGAAGCATGGCTATCCAGATGTCCTTCAAGAAATTAAAGATGGCAGTCTCATTTTAGTGCAGCAGTAACATTCCTGCCAGTGTCTGTTTCAAATAAGCTGGAACCCACCTTTTCCTGTCTTCGTGTAATGCTTGGATCCATCTATGATCCCTAATTCCATGACGCTGTGTCATATCTTCCCAAGCAGCTTCAAATTCCTCAGGCTCGAGGAAGTAGTGAACTACTTTCTATTCAATGATACTTGAGTTGCTTCAAAATAAAACAATTCTCCCAGAGTATATCTGGAATTCCTTGCATGAGACGTGACAAAATAAAACAATGAGAAGCTCTGGGGAAACATCAGCAATAGCAGTTTGCGAGGTTCTACATTGGTCAGTGATGATAGCTTGCGGAGGACGTCCTAACATGCAAGTAAGCCATGCCCTCTACAGCCATGCATATGATTCAGTGGTTTCACCGGCAAGCATACCGCAGCCCAAGAGGATGGCATGGTGGTTTTCTCCAATAAATGCAACCAGTGGTGCTTCAAATTTGTATGTCAAGCACACAGTGTCACTTGCAATTACATCACAGAAATAAGCAGATGCAACCCTAGACCTTGCATCAGTCCAAAACAAATTTCTCATGTATCCTTTCTCGTTAAGATCTACCACGTAAAAGAAGTTGGGATCTGTAACTGGAACAGAGGTTTGAAGAGTAGAGGAGTTCTTATTAAAATAAATCATTATTTCTTATGTATGTATGTATGTATGTATGTATGTATGGTAGTGAAATTAAAATAAAATAAATGAGGGGCCAATATGAAAATATTGTAAGGAGCAACTTAAGGTTGAAATAAAGAGAACCCTAATTCAGTCCCTAACTTGTATACACATTCTCAATTACATTCTAAACTCTTACATTCTTATCACTTAGGCCCCACATATCTCTTGTATTTCTCAATTGAGTCCTTTTGTTCGTTTCTGTTAATATTTTCAAACTAATGGGATTTTTTTTAACTACATCTAATGTACATATTCTATGCAATAGAACGGCATCATTTTAAATAACGATTGATAGGAAAATTAATGAATATTAATAGGTCTTGCTTGAGAGTTTTCTATAACAATTGGTACCTAATTGGTAAACATGATACATTTGTGATCCAATTTAGACGAGTACATAGGATGGGGACTAAATTGAGGTATTTCTACAATAAACCAAATAGAGTTACAACTAAAATAAGTGAAAATACAATGCCAAATTCACTTAAAATTAAATCAATAAAAAAGAGATTATGCATATAGTTCATTGTTTTAGATGTTGAATTAGTAAATGCATGAACGAAAATCTAAAGAAGTAGGAAAAGGGAAGAAAAAATAAAGTATAAAACATTAAGGAAAAAAATAAATGAGATTTCTTTGTTTAGTTTAGGTATTTTCCTCAAAAAAATAAAATAAAAAAGTGAAGGGAAAGTTTCCATTACTTGAGAATATATAGTATATAGATTGAAAAAAAAAACTAATTAAATCTCACTATTTTGCAACCATGCATAAGTCACATATAAATAAAATGTTATTTAGCTTATGATGTAAATACCTTACAGGTTGCTAGAGACTTTACTAGTTAGGTTGAAGCAAAGATGGGAGATGAAGAAATTGTGTATTTTACACTCTACAAAATAACAGGTACAAGCCAACCCTCAGCAAAATGGAGAGGGAGGAAAATCATAGAAGACTGAAATTATTTAATCAGCCATCACCTAGCTACCCTATGGTTCCAATGCAGTAAGGTAATGGCAACAAGAATTTGGAGACTCTGCTCCTCTTATTGTTTTTGTATAAAGAGATGCTCACCCAACTCAGAATCCCTAGTCTTGCAATTGCAAGACCAACAGTTCAATCTTGCCACCCTACCACAGCCCTACAAGACTGCAATTATATTTACAGAGAATTTGCAGCAGCTTCCTATGGCGGGATTATGCTTGCTTTTCTTCTACCTCACGAACCCTATTTTGCGACTCTTCAAAAGCTTCTAGTGCGACACTGTAATGTTCAAGAGAAATCACCCCTTCCTCCACAACTTGTAAAGCACTTCTATACAATTGATTAAACCATTGCATATGATCGGTAGAATCAACATCATTGGAACTATGGTCTGGAATATACAAGCGCTTGTAATCCTTTTTCCATCGTGGCAGTATATACTTACATGGGATCTCCTCTACTCCATTGAAGTTAAGCACACACAATGCATGGCGGCATAAGTACCCATAGAAGTTGAAGCAACTGCAGATGCAACGAACCTCTCCTGCACTTCTGTTGTATAAAACCTCAAAGTCTCTAATTTCCCTCCTATTACTCTCACCCAGAACACGCTCTTTGACCAAAAATATAATGATTGGCCCGTCAACGTGTATCTGTGTGGTGCTAAAACACGAATACATTTCTTCCACCTCAAATTGGAACTTCTTGAATATTTCCTTGCTGTACAACTTCGACAGCTGCAACTCAAATGAACATCTGGTTTTCAAAGCGGGGCCTACGCTTCTGGACTCAATATCTGCAATAGTTTCTTCCTTGTGCTTTTTTTGTAATGCTAGTTCATACTTGTCCAGAAATTCTTTTAAAGGAGTTTGTTTATGCACGTATCTCTCAAAAAATGGATTTAGGATCTCACCTGACCGTGAAGCGGACATTCCAGCAAAAACTGTGTCTTTTAAATAAACAGGAGCCCACCGAACACGATCTTCATATAATGACTGAAGCCATTCATGATCACCAACTCCAAATCGCTGGACCATAAATCCCCATGCTACTTCAAATTCAATCACTTTCAAAGTTTCATAAACTGCTTTCATAAACGCTTTTTTTATAGCATCATAGTGGCGCAATCCTCCCAGTTTTTCTGGTACTCTTTTCATGATATGCGACAATCCAAAACAATGATGAGCTCTTGGAAACGCCTCTGCTATTGCGGTTTGCAAAGTTCTACACCTGTCTGTAATAATAGTTTGTGGACTGCAACCTGACATACATGTAATCCATGCCTTGAACAACCAAATATAAGATTCAGTTGTCTCGCCTGCAAGTAGGCCGCAGCCCAGTAAAACAGACTGGCTATGGTGATTCGTTCCAACAAATGCCACCAGTGGGATCTCAAATTTACTTGACAAATACGTGTTGTCAATATAAACAACATCACCAAAGTAACCACAAGAAGCCCTTGACCTAGCATCAACCCAAAACACATTTCTCAGATGCCCCTCATCATTGAGATCCATCAAATAAAAGAAGTTTGGATTCGTCAACTGCATCCGACAAAAGTAGTTATAAATAGCCTGTGCATCACCCCTTTTAAGGTTCAGTTGATCAGGAAGTTCAGAAAAATTCATAACATCTCTTGCATTCAGACTTGAGTTCCCATTACCTTCTGAATCTATGACAAGTGCTCGATACAACTTAATGGTACGTCCCTCAGCATCTGAATTACTTGAAAGGGACTTCCTTTTGTTTCCAGTACTCACCTTCTTAACAGGTCTGTATATCTTAGCCCCTAACGAGTGGTTGTGTTCAAGCATGACCTCTAACACCCTCCACCTCTTGGAGTCCGCCAACCTCATCCTTACCATTGCAGGACAACCAGTTCTTGTTTCCTTTCTTAAACGATTGACATCTTTAATTCTTTTAAAACCCTGACTACTGCAACAAAGCACTGCACCATATTTCTCCCGACTATTCCGCTTGAACCACGAGTTCTTCACCCTAACACGAAATCCCACTTCCTTGGCATAACAGTTGTAATAATTGTAAGCATCATCATAAGACTCAAACTCCATCCCAACCGCAGGAGCAACAAATTCCTTCTTTTCTTCAGTCCCATCATCCAATTCTTTTTCCTTCTCATTCAATTCACCATTAGTCAATCGCTCATTACTACACCCTGCTTCAGCCATCTATTATATCACCAAAAATAACATGATGAAATATTTAGGCTCCAATCAATTACTTGTGGGAAAGTTTAAAATTTTTCCAAGAAACAGAAAACTAAAGAAAATGCATTTACTAACTAAAAATGAAAATGCATGTTTCTTGAAAATTCTCCATTTTTTTAGAAAATTGAAAAACACCATCCCTTGCTTCCTCTAATATTTTATGCTAAAGAGTCCCTTGTTTTTTTTTTAATTTAATAAAAATGTTTCCTTAGTTTTTACAAAAAAAAAAAAAAAATTCTGAGGGTAAACACGACCTAAATCATCGAATTTGTTAAATTTTGGTAAAATCCTAGGAACCGAAAGACTCAACCTAATCAAAAGTGAATTTCACCGAAACAAAGGAAATCTGTTTTTTTATTTGTTTAGAATATTTTTCTTTTGTGTGTGTGGATATATATCACACTTCCGGAACCGAAACAAAAGGGATCGGATATATTAAAACAAACCCTAATAGATGAAAGAATAAGCATAAATTGAAAGCAAAAGAGCTGGGGAATTATGAAAGCACTTACCGGCTGGGAACACGGGCTGATAATCCGGTGACCTGAGAAAATCGCAGAGGCGACTGTGACTGTGACTGTGATATGTAAAGGTTTTTGGTTGGTGAAAGCGAGAGAGCTGGACGGGTGACTTTAGAATTTCCGTATGTTAGATCGTTTCCGGCTGGTTTCTTCCGGGTGTTATCAAGTCAGCCGCTGCGGTTGCGCCACATCTCTGATAGCAAATAGGGAAGACGTCCCTTCTACCACACTGTTGTTGACAGAAGACTTTTTTTTAATTATTATTATTATTATTATTATTATACAAGCTAGTCGGCCGCTGTGGTGTGCAGGATAAATTTATTAAATTTAATGACTTTACCTTTTAAAATCTTAGTAAATTTAGTCATTTTACATAAATTATATATAAAGCTAAAAAGCATTGTACTTTTATGATTACTGTACATTTTCTTTTAATTTATGGTGGATTGCAGCAATGTATTTTTAAAAGAAATTTACTTTAATTTTTTAATTTTTATTTTGTATGATTTAACCTTTTGGAGCTCACATTACCCTGGATTATATATTTTTTTAGAGGAGAGGATTGAATTGAAAGTTAAGGGATTGAAGTGAAAATCTCGGATAATATGGAGGGTGGGTTGAAAGTTTCGTTGAAACATTTATTTTAATCCCCTATATTTTTAGGTATAAGACGACCGGTCCCTTGAATTTCAAGACAATATATTTTGGTACCTAAATTTATTTTTATTTTCCTCTTTTATTGTTCCTTTTTTTTTTTGGAGGAGAGGTAGGGAGTTGTTGGATTTCGGTCTAGAGAGAGAAAGTGGTCGTTGGAGAAGATTTCGGCTATCAAAATGGTTGATTTTTATGTTAAAAGGTTCCATATTATAGGAGGTTACGTTTATGTGTTTTTTTTTACCTTGAAAACACCTAAAACAACATATCTAAGCTTAGGAAGAATTTTTATTCCGGGTAGATTTCGGGTTTTGGGGGGGTTTAGCTTTTTTGTGGCCATGGATTGGTTTAACAAGATCTCTATGGTGTTTTCTAGGTGTTTTTGGTCAAAATGGATTGAAAATGGGATTTTTGGGTGAAAAATGACTTACCTCATTTTTCCGGCCACCATAATGGCCGGATTCTGGGTTGAAGCAGGCGACGCATCGTTTTTTTTTAATATTTAGGGTGGATGACGAGCAATGCATTTTTTTTAAAATTTTCACTTTTGTCGCACGTATGCGGCGTCGCGGCGATCAATCAACTCTTAAGTATTGTGTCTATCTGACACATATGAGGAGACAAGGAATTATTGTCTCTTATCAGTGGGAAAGGAAATAAAAGTCAACACCTAGTATTTTGGTCACTAAGAACTCTAACCGGTCTCAAAGAGCGGGTACGGGGACTGGTTGTGTAAAGAAAATGTATTAGCACCCCAAATACATCCTACCTAAGGTAAGCTGCATTGTTTAATTGTCTGATAGAAATCTAAGGTCTTCTTGTATTTTCAATTGCTGGTCCATCTACAGTTTAAGAAAAGTTCTCTTCGGTAAGGAGATTCTTATCTTACTGGGTAAAACTTAACCGTTCTAAAGTCTATATATAAAAGAACTATATTTTTAATATCATGAATATGTCTTACGTGTAAGTTTGAAATCTTTAATATTAAAAGAAAATGAAATATATTTTTAAAATTTTTGAAATATTGGTCAAGTTGTCGTGACTTTAATAAACTAGTTATTAAAGTCAAAATGCATGCTAAAACATGTTTTTGAATTGTCTTTTTTTTTTTATGAAAATATGATATAAAAAAAATTTCTTTTGAAAGACTTGGCCGTATGCATGAAAACAAGATTTTTTTTTAATTTTTTTTTGTTTTAACATTTCGAAGAAAACTATATATTTTAATACCAGATTTGTATCTTTACGATATAAAATTACAAACCAGTATTATGCAAAATTGATAAAAATGCGAAAAATCATAAATTTTTTTAAAAGATTTTTGGAATTTTGAATTTGTTTTTTTTGTCAACATCGGCCCGATGAACAGTGGAGAGTGAATTAATTCACTCCACTATTCATGCAGAACAGTCGAGCAGCCAGGGATTGAAGAAGAAGAAGAAAAAGAAGAAAGGGAAAGGGATGAGGGCTGACCTGCGGTTGCTAGCGGTGCTGCAGATGGCGGTGGAGACGATCGGGCGTTGGTTCCAAGCAACGATGAAGCAACCAATCATTGTTGCTGTTTTTTCTTTTTGTGCAGAGGCATTGTTTTCTTCTTTATTCTTCAAGATTGTTGCAGCGCAACCAGCAAGGGGAAGAAGATGGCGAGAGGCGGATAATGAAGTTGTTGATGGTGCCTTGAGATGGCGGTGTTGCATCCAACGACGGAGAGAGAGACCAAAAGAGAAGGAGGTTATTGTTCTTCTCTTCTCCTCTGTTTTCTTGTTTTTCTGTTCTTTTCCTATGCTCAAATCTTCCCTTCTCTATTCTTTTCCTCTGCTCAGATATTCCTTTCTCTATTCTTTTTTGTTTTCAGCTCCTTTGGTTTCAAACAGACGTCCCCCTCTGTTTTTTTTTCCAACCGTGAAAATGCCCTTTGGTTCCCTCTGTTTTTTTTCCTCAACCTTTACTCTATTTTTCTTCTGTTTTCCGTTCTTTTCTCTCTTATTTTCCTCTATTTTGCCCCCACCAATTCCTCTCTTTCTATCGTATTTATAGGGAAAAAGTGGGGAGAGAGATCTATTATCCCTGTCCAATCATGGCACAAGGGTAAGAGGTGGCCGGGCGGCCACTAGGAAGCCGCCTCAAGGCCACTTGCAGGGCTTGTCCCCTCTGCATTTTTGTTTGGTGGCAGGTGAGGGGCATGGGTTTTGTCAGGGTTTGGGCAAGTGAGGAGAAAGAAAGAAAGCGAGAAAAAATACAGGGTAGCAAAGCTATTCTTCCCTTGCCTCTGCGTATACAGGGGAAGAAGGAGAACAGTGTCGTTCAAAATGGCACTATTGTAGTTTTTTTTTTAAGAAAAAGAAATTAATATGGGAATAACCCAAAAAAATGGGTTATGACAACTTTAATCCTCAAACTTTTATTTTGTGTGAGTTGACTCTTTGAAGCTCAAATTATCCCCTAATTGCATATTTTTTTAGAGGAGATGATTAAATTGAAAGCTAAGAGACTGAAGTGAAAATCTCAAGTAACACGGGAGGCAGGTTGAAAGTTTTGTTGAAACATTCATTTTAATCCCCCATATTTTTTAGGTATAAGACGACCGGTCCCTTGAATTTCAAGACAATATATTTTGGTACCTAACTTCATTTTTCTCTTTTTTCAGCCCTTTTCTGTTAGGAGGAGAGAGAGGGAGTCGTTGGATTCCAGCCTAGAGCGAGAAAGTTAGCATTAGGGAAAATTCTGGCCACCAAAACAATTGATTTTTGTGTCAAAAGGTTTAATATTATGAGGGGGATTACATTTAAGTGTTTTTTTTTTTTTACCTTGAAAACACCTAAAACAACATATCTAAGCTTGAAAAGAATTTTTGTTCCGGTGGATTTCAGGGTTTTGGGCGGTTTTTTGGCTTTTTGATGGCCATGGATTGGTTTAACAAGATCTCTATAGTGTTTTCTGGGTGTTTTGGGTCAAAAAAAAGTTGAAAATGAGATTTTTGGGTGAAAAACGACGGACCCCGTTTTTCTAGCCACCACAGTGGCCGAATTCTGAGTTGAAACAGGCGACGCGTCAT
>Ga0307511_10005790_pt1 | contig 12498 bp, 17 predicted proteins | sample 13_EM_MG_FD_200266 | JGI IMG/M metagenome (GOLD analysis project Ga0307511, IMG submission 200266) | Populus trichocarpa ectomycorrhiza microbial communities from riparian zone in the Pacific Northwest, United States - 13_EM | ecosystem: Host-associated > Plants > Roots > Unclassified | place...
GCCTGGGTGATGGCCGTGCGTTTCCTAGGAACCCACGATCGGAGGAGATGCTCGCAAAGCTTGCCGATGACCTCACCAACGCAGACAAGGACCTATGACGGGGTCGACTGCCTCAGTATTTTATCTATATCTATCGCACGTTTGTACATGTGGATACGTTACTATCTGAATTAATGTTGTTTGCGCGTTTGCGGGGAGGAGACCTTGTTGGTTTTGGTTAGGAGTACTTCAGTCTGTCGTTGGAGAGATCCGTGTATACTACTCATCAGTCTTACGCCCCTTACCTTTGCTGGTCGGGTATATAACCGGAAGCTCACACACGCCTCGTTCGATCCTTATTGCCCTCCTGAAATGTCCATCGCGACAGACATCATTGACGTGCACACTCAAACCCTCGCGGGAGCGAGCTCCGGTGACGTCGACAACGGCGTTCCCGCCGCCATCATATCCGGCCTATCCAGACCCGCACATCGGCGAACCCTTCCGACCCTCCTCCTGTACACTGAGACCGGACTTAGGATTTACGACGAGCTTACGACAAAGGCGACAGAGTATTATCTCTTCGGCGCCGAGGAAGATATCCTGAAGAAGCATGGGGACGAAATCATCCGAGCCATGCATTCTCGAGGATGTATCGAGGGCGAGTCGGTCGTTGAGCTCGGCGCTGGGCAAGTTCATCTCCCCTCTGCCACAGTTTCTTTTCTGTAGTTTGCGGCGGATCCTTGTGGATTGTGTCCACCGGCCTTTCCGTACCGGGGTCCAAAATCGAATGAATCGTTATCTATCCGACTCAATGAGAGCGCCCTAACCTTCTTTAACAGGTCTCTCAGGAAGACCTCCCACATCCTCCTCGCCTTGTCTCGCCTGGTCGACGAGAAACAATCCAACCCACCCATTACCTACTACGCCCTCGATCTCGAGAAACCGGAACTTGAACGCACCTTATCTGAAATGGCCGCCTCTGACGTCGGATCCAAACTCCAAGGAAAGGTCGCAACCAAAGGAATGTGGGGAACCTATGACGGGGGACTCAAGTTTATCCAAGAGGGTGGCATTCGCGGTCTGGACACCATCTCGCAAGTGGAACACCTCTCTTTCGAGGGTTTAAGGGACATGTCTCCTGTGTCGTACAGGGACTCTGAATCTGCCGGCACTCATTCTTCCGAGAACGGCTCTGACGTAATGACCTCCCCATCAACCCCGGACGTGCCCCAGACGCCATTGCACATATTGTTCCTGGGTTCTTCCCTTGGTAATTTCCAGCGAGGCGACGATGCCAACTTCCTTCGCGGCCTGCCGTTGCGACCAGGGTCCGGTGACACCCTCTTGTTGGGACTTGACCATGACAACGACCCGGCGGAGATTGAGCGGGCATACGACGACTCCTTGGGAATCACAAGGAAATTTATATTGCAAGGTAAAATTTTCAACATCGAGTTGGGCGAGACCGCCTCATCTCCCGTTAGGATTGAAGGCAGCTGGCGCGGCTTTGGGAGACGAAACCTTGTTTAACGAGGATAAGTGGGACTACGTCGGCAAATACAACCAGGAACAACGTGCGTGCCACTATCACACATTGTGGGACGAGATTAACGAACCTTTTAAGGTCGTCACGAGGGCTACTACATCTCCAAAGCGAATCAAACCATTCGCGTTCCATCCGGCGACGAGTTCGAATTTTTAGCGGAGGAATTAATCAACGTGGAGTATTCGCACAAGGTTCCGCCTCTTTCTTCGTCACACCCGGCTTCGGACTCACGTCCGCAACAGTTTAGCGAACGGGACACCTTCAAGTTGTTTGTGAATGCAAACCTTCGTCCAATCCAACGTTGGATGGATCCCACATCTCGTTACTCATTGTGGCTCCTAGAGAGGCCGCCGTTCGTGTTCCCTCTCCTCGAATCTCCCAAAGGAGTTGCTTCCTCGAACCCATTTTCCGTACCCTCTGTCGCCTCGTGGGAGACCCTCTGGTCTACGTGGGATTTGATCACCATGGGAATGATCTCCCCGGATTTGCTTTACGAGAAGCCGATCGAACTCCGGCACATCTGTTTGTTCTATCTCGGTCACATCCCGACCTTCTTGGACATACACCTGTCAGGGCTCCTGGATGAGCCACACACCGAACCGGATAACTTCAAAGTGAGCCCTAGTCGGTCGCAATCCGTGATCGATCTTGACATCCGCTGTAGTATATCTTCGAAAGAGGCATCGACCCAAATGTCGACGATCCGACTCAATGTCATGTAAGCGTACTCCGCGCATTTGGGCTGCGAATTTCCGCTGAACATCCGATCACAGCCCCACTCCGAAGTTCCCCAGGAAAAGGAAGATTGGCCATCGCTTTCATCTATTCTCGATTTCAAGTCTCGCGTTCGCCAGCGCCTGCTCAAGGTGTACAGCGACCTCGCCTCCGGAAAGCTCGAGATGACTAGGAAAGTTGGACGCGTTTTGTTCATGACATGGGAGCATGAATCGTATCACTCCGAGGTGAGCGATGAGGCGACGGGGTCGTGTCGAAGATATCCTCAACCCACCCTAGACTTTGCTGTACATGCTCCTCCGCACCGTTGGACGAGGAACATTGCCTCCACCCGGTTTCTCTCCCCCTCCGTGGAGTGCTCTCACTAACAATTGGGATAAAGCCCCTGTGCCTCCTTCCCCTACAGTTACGTTGGGCCCGGAGACTATTACGTTGGGTCACGATGACTCTGAGGACGATGATGCCTCCAAGGAAGTAGAGGACCATGAATTCGGGTGGGACAATGAGCACCCCCAGCGACAGGTCGATGTTGGCGAGTTTAGGATCGATTGGCGACCGATCTCCAACGGGGACTTCTATGGGTTCTACAATTCAGGGGGAAGCAGCAAGGTCGCGTTCCCAAAGAGCTGGTGTATCGTCAACGACGAAGTTTGCGTGAGTTTGCTTCTTGTGTTGCCATCGACGGGCTTGCTACTGAAGCTACGGACAGGTCCTCACCATGTACGGTCCAGTTCCGATGAAAGTCGCACATTTGTGGCCTCTCACGACCACATATGACGACTTTTCCACCTACGCGATCGTCAAAGGAGGTCGAATTCCTACCGAGCCAGAGCTCAGATTGTTTTTGGACAAGTTCGAGTGTGGTTATGAAGGTGGATCGAATGTCGGTTACCGGAACTGGCACCCTGTCCCGTAAGCGTTTCGACTTCCTTCAGTCCTTACTCGTGGATTGAAATAATCGGGCAGTGCCACCACCGGGCTTCCCGGGAAGGGTGGCAGTGGGCACAACGGTGGCGTGTGGGAATGGACGAGCTCCTTATTCGATTTCTACGAAGGTTTTGAGACTTCCAAACTCTACCCTGGGCGAGTCTTCTCTTCGAGATCTGTGGCTGACGCTAACGCCGGATAATAGATTCAGCCAAGACTTTTTCGATTCCCAGCACCAAGTTGTTGTACGTCTCCTCCATGTTGACCGCTTCAAGGCTGGAACTGATTTTACGTTCGCAGCTCGGCGGCTCGTTCGCGACCGTCCCTCGTCAGGCAAATAGAAGGTCACTGCGAAACTATTATCAGCACAACTACCCATATGCTTGGATTGGCGCAAGGGTAGCTTACGACGTCTGAACATTCCAAATTGTAAGTAGGAGTTGTGTAAGATAGACTTAACCGCTAGCAGTGCCATCCAATGACCGCAACAATGCAACGTGGATCCTGAGTTGTATAATATAACATTGTGATACACTGTGCTCTCTCAAGTGCGGTCTCACGTTAGGTACAAGCCGTTCGCAAGACCAGTCTCTGATCGCGATCTTTGATGTCTCTTGCGGAAGACCATAAGGAGTGCAATGGGGAGACGTCTCCTCAGACCTCCCTCACCCTGAGCAACTAGCAGCCCGCTGTCTCCGTCATCCGTGCCCGAGAAACGCGAGGAAACCGGGGTGCCTCTGCCGTCTGCTAGTCTCCTCAAGCAGACCTTTAACAATAAATCCTGGGCTAAGATCGAGTATATAAGTTTGACAGAGCGGGAGAATCTACACCCCCACGACCATGTTCGACACCTACGCCTCGTTGGTCACAGAACAGCCTCCCTCTTGTCTCATGGCTGGTTATGTCATCACTGGTGCAACTGCCGTAAAACTGACCCTAAAACTCAGGGGTATCGACCCCGAGGAACCCCGCTACGCCAAATGCCTCCCCCCACCACCGGGTACCCACCTCATTGGCGACCACGACCTCATCAAGAGTTCTATAGAGGAGTACATGATTACCAGCGGATTGAGTGATCCTGGGGTGAACATTGCGCTCACCGGGACAGACGAGGAAGTCAACACTATCATTGTCACACAAAACTGTCTCCTCCCACATGGGTTTAGGGGTAGCCGGCCCGAGGCAAAGATAGGCAAGCGGGAGCACTGCGTTCGCCAGTGGCTGGAGCGCAACGGTATGCCCTTTCTCACGTCTCTCCTAACTTTTCTTACGCTACCCACAGGTGTCGACGGGGGGCAATACAAGTGGGGGCTTCATGAGGAAGTCTACGACTAGGACTAGGATCGTCGCGTTCTGTGAGTTTGCCAGGCGTCATTCATTCTTTCGATGCGAAGGACCTCGCCGTATTGCCCTCCACCATTCTACGAGTAATTTGCCTCATTCGTTCGCTGCTTACTCTTCACTTTTGACATTCTGACATCCTGGCTCTTGGACGCTCCTTCTTCAATCTGGATGCAGTTCGAACCCCATCTCAACGAGCACTCGATTGTAGCGACGATTCGTAGGGATACGGTGAACCCTGGTGAGCTCCTTCTCTGTGGTCAGAGGGTTCACCACATCTCCAAAGACCATGAGGGGATTAGAGTTGACGCTGGAGGCGTAGCCTGATTCCGGTCCTATAACGTGTACCGTAGTTGTATCCAATGAATGCACCTAGATTTCCAGGATATAATACCTCGCATGAAAGATAGGTCACCACGACCCTAACCCGACGGCAGCAATTACATCCATCCAGTTTCGCGCCCCCCTGCGGAGACTCCCGGTCGGTGTGGAGTCTCACCACCTCAGGCAACCGCCCACACTAGGATCTACCTATAAGCATGGCGATGGTGTGTTCCCCGTCAGGGGGGGTCCCAATCGGAAGCAGGCACATGTACAGAAACTCATGCACAGGGTATTTATTATTTGGAGAAGGCCAGGCTCCTAACCCCGAGGGTCATAAATACCGGTAAGTGATTGTATAGTCAAGGACCTTCGACCGAAGGCAGCACACTCATGCCGGTCGCGCGGCAGCCCTCCTCTTCTTCACATTCCGTCGTCGGATCTTCTCCGCCAGAGAAGTAGCGTCAGTTGTCCGATTCTTTGGCCCTTCCAACTTCCGAATGGTTGTGTCGGCTTCGATGCGACGGTGTGCCCTGTCCACCGTCTCCCAATAGCTATTCTCAGCGGCGTAATGTCCGAAGGACAGTTCCGGACGGTCGAAATGAGGGGAAAGGCCATGATTATCTGAACTGGTGGCCAAATGCGCCCTCTCCAGGATACCACAATCCTTGAAGAGGGGGAGGAGGTCTTGCCAATCCACGTTCTTCAACCTGCTCGACCTGAGCTGTAAACCCAGCCTCCCGGTAGATCGGCGAGTTAAGTTGGTGAGGATGATGTCGGCCTCGTTCCATAGATTACGATCAGCGTGCTCTTGCATGCTCACGTAAAAGCCATAGTCGTTTAGATCGAATCTGATGGATGTGAGGCTAGGGGAGCAGATAGATCGGAGTATGGCGGTGAGGAAACTGTCCGGTTTCGCGCTCTTCGCGTTGTGAGGAACGAGCGTCAATTCTCGGAGATTTGAGAACCTCAGATTCTTGAATAGGTGGGAGTGATTGGCTATCGGCAGTCAGCATAGAACGCCGGAAATACAATGCGGAGTGCAAACCTTGTTCAATATCGTAAGAAATGTAGAGCTTCTGGACAGATTTGGAACAAGGTTCGAGGAAAGGGAGCAGAAGGGCTTGACCTCCGACGAACTTCACGGTGATGTGGACCTCCCGGAAAGACGTGGGAAGCTGGGATAAGAGGCGCAAGAAGCGATCGATACCGCCACGGCCGTGTTCAAAGTTCAAACTCAGGCGGCCACGGAAGAGCGGGGTGGAAGGGTAAGCCTTTCGCATCGGTAGTCCCGCTAAGATGTCCGGGCGATAAATGTCCAAATCGTCGACATGGGGGAAAAAGCAGATGCAATCGATTAATGAAGCAGGTGACGCTCTCCAGTAGAGGAGCTTGAGGGAAGTAACAGAGGATCCAAGACGGCGAAAGCAATCCGCGAGTAGTTGGGCGTCTTGCAAGCCACGGGTTGTGATACCCGACAAAGCGAGGGTCTTGACGTTGTTGAAAGCACCGAAGTGGCCTGTGGCGGGACTCAAGAGGAGCGGAGTGAGCCACTGGGCGTTTGTGGGTTGAAGTATGGATAGAGTGCGAGTGTGTATGGACACAGGGCAGGAGGCGAGTGGAATGTTCTTACACCACCGCTCGAACGATTGTTGGGAGGAGATGGTGATCCGCAAGAAGATGTGGTGTTGCGAGCGATAAACCCAACGCTTAGAAACCAAGGAGCAGGATTGCAGGGCTTGGACGTCGTCGTGCAATTCGTCGATGAACCTATCAATGAGCTCTTGAGCAATTGGGTCTATTCCACTATCGGTATTGTCATCAGAGATCGCCTCGGGCAAATTCACGGAGACCGTTGAGCGCACCTCGGCTGGCTGTGCTCACTGGTATCGAGGATGTCGGTGCGGTGAGGGCGGTCGCATTCCGACGGAGGCATCTTCACAAGAGGATCTGAGTAGGTGGTAGCCAAGTTATATAAGTTCCGACGGTGATCGAGTCAGGGACCGTCCGCTACTTAACTCGACCTGAATCGCAAACGACAGGACATGCTGGAAAAGTAATATTGTGATGTTAACTTATAGTATGGAGTCATCCCGGGTCCCACTAGAACAGCTTCCGGAACGAGCTTTACAATCGCAGTAGCTACGCCTGGCCCTGCCATCAGCCTCGCCTCTTTTTCCTCTGCCCCGCACTAAACACGTTCCCACCCCTGACGTACCACCCCAAGTTGGGGTCGGTGGACATTATTTGGGCAGATGTATAGACCACAAGAACCGGTAAAACACAACAACGACACCCCCAGGAACGACCGCAAAGGGGATCAGGAAGTGGTCAAGCAAACGAGCGGACGACCCGTCAAAGGCAAGGACCCGGTGGCACCAGACATGTGCGCAACTTGAGCACAGACTGCATGAAGAGCAAGCAGCCTGGGACCAGGAAGCCGCAGATTCAGACGATCGCCATCTGCGCGAAGACGCCCAAATCGGCGAAGATAGTCCTCATTCCCCTGATCAGAAACGCATACGTTGTAGCAGTTGGGCTGGCACGCGTTAGATTGGCATTACCTGGAACTCTACGAACGACGTACCGTGTCGGTATCTTCGAACCACAGATTCAACCTGGAAAAGTCTGCATGCGCGCCGTTCTCTAACAAGAGCAGATTCCCAAGATCGTGGACACCATCCACTGCAAGGAGTTCTCGGGCGAGATTTCCGGCGAACAACTCAGCCGTGGGTTGGTGTAAGGAGCGGATCTCCCTCTGGTAGGACCCCAGATTTTTCGGGACCTTCGCGTATTCGATGTAACCTTGGTTGCGCTAAAACACGATCGGCCTCACCCATGAAAATAGGCTGATTCCACAGTTCGCGACATAGGTAAACTATCTCCTTGTTCAAATCCGAGCGCTAGACCCTGGGCGTAGGTTTTATGAACCCTCGACCGCACGTTGGCCCATACCCCTGACTTTATGTCACCTACGCTCCGAGTGAGACCAAGCATGGGGAGTATACACTAGGCGTGGTAGGTGAGGCCTGGTTCTGCTCGTGCAGCTCTCGTCCACTCGAGTTGGTTGGTTTCTCTTCACTTGTGGGTCGAAGATGTGGGTATCACTTGGGCGAACACGCGGCGGAAGAGCATGACAGTACGCTGTACTGCCTCAGGAATCATCACAGGAGGAACCAGGAGCCGGTCGGGCGGGCTCATGAGCAAACGAACAGTCAAAGGGAGGACCCTCGTCTCTTCGATATCATGCTCCAACTCACCAACGGCCTCGGCAGCGCCAGACATATCCGCAACCAGAGACACGCATTCCTTGAAGCGCAAACAGTCTGGATCAGGAAGCCGTGTGTCATCGTGACAGGAAGACGGCCATCATCAGCGTGGAAATATCCAAACCGACGAAGATAGCTCTCGTGCTCTGGAGGATAAAGAAGCGGCAGCACTGTGCACGCATCGTCCACTAGTAACGCATCGTATCAGCACCTTCACAGGGTCAAGTTGTCGGTATGGATCTCAGACTCGAGCGAAAGCAGATTCCTAAGATTACCTGCTGCAAGGAGTTGGCCATCGGCAAGGTCCGAAATACTTGAGATTTGCCAGCCACTCGGGCGAACACGGTGTTATCCTTTGCCCTAAATTTCTGAGGGGTCAGCTTGAGGTAACCTGTTCGTCGGCACGACTTTCGGCGTCGAGTACAATATCGTACGCGCTGAGCAGTTGGTACCCCCAGTCACGGACGCGGCAAGTCACCAAAAGACGCGTGAGTGACGCGTCACACACGCGCAAGTTCTTAATCACCTCCACCTCCGCCCCACCTCCTCATCCCCCGTACACATCGTGTATCGACATGTTAGAAGCAAAGCTAGCCGAGGCCCAAACCCTCAAGAAACTCCTTGAGGGTACGCATCTTGGTCACACTCAAACGTCACTCATCTTATTCCAACCTAGCCATCAAGGAACTCGTATCAGACGCGAACTTCCAATGTGGTGAAGAGGGTATTGTGCGTGTTTCTCCTTGTTTCATCTCTGGTATTTGCATCCTCATTTCGCGTTGGGATTTTAGACCCTGCAGGCAATGGACAATTCGCACGTCGCGCTCGTCTCCGTCGAGCTTGAGCGAGCGGGATTTGCCAAATACCGTTGCGACAGGCCGATCCCACTGGGTGTCAATCTCGGTTCCCTAACCAAGATCCTGAAGTGTGCCAAAGACGACGATGTTTGCACCTTGAAGGCCGCCGACGAGGCCGACACCCTCAACCTGACATACGAAGCCAAGAGTCTGTTCACCCCTCACTCTTCTCCTCATCCGTTATCAAACTCATCCGACGTGTAGACGCCGACCGAATCTCCGATTATGAACTGAAACTCATGGACATCGACTCGGACACCCTGGGCATCCCAGACACCGAATACGATGTCTGCGTGACAATGCCTTCAGGAGAATTCGCCCGCATCGTCCGCGACCTTTCAGCTCTCGGTGAATCCGTCAAGATCGACGTCTCGAAGGACGGTGTTAGGTTTACCTCAGAGGGAGAGTCCGCCAACGGCAACATCCTCCTCAAACAGACCGAGAGCGCTAGGAGGAGGTTCAAACAAGTCGGAAAAGACAAGAAGGAAAAGAAAGTGAAGAAAGAAGACGGCGACGAAGAGGACGAGGAGGATGAACCCGAGTCAGAGGAGGAGGGGTCCTCGAAGAAGGAAAAGAAGACCAAGGTCAAGAGGGAAGAAGGCGGCTCTGACGTCGAGATGGAGGAGGATGACGACGACGACGAAGCCAAACCAGACGAAGAAGATGAGGACGAAGATTCAGAGTCGACCAGTAAGAAGAGGAAGAAGGCACCCTCCAAGGTTTTTATTTACCTTTACCAGTGGCTCTCTCCGACTCAACCACTCGTTTCCGTTTCCAGACTTCTAAGCCATCTAAACGCGCTAGGAAATCCGAGGACGATGACGAGGAGAGCGCAGGGGGGGTATCAATCGACATGAACCAAGCAGTGTCCTTGACCTTCAGCTTGAAGTACCTCGTCAACTTCTCCAAAAGCACCAGCCTCTCCCGACAAGTTCAGCTGATGATGAGCGCGGACGTTCCACTACTGGTAAGTCCATATCACGGTTCCCCGTTCACCCCGTTCACCTTCGTATTTAGGTCGCATACCAATTTACCCAAGGGAAGATCCATTACTACCTTGCTCCCAAGATTGGCGATGACTAGACGGAGATGGCGAGCCCGGCCGGCAAGCATCGACGCCTCAGGGCTACAGGTTTCTCCAACCTAATCTTAATCCTTATTCCGGATCACTCATTTCGCTGTACTCTATCTTTTATCACCCCAAAATCTTTGCACCTCTCTATCTAACGATTAGGTTCTCCAAAAGTATCTGTAACCCATCCGACGAAATTTCTCAGATCCCTTTGGCGGACAAATGGTGCGAACATAAGATCTTGTATAACCGTCCCGAAGTAACTATTCCGCATCGCTGCCATCGTCGAACATCGACACGAACTCTTTGAATGCTTGCATCTTCTCCATTATTTCCCGCTTCGAACTACACTCTCTGATTTTGTACCTGAAAAAAGAGGGACAGTCAAATCGTCTGCAAGTTCAGGAAAATTGGACATTGCAGACCAACCTCACAATCTCCTCCCTTACGCTGTCCATCATCTCCACGCACTCCTCATCAACATCCACTTCCAAGGTCTTCCCATCGAAGAACATCATTCTGTATCTCCCTGCACCCCCGGATGGACCGGCGTACCGGACGCACCATCCGACGGCAGGGATGAACCTCGTTTCGAAGCCTCCGCCCTGTTGGATGAGGGAAGAGGGATCGAAAGAGAACCCTTGGCAACCCTTGTCCCACCTCGTCGAGGGCGTGGAGGCCGTGGTGAGACGTCCGAGTTTCCGTGTCGGACCGATGCTCTCTGATTCTTTTGGCGTGTTATTGTCGAGTTGGTCTACCGGAAGAGTTTTGCAGGCCAGAACGGATGGTGGAATTGAATCGGGGGAGATCGCATGACGGGGAGGCTTCCCAACATTCGCAAGGCCAAGTTCGACGGCGCTGCAGACCGCCAGGAACCCTTCCGTCCTTTCGAGCCCTTTCCTTTCGTACTCGTCGAGCGAGGACCGATCGATGGTGTCGATGTTTCCACCGGGAGTAACAAGAACGACCTTCTTCCATTCTCCTTCCTTCTCTCGTAGGTGTGAATCCCTCGAGCTCGATTTCATGACGCGATCATGACATCTAGCAGGAGCAAGGACCTGACGAGATATTTCGACCAACTGTCGGCTCCGCATGATCTTGATCCTCATTACGGCTCCACGGAGAGGGGGACCACCGTTCGTCTTTCCAAACACTTCTCCCCCTTCGCTTGGCTGGATTCTGGGACGACTATCTGGGGAATAGAACACAGCTTCTACATCCGCATCCGGGAAGTTCGCCATCAGGGTGAACCTGGAATCCGGTTCGTGCAACACCAGCTAAAAAGACATTCTCGATCTGAGAGTTGACATTTTCGGCGAATCAAGTTCACTGACTCTTGGGATATGTTGTTTGATCTGCTCAACGAGCTTTCCGGCGTCCGTGTACAGCTTCCAATACTGTTTGGGGAGGTCATCGAGCTTGTAAGTGATGAGCGGCTCAACGAGACAACAGGGGCTGCTCATGTGAGGAGCGCTGAACACGCCAATCTAGAGGGACTATCAGCCATACCGGGGATTGTACACTGAACTTGATCCCAGACCTCTTCTCCGTCGGGACTGACGGTGAGAACTTCGACTCCTCGCCTTCCCTGTCTCCTCTCTCCCTCCCTAAAGTCTACGAGTAGGGTCCTCGACGGTAGGATGACAAGCTGACCGCGAGCGACTTTATGAGTCTGTGGTGGAAGGAAAGAGGCGTTGAGTGGTGTTGGACGTGGCACGCAGATTCCCATGTTCTTGGGGATCGGATTTTCGAATGGATCACGAGATGGCCCTGGAGGTGGGAGAGGGCTCGGGGGAGAAGGTGGAGCGCGCCTGGAAGTTATGTTAGGCTTGGAAGCTGCTGGGGTAGAGTGCGATTCTGGGACGACAGTCTCGAGAATGGTCTTGATTCGATGGATGAGATCACTGTATGCTGCCCGCCTTAGGATCGTGGAAGGCACAGGAATGCGGAAAGCCTCCTCAAAGTCTCCGAGTAGTTCCTCTGTATCCATACCGGTATCCGTGTCCTTGGCTTTCTCCCTTTCCGCTTGTACTAGGGACCTCTCCACGTCGTTTGCCCCGAAGGTACCAATGGGGTTTTCCAACGAGGAATCGTCAGCGTTGTCCTGGGTATCGCCATCTGCGGTTATCGGACTATGGCCGCGGGTTTGGGGGAACGAAGGGAAAACAGCGGTAACAGACTTGGACCGGAACCGGACCCTCGGTCCAGGGGATCCTTCCGCATCTCCGGGTTCGTCTGCCACTTCTTCGATGGGGTCCAGGAACCTCCTCCGTTCCTTCGTACCATAGACAGGGTCCGAAACCACCCTTCTGTTCACCTGGGCAAGTCGAGGAGGTAGGATCGATGTTGATGGTCCAGCAACGGCGATGTCGTTATGGAAGTAGGTGCGATAGCCCGTACGGTCATTGTCTCTGTCGAGGTGACGCGGAAGATGTTGTGCATCAAACG
>Ga0307511_10005792_pt1 | contig 12497 bp, 14 predicted proteins | sample 13_EM_MG_FD_200266 | JGI IMG/M metagenome (GOLD analysis project Ga0307511, IMG submission 200266) | Populus trichocarpa ectomycorrhiza microbial communities from riparian zone in the Pacific Northwest, United States - 13_EM | ecosystem: Host-associated > Plants > Roots > Unclassified | place...
ACATCAACGGCTCTTCTCCTTTCACATCACGATGCCCATCTTCGTCGGTGGTGGGGAATCCTACCCAGGCCACGATTTATCCATCTCTCAACTCTTAGACGCGGTCAAGAGGAAATTGTGGGGTTCCGCGTTCGGTGGGAGGTAAGGCTAGAACCAGACTCGTCATCACTTATCACGAAATTCTGAATCACGAATCTTGCAGAATATCGATGACCACAAACCAAGTTGAGGTGAAGAGGAAATGGATGAGGGCGGCCGCTACAAGGATGTTGGACTTACGCGTGTTCTTATAGGTCGACATTCTCGAACAGGACGCGTTCGCTGTACTCGGCTTGGTTCGCTCCATGAAGAACAATTTTGCCCCCATCAACAGGATTCCTTCTGAAGTCTTTTCCGTTATCCCGGAGCACCTGGATGAAGATGAGTTGGACGAAAACCTGATCATGCTGACTCATGTGTGTCGCGGTTGGAGGGAGTTACTCGTCGCACGTCCCTCGTTGTGGGCTCGTTTGGATTGCACGAACACCGATAAAACACGCGTCTACATTGAACGTTCAAAGTCGACCCCTTTGGAACTCTCTCTCCAGAACATGGACATACCATACCACGGGGATGTGTTCCATTTGGTCGTTCCGTACATCAGTCGACTCAAGTCCCTCACCATCCGTGGAATAGGGGATCTCCTCCAACACCTCACGCCATACATCTCCTGCCCTATCCCTCTTCTCAGAGAATTAACGATTGACTTCATTTGTAATCCCTCCCCTATTCTTGAAAGCACACTTTCCAATGGCGACCTATCGTCGCTGCATTCATTACGCCTGGCCGGAGTCATCACAATTCTCCCCTGGAAGAATCTGTCGAAACTCACTACGTTCGAGCTTTCCCGTGTCCCGGAAGGCACAATCTCCACCACACAACTTCTCGACTTCTTCGAGGATGCCCGCCACCTCAGGGTTATCATGCTGGAAGATTCAATCCCAACCTCGTCCAACGCTCCTCCTGGACGAGTGGTATCCCTGCCCTGCTTAGAATACCTCACTATTATCGCAGATCCAGTACACTCCACCCTCCTCAATCACCTATCTATCCCAGCCGGGGCATCGGTCACCCTGGACTTCGCGTTTAATAGTGACAGGTCGCCACTTCCGGATTTCCTGCCAAAGGACCCTCGGAATCTCCATAACACCTTTCCCATAACTTCGGTCAACCTTTCCCTTAGTACATTTGACAAGAATGTGCGATTGAACGGCCCAAGCGGAGAGTTATACCTACTTGGCCGCGGGGCGGGTTGGGATCAGGTCACCGCAGCCCATTTGGACAGCCGAATACTCCGGTCCCTGACCTACTTCGTCCTTTCGGGGACCAAGAGACTGGCGGTTACGGATTCCAATCTTCCAGTAACAACCGAATTCACCAAATCCCCCGCTTACCAGTTCCTTCACCGCACGAAAGATCTTCGCAGCCTTACGCTGACTCGATCCTCCAACATACCCTTCATCATCGCCTTGAATCCTGACCTCAACCCATCGAAGCTCACTTTATGTCCCAACTTGAAGGAGCTCATCCTCTACGTCGAGAGGCGAAATGCTTTCAACCTCCCGGAGCTGATGAGTATGGCGGAGGAACGAGCTTTACGAGACTCGAAGCTCTCGTCTATCACCATCGTCGGTCTGGGTGAACTTGTGCCGGGGAAGGAGGTGTTCAAACTCAAGGAGTATGTCTCGCATGTGGATTACAAGTTCAAAGAGGAGCCTCCAAGTTGGGACAGCATTTCTGAGATTGGGAACGATTGACCCGGTTGGGAGGATGCCTTCCCTCCTCGGTTGTGAGTCGTTTCCAGACGATCCGTTATCCTGGATTCTGACATTTTGCAAAACTCGCGGTTGTTATAGATCGGCCACTTTCAATTTACTTGTAACGAAACATTGTGTGTTCTTTTATTGCCTGGCTGGTGACCAGTTAGTTCGTGAAAATACATCAACCCACTCCTTTTTGAGTTCCAAAGTTCTGCAGCTCGGTGTATCCGAGTCGTCCCCCAAGATTCCTCATTTCCTGCACTTCTTCCATCCTCCGCGTGGGCCGAATGTTGAACAATGCGTGTCGCCACCTACGAAGGGACGCGGGCATGAGAATCGAGAGCGAGCTGAACGTCCGTCACGGCACCATAGACTCTGGCTCCGGATACGAGCCTGGCTGGTCATGAGGAGTACAGGATCGCGAGCCCGGAGGCTCGTCGAAATGACTCCTCGACCGACCCTTTCTACCCGGACCAAAGGTGCACAACTAGTGCCCGCTCGGCGCTTCCCCCCCAAGGTGGGTCGCGACTTCTGCGACCTTTGGTCGGTCTCACGTTACCACCCCAGCAGCGCTGGGGAGATTCCTAACACTGCGGGATGGCACTTCTCCTATAAGGGCCTGAGCGAAGCGGAAGATGGCTAATATTCGCGATTCTGTCCCGCCCGGAATGGAACCAATCCGGATGCGGCGCGTGTGCTAAATATCCAGTGCCAAACTTCGAGGGTGCCAGGAGTTCAGGGGACCTGTTGTCTAACTGCGTACTGGACGACATTGGGCTGGAGTTCGGGACCATCTAAGCCCGAAGTCCGTGAGGGAGGCGAAGGGAGGCGGGCCGTTTGGCGTCAAAGGGGGGGATCAGTCAGGAAATGAAGATATGCGAACTGCTTCAGGGTCCCCTTCTGTGGGGTTCGCCCGGTGGAGGTACTCACGTAGCATGGTTTAGAGCTGTATATACCCACCTGCGGGAATGCGGTCTAGTTACCGTGGGCTAGGCCGCGGACCCCGTAGGATTTCGACGATTGTGAACCAAGTCGGGGAAAACTGGAACTGGAACCGGGAGCGCGTCATACAAGCGCGTTGGTACTTTCCCAATGCTGGTTTATTGCACTAAACCGGAGCCTAAGTTACGTGTGGTCCGACGTGCGCAGCGAACGGTGGCCGGAGAGTAGAGAATATCGAAGAGACCGCCCACAGGGCTTGAAACTCCTGCAGGCTATCGTCGGGCTTTCGCCTGGGAGAGCTGTGGGCCCTCGAGCGAAAACAACAACTGAAGGATTTGGCTTTGTTCCACCCTTACGCAATGTCGCGAACAATGTCAGTTCCTCGGGTAAATGGGTCATCGGGTTGCCCTCGAGGACGACAACGAGCTCGGAGAACGCAGGGGATTTTCGAGGACATCTCCAAGACCGTGGTATTATAGCAGCCTCTCAGTAAGCCGAAGCGACCTTCCTCGGCCGCGACTTATAGAGACTGGAGCGGAGGACTTTGAGCCGCGGCAGGCTAAATCCAGGATATGAGATTGAAAGAATCCCTGTTCATCATCAGCTCGAATCCATGGGTAAGCCCGCAGATAGCCATTTACCAGTTGCCCCGTACGCCATTTTAAATCATATGGTACCCAGGGTCCCAACAGAGTGGTTTCACAGCTTGCACAACCGCGAATGTTCACGTGATGAAACCGTAAGCCATCGCACAAAGCGACGAGGCTTGCTCAAGTCTCGACCCGATGGACGTGATAGCGCGCCAGTCGCACTCGTAGTTTCGGTACGGAGGACGGAACGGACATGATACGCACCGGCTCCAGCCCAAATGTTGGAATTCGGGGGCGGGTGCTTCGGGAACAGCCATACAACGCCCAAACGGCCTGGAGATCAGTCGCACATTGGGCTGGGGTCCCCAGTCACCGGTCACCGTCTGGGGACATCGGTACGGCCACGGACCGTGTCACCCGAATTGGCATGGTATCACCGGTGGCAATGAAGTTGCCAACGGAGCGCCCGTTCAGCAGCTCTTCTCCCACATATATCACGATGTCCATCTCTGTCGCCAGCGGAGAATCGTATCCTGGTTCCAGCTTGTCCGCGTATCAGTTGGTGAACGCGGCCAAGCGGAAGCTATGTGGCTCCGCATTCGGCGGAAGGTATGCACACCGCACTTATCACTTGTCATCATGTAATGAACCCCGAACCCCGCAGGATTTTGATGACCATGAACCGAGCTGAGGTGAACGGAATGGAACTTTGGATGAGCTTGTAGAACTCACACGCATCGTATCGTTATTATAGGTTGAACTCCTTGAACGGGACGTGTTGGAAGTTGCCGGCTTGGTGCGGTCCTTGAAGAACAATTTCGCACCTGTCAACAAGATTCCCTCGGACATCTTTGGTATTATCCCCGGGTGCTGGGGTGAAGACGATAGGGACAGAAGCCTGGTCGCGATGACTCATGTATGTCGCGGTTGGAGGGAGATACTTATCGCACGTTCTCCGTTATGGACCCGCCTAGATTGTATGAGCTCTGACAAGACACGGATTTACATCGAACGCTCAAAGGCGTCGCCCTTGGAACTTGCCCTCTGCAAGCGTGGGGCCACAACATACCTCGAGGATGCGTTTCTATTGGTCATTCCACACATCAATCGACTCAAGTCCCTCAGTATCGTCGGAAGAAGAGATATCCTTCAAAATATCACGCCACATATCTCTTGCGCTATCCCTCATCTCAGAGAGTTTACAGTCGATCTCACTTCTACCCCCGTCCCTGTCCTCGAAGGTACTCTTCCCAACGGCGACCTACCATCGTTGTGTTCATTGAGCTTGGCTGGAGTCATTACGAACCTACCTTGGAGGAACCTATCGAAGCTCACCACATTCACACTTTCCCGTGTCCCGGAGGGAAGAATCTCCATCGCACAACTTCTCGACTTCTTCGCGAACTCCCACCATCTCATGAATATCACACTCCACCATTCAATCCCAGTCTCATCTGATGCCCCTCCTGGCCGAGTGGTGCCCCTACCCTACTTGAAAAACCTCGTCATCCATGCAAATCGGCCACATTCCATCCTCCTCAACCATCTCCACATCCCAGCCAAGGCATCGTTGGTCCTAGAATTTGACATTGATGGTGACAAGTCTCCGCTTCCAGATCTCCTACCAAAAGTGCTTGGCAATCTCAAAATGTCCGTTCCATTCACTCGGTTAATCTTTGCCTTGATAATGTCAAGAAGTCCGTGCGATTGGATGGACCGAGTGGGGGGCTCTACGCGCTTGGCCACCGAAAAGATTCGGCTAGAACCTCCTCGTTCATTTTAGACCGTCGGATTATCCGGTCCCTGAGCTGCTTCGCCCTTTCGCGGACCCGGAGGCTGGCGGTTTCGAAGTACAGATCTCCAATCGTAGCCGAAATCGACAAATCCGCCCCATACCATATCCTTTCTCGCATGAAAGACCTTCGCACCCTTCTGCTGATTCAATCCAACAACGTACCCTTCGTCTTCGCCCTGAATCCAGACCAGAACCCATCAAAGCTCATTCTATGTCCCCAGCTGACGGAGATCGTATTTTGTGTCGAGGGCCTGGGGTCGTTCAATATCGTGGAGTTGATGAACATGGCAAAGGAGCGGGCTTCCAGAGGCGTGAAGCTCTCATGGATCACAATCGTCGGTCTGGGTGAACTTATGCCAAAGGACGAGGTGTTCAGACTCAAGGAGTATGTGACACATGTGGAATACAAGATCGGGGAGAAGCCACCCAAATGGGACAGCGTTTTTGGGCATGGCGATGATTAATTGGCCGGGGGATCGTACCCTGGATACCTTCCCTCCTCACTCGTGAGTAGCTTTCGAACTTCCCAGCAATCTATTATCATACTCATATTCTGACATATTATATTCCGGAAAACCGCCCCCCTTGGATCAGTGACATCCCTACAGTCACTCGCGGCCATAATCGTCAAGTTGGTGCGTCCAGTCCTCAAGAATCACCTTTTTGTCCCTAAACACGCTGCTGAGTCTATATTCGACTTCGGCAGCGAGATGTCCCCAATCCCGGATTACCTCCATGAAACCTTCAAGAACATCGGGAGCCTTTTCCACGTAGATCCGGTTGAACCGAAAGTTCCGCGTTTCGACAATTGAAAGGTCTTGACCGAACTCTCCTCATGAATAATTGTCCCGCCTTCCCCTCCCGATTCCTCAGTGCGAAGGCCCACCTCAACTGTCTCCCCGTTGTCCGTGGTCTCTTATGACCTCTCAGGATGTTGAAGAGCGCGAAGGGCGTTGGTCAGGTCAGACTCGAAGTACATGTTCCTCTCCGACCACAATTGGATGGGGGGAGTTCAGCGAGTTCAGTTCCGAAATTTTAGTCCTCAAAATCAGACGCCGGGTCTTTTTATTCATCGCGAGTGGGGCTCGGGGCCCCAGAGAGGAAGAAATTCCGAACGGACGGAAAGCAACAACATTCCACGCATCGGGTCTCCTGCTGGCAACACCGCTTCGCCTGGTGAACGTGGGGGAACCCAACCCCTCTGCCCGTACTCCTAGGAATCTGATGTGATTCAGGCGGTCACCTCGAACCATTCTTGCGCGGCAAATTCACGTCCCTCTCCTCTCCGTATTGGTACCAACCTCAAATCTGGATCGCAATGCTTTCACAGGTGACGAAACCTTTCCCTCCTCGTTCCGTTCCCTCTCCCTTTGTTCGCCCTCGAGGGTCAAAATCCCCGGCCACGGCCGGTGTACGAGGGCCCAGCCCAGGCCATCATCTTGGGGATTGGCAGAAACTGTTTCGAAGACCCCGGGGAGCCCGCAGATCTTTGGTTTCCCATCCACGTTCCTCGGGTTTCCAGTTCCTACATCTGTCCTGGTTTGTGGAATTTTGGGCGGACGTGCGGTGCAGAGTATCATCGCCTGACACTACTGGGGGGATCCTTCCACAACACGCACCCCCGTTGTATACTCGTCATGGTCCCTCCGCTCATCAGACCTGTGCAATTACCGGCTAGGTGAGCGTGATTCGTTCGTTTGACCCAGCCTCTAACTATTTGTTGCACAGCTCTTGGGAAGGCTCGAACGTCCCGTGGAGAACTCACCTGGAGGACTGGCAAGTCTCCGTGCATCTTTTCGTCTGGCAGGATCTGTACGTGGTTCTTGCCGCTTTTGTCATGGAGGCTGCGGCGTTATCGTTCCAACCTCCTTCAGGTTCTTTGGACCTCTTTATGCGTGTACCCCATACTGAATCGCAATTCGTGTACCGGGGCGTTGTGTACTTCCTTCCAGCCCAGGAGTTTTTGGGCCCGTGGAGTCTCGGATCGTTCACTTCCGTGGCTGAGTAAATCAAGTTCTTTTTCCATCTCCTCGCTCCATTTTCCTCTTCCCTATCCCACCCCATGTAAGGTACACTGTGCTTAACTACACTTTTACCCAAACGAAATAGCTATCTCAAGTGCGTCAGAATGGAGACGTTAAGTGGGTATGAAAGATTTTATTCCACCCGGCCCTTACGGACTTGGGCGGTCGTTACATACCGCACAGTGAGTCACCTATGGGGGTCCCATGGACCCAGGTAGGTCCGTAGAATACGCCCTATACAATGTTTAGGTCCTGCGTTTCACCCCAAACCGGTGCACCAGACTGAACGATGGCTATTGTCGTTCTAGCGGGAGATAACTGATTCGGGCAGGTGCAGAACGTGTGATAACAACCCAAAAGGCCAAGAGCTCTGGAGGCACAAACACCGTTAAGTCGCCCTCCAATTGTCCAGCGTGCAATATCGGCCAGCCGGGGTCGAAGACTGTGGCCTTAAGATCAACGTATGCCGGGTAGGAAAAGGATGCGGACCGTTCGGCATGAGGATACTGCCTACTAAACGTCAATGAGAGGGATTGGCCACGGAGTAAAGAGACACCGACCAATTCGAGGTCCCCGTGCAGAGATTTGCCCCGTGGATGCTCCGGGGCAATTGTTCGATGGGTGAGGTGTTCAGCTCATTGGCGAATCGACGATCGAGGCGACTTTTATTCCGACGCTATGTCCATCTCCAACGCTGGTGGGGAACCCTACCCCGGCCACAGTCTCTCCATATCTCAACTCTTAAAAGCGGCCAAACGGAAGTTACGTGGTACTACATTTGGTGAAAGGTATATTTGGGACCACGCCCACTACTTATCGCAAAATACTGAATCTTGGATGCCGCAGGATCTCAACGGCCACGAACCAAACTGAGGTGAGGTGGAAATGGAACTGACGGTTGTTGACACGATTACACCGGGCTTACATGTCTCACGTTGCTATTATAGGTCGATGTTCTTGTACGGGACGCATCGGAAGTGCTCGACTTGGTTCGATCCATGAAGAACAATCTCGCACCTATCAACCAGATTCCTTCTGAAGTTTTTTCCCTCCTTCCGGAGTACCTGGAAGGATATCACGGGGATGAAGGCCTGATCTCGATGTCCCACGTGTGTCGCAGTTGGAGGGAGCTACTCATCGCACGCTCCTCATTGTGGGCACACCTGGATTGCAAGAATACCGACAAGACACGTGTTTACATCGAACGTTCGAAGTCGTCACCTTTAGAACTCTCCCTTTTCAAGTACAGATCCGCGGACTACATTGAGGATGGGATCCTTTTGGTTGTCCCACACATCAGTCGACTCAAGTCCCTCAGTATCGATGGAAGAGTGGATCTCCTCCGTTTTCTCACACCATACCTCTCCTGTCCTATCCCTCTTCTTAGAGAATTAACGATCGCATTCAATTGTGACCCCGCCCCCGTCCTCGATGGCATGCTTTTCAATGGCGACCTATCGTCGTTGTGTTCACTGAGCCTGGGCGGAGTCATCACACATTTACCCTGGAAGAATCTGTCAAAACTCACTACATTCGAGCTTTGCCGTATCCCGGGAGACAAAATCTCCATCACACAACTCCTCAACTTCTTCGAAGATGCCAATCGTCTCAGTGATATCATGCTCCGTGATTCAATCCCAACCCTGTCCAACGCTCTTCCTGGGCGAGTGGTATCCCTACCTTATTTGAAGAAATTCACTATCTTTGCGGAGGACCCGGTCCATCCCATTCTACTCAATCACCTCTCCATCCCAACTGGGGCATCGCTCACCATGGAGTTCACGCTCCGTGTGGGCGAGTCGCCACTTCCGGACCTCCTACCAAATACCCTCAACAATCTCAGAAACATCTCTTCCATATCCTCGGTCGATCTATTCCTCGGTGATTTCGACAAGTTCGTGCGGTTGGACGGACCAAACGGAGGGCTGTACATGCTTGGCCAATGGATAGACTTTGACGGGGCTCACGGGTTCACTGTGAACAATCAAGTTCTTCGGTCCTTGAGCCGCTTCGACCTTTCGGGAACCCAGAGGCTGGTGGTTACCCAGTACGAATCTTCAACAGTGGACACAGTCGACAATTCCGCCCTTTACCATATCCTTTCTCGCATGAAAGATCTTCGCACCCTCACCCTCTCGCTGGCTCAATACAATGACCTACCCTTCATCCTCGCCTTGGATCCTGCCCAAAACCCCTCAAAACGTGTACTATGTCCAAAGCTGGAGGAATTTACTCTGCACGTTTGGGAGCCGAAGTCGCTCGAGATCGAGGAGCTCAAGAGCATGGTGAAAGAGCGAGCTTCAGCAGGCAGGAAGCTCTCATCGATCACGATCCATGATCTGGATGAAGTCATGCTGGAGAGTGAGATATTCGAACTCAAGAAGTTCATTGCACATGTGGATCACATTGTCGGGGAGGACCCGGCCAAACGGGACAGCACTTCTGAGGGTGGGGGAAAATGATTGGTTGGGAGGGTTGTGTCCTGGCCGTTTTCCCTCAGCTACGAGTAACTTTCGGACCACCCAACAATTTATTATCCCATATTCTGACATTTTGTGGAAAATCGCGGCCATTTTAGATCAACCGCCTATCCGTTTACTGGTGGAATGAAATACAATGTTTTGTGTTCCTTCGTTACCTGGCCAGTGGCCGGTTAGGTCCCAAGAATGCGTCGATCAATCCTTCCCTAAGTCCCGTGGCTCTGTAGTTCGGTGTATCCTGGTAGCCCCCAAGGCTCCACATTTCCTGCGCTTCTTCGATCCTCTGTATTGTACCGGTTTGAAGCAACGCCCGCACACTCCTATTCGCATCAGGGTCTGGGCTCGTGGTGCAGAAGAACCAGTTGCGTTGATCTTGTAGAGCCGAGTAACCCACACCGTGAGGCGACAATAATATCTTGATCTGGATGTGAAGTCCCGACGCTTCTAGGTGATGTCCACTATCAGCCAACCGATGCGTAATAACGACGGGAATGGCATACTCAAAAACCCGAGAAAGGCGATGTACTTGGCGACTGTTGGATTCCGAGTTCCCGGTAGGTAGTGTAGCGCGAGCTGCATGGCTGGAGTTGGCGTCAACTTTGAGGGTTCGAGGGACGGCAGACACCAGAGACTTGACGAGCGCTTACCGTAAATGGGTCTGATGAGGTTCACGTTGGGCGTCTTGAGATGCGGCTTGGCTGGTTTCCCATCCGTTCCCGAGACTTGTACCATTCTGAAATCCTGAATTTCCCCGACCCTGGCACCAGCGATCTACCGTTTGTGCCAACGCGCGAGCGTCAGAAATCAATACCGCTCGGCAAAATGCATCTCGAACAACGGGCACTCACCACGATATCAACGCCTCCGAACCTTGTCATCGCGAGCTCGAACAAAGAGACTTGATCCTCCCAACTCGTCATACCGAACCGTCTACAACGAGCCATTATCAAGCGGTAAGCCGTTTGTCCATCCACGGTCTGTTGAGCACCTGGCACTACGCATGCTTCGTTCACCCAGAACACTCATCACAAACACCCGCCCCGGAGAGAGGTCAACGTCGTCGATCGTGAACATTTTCCCATCACGCGAAGGAGTCATCTAGATGAAGTGAAATCGAGCGATAGATGTGTGGCGGAATGGGAGGCCTGGCGGAGGTCGCGCGGAGGACTTTGGCACGGAGAAGAGCACGTCTAACTTCCGTATTAGCGTGATCGGGCATCGTTGAAGGTAGGGTCATGCTTACTGTTCGCGAATTGCTGCTCTCGTGAGTTTCTTTGGGGGTGTTTAAAGTAGAGTGACGATATAGTGTCTTAACACTCCATTCTCCATCGCGGTATTCGCCCTACGCGAGGAGAGAGAAACGCGGTTTGAGAACGGTACGTGAATGATACAGAAGCTTGAGAGGCACATACCCCCTCTTCGCAAACGTCCACGCTGCGTGTCGAGCGGGCCCAGCGGGACGTCGAAATAGCTCGTCGTCATCTGTTATCGCGGTCATTCCGAGAGAGCGGATTGAGTTCGAGGCTATTGACGGAACTCTTGGGATTTTCAAAACCGGGCCGAGGTTCGGAGGTGGCGGTGCGAGACGATGATTGTCGTGGTTTCGAAGGGAATAGATTCGCCTATCGGTGTGTTGGACGAACAGACTTGACCGAGAACCAGGTGAGTGAGCAATGGGAGGTGACGGCGAATGCCTGGCGCGTTCCCGGTCTCAATTCACGGTCAGGTACAGGCCCTCACTGCCAAGCGCTCCTTCAAAAACAGAAGACTAAACGAAACGCATGTACGCACCAGTTGCTGGTAATTATCCAAGAAAACTCCATGCTCTTCATCCCAGAGTGAGCCGTTTCACCCCTAAACGTGGTTGAACTTCGTGTCGACGAGAAGCGGGAAGTTTTGATTCAACATCGAACATTCGATCCGGCTCAGATCTTCTCCACGTCCACATCGCCCACAGTCTTCCATGCCGCCAAAGAATACCTACGCTATAATCCTTAGACAGAGCCTGGCGAGCAATAGGTAAGTTCCACAGGCGACGGTCATGGCCAATTCCTTCGATAGCCCCTCAATCCCGCAACGCAGGTTGATTCCCTCCCCATCCATCGGAACCCTCGAGAGACTCGTCTGTTTCGTGCTGGCTGCCTGATCAGAAACGGCGACCATACCGCCCGTATTGCGGAAAGCGTCACTCGAGGCGACAATACATGGATCACATCGGAAAGGGTGTACCAACAATTGAACCTTCTCCAGAAATTATATCACCCACCTGTGCGTCGTCACCCAACGTGAACCACCCCATTTTTCTCTGCGCTCACCCATTCTCCCAGCACGCAAGAGTCAACCCTCAATCATCATTGCTCATAATGCGCGCGCTCAACATCGCAGAGGACGGCGGTGAACCCGGCTTTATCGGGGGATGCGACCCTGCGACAGAAGTACATTCCCTGGATCTAGATGGTTCGACCCCTTGGGGGCTCAGTGTTGGGCCCGGTTGGATCATGGGCAATTCCCGGGAAGGTAGGTCATCCCAGATTCCAACCCGACAACCCAACTCAGATCTCCGTATGTCCAACAGCAAAGGACCTTCCAGCGCCGAGGGGGCTCTTCGTTGCCTCAACGAAGACAGATCAACCCTCTGACGGTATTCCACGTGCCGTTGTCAAGATGTATGCATCGGCCATACAGCACAAGTGCGTTAGGTTGAATGATCCGCTTTCGCTTTTCTCACGACCTGCCCAGGTAGAAAGTCGTTCGCGGCGTCGTCAACAACGGAGTCGGGTGGAGATTCATTATCCTCCATCTCAACGAAAGTGGGGAGGGTGGGGAATACAAGGTGTCGCCACAAGTCACGATTGAGTTTGGACCAG
>Ga0307511_10005793_pt1 | contig 12494 bp, 7 predicted proteins | sample 13_EM_MG_FD_200266 | JGI IMG/M metagenome (GOLD analysis project Ga0307511, IMG submission 200266) | Populus trichocarpa ectomycorrhiza microbial communities from riparian zone in the Pacific Northwest, United States - 13_EM | ecosystem: Host-associated > Plants > Roots > Unclassified | place...
TTTTTTCTCGGGGGGTGTTTGAGGTAAAAATAAATCGGCAAATCATGAAATTCTAATGATTGGAATGCCACTGGATACCGTATCATTTATCATGTCGGATGACTCGTCGTTTATGTTTTTATTTTTGTGGAAGTAGGGCCTTGTGCACGAGACATATTTGTGCTTAGGATTGAGACTGAAAGCCTATTGCATCGTCTAGGCCTGCCTCATCATGCATGTTTATATATTTTACCCCTTCAATTAAAATTTTATATAAGTTAAATATTAATTATATATATTTTAATTTCTCTTTGTTTAAAATACATCCATACTATTATATTAAATATTTATTTAACAATGTTAATTATTTTTAGCTTATTTGTTTCTTTAAATTTCAAACATCCTCGGTATTATATAAATAATTATATAATTTTTTTCAGGTATATTATAATATATAAAAATAGCCAATTCTTTCTTATAGTTTACTCCATCCATTAATAAGTAAAAATTTTCATTAAAATCTTTTAATATTTAAAATTATTAAATGATGGAAACCCCCTTAAATAATAATTAGATTTCATTTTAGACCTATAATTTTATTTCAAAAATAATAATACCCTACAACTTAATTATGACAGACTAGACTGGTTCGTGCCATCAGTATGGCGTCAATTTTTGGGGCAACTGACTTGATATGAAGATTCACGTGAAGATGTGTCCAGTGTGAAGTTTATATTCACCAAAAAGCTTGAAAAATCATTAATTTTAGCATTCTTCCTTACAGAATCATGGATAATTCAATGGAAGAGAGGCTTGTTTCGCCGGAAGAACTTAACAGTGATGACCTGAAGAAGAGGGTTTGGAAGGAGTTCGGGAAGTTATGGGGGATTGCCTTTCCTGGAACCGTGGCACGATTGACTTCATTTGGAATGATAGTTGTTACACAATTGTTCATGGGGCACGTTAGCGAATTGGATCTTGCAGCATTTGGCCTCCAACAGAGCATTTTGATACGCTTTGTAAATGGCATATTGGTACGTCCTCTTCTCAGCATCCTTATAGCTTTATCTAAAATTAAGAAGGTATTTAAAAGTATGGTAATGATTGTATTTTAAAGTTTTTTTTGCTCGGAAAAGTATTAAAATAATATTTTTTTTATTTTTTAAAATTTATTTTTCACATCAGCACATCAAAATGATAAAAAAACACTAAAAAATTTATTTGAAACAAAAAACTTAATTTAAAATAAAAAAATTAATTTGAAACAAAAAAATTAAATTTTAATAAAAAAACATATTAAAATTTACTCTCAAACACCCCTAGTAGCAATAATTCAACAAATTAAAGAAATCTCAGATTAAATAGTCTTATGTTGCTGATGCACATTCTTACGCGCATGCTAATGCGGATATAGCCATAGGAGCGATGATAAGGTGGCCAATTGTTTTGAGATTCTTTCACCATTGATACGTGATAACACGGCGAAATATTAAAATATAGTTGCCATATTGTTAATATTAAAAATTAATGATCTTTCATATTGTATAATATTAAAACAAAATCAGCTAATTCAAAAAACATAACAACTTAAGAAAAAAAATTATTGAAATTCAACTTACCATAAAATTCTAAGTTCGGTTATCCATGAATTGTTACACCTATTTCCGACAGTCATCATTTTACTTGTGAGTTTCTATAAAAAGCTTCATCGATCTTACTTCGCATCCAAGAATTGTAGTTTGCTAAAGAAAATTGTTGTTAGTTAAATATTTTTATATAAAACAACAATTTTAAAAAAAAAATAGAAGTAATAAAAAAGAATCTCATCATTCGCTTCGCATACGGAATGAACGAAGTAAATCCACCGATATGCATGGTAATGGAACCGTGAATCTTCTTGTTTTTGGTTCTCCACACCGTGATACAAGTGATACAAGAGTCCTGCCAAGTCGTATCTTAAATCTGGGTTAACCTCGTAATTAAAATTAAAGAATTTTGCTTTTTTCTTCGATTTTTTTTTGTTTAAATCTTATATAACAATTTATTAAATCTCTTAATATTTTAAAAAAGAATCAAAATTTCCCTATAATATTGTGTGATCACTTAAATAATTTGTTGTCTAATATCTTCTTCATTTACCTCCTTGACATTATCATCTACTAATTTCTCCAAGGATTCAAAGTAAAATACTATAATACCAAACTATGATATATATATCATAGTTTGGTATTATAGTATTTTACTTTGAAATACTTATTGATGTCTGCCTTAATCAACTTGAGGTTTCAAATTCACCCTAATGCACTAGATTCCTCTACAAAGCATACCAATAACATTTAAATAAAAAGACTTTATTCTACTTGTTATAATATTACAATTCAATCACCTCTTCTAACTTCCCATAATAATCAACTTCAAACTCATTAAAAGTCGATTCATTAACACAAATTCTATTGTTATATGTCTTTATACAATGATCATACTCTTCAGTATGAAAAACATGTTCATTGATAAAAAAAAAAAAATTGTTATATCACTTCACCTTTCTTTCAAGACTTGAATATAGTAAATTCAAAGTAACACTAGCATTTTCTCTTAATTGATAAACTTGATACATGATTACAACCATTAACAGTTAAAGAGAAAAGGGTAATGAAATTAAGTATTACGAGATATAAGAATAATTAAGTATTGCTTACATGTTTTCTGAACCACGTGGCAAATTATTTATCTTGTAATTGACAATTTTGAGATTCAATCATATGTGAATTTTAGGACAATAAACATTGACGATATTGCCTACTAGAAATTATTCAATCTATCAATTTATGAGAGTATTCAAGAAAAATTGTTAAAAAATAAAGACATGTTAAATAGGGGTTGATCTAAATTAAAAGTCTTAGTTTACCGCAGTTAAATAGCACATAATTATGTGTATGTCTTAATTTAATTTTTGTCAAGTATCTGGCCTTTACTGCATTTTTTAGTACAGGTCATTCAGGATGGAAAAATATTAACAAATTCTTATTCAAGGAACTCCCCCTATCATCATGTCTTGGAACATGGTTGATTTTTGTTCTAAAGTAAGGCTTAAAATAGTACAAGATAAATGTTGAGATCTCTTCAATAATATAAGTCTCGCATATCGAAATCTTAATATGCACACAAGTATCTGCATGAAATTAAATGAAGGTTTTAAATTTTTAAAAAAGATAATAAAAATTTAATTAGGATGCATGTGTGATCCCTAACCTCTCGAATGGATACATCTATCTATTAGACAAGGCCTCCAATGTTTGCCTCAAACGGTAAATGTACCGGTAGATTCTTTATTGCATCGAAGAAAGATAGATGAAATATCATCTCAAGTTTGTATATTTTCTAGACAATATTTATTTCAAGGCTCTAGATGTGTTGGTTATGCAATTTGTTAGAGAATATATCTCTAAAAAAAGTTATTGATCTTTGTAAATGCATTTCATATCACTTTTAGCAATAAATCCAAATAAGCAAGTGGAATGAGTGTTTGCATAAATATGTGGCAATCATGATTCTTCATTCTATACAATCTACAATCCTCTTAATTCACCAATCTAGATATGTTTGAAGCATGTCCATTAGGAAAATACATACTCTTAAGCTCTTGGTAGATAAGTAATTGTGCATTCTTATCTAAGATAAAGTTAGCTTTGGGTTTTATGACTCGTGACCCATCATAAATAAACTTTATATTCTTACGGTGACAAAACAAAGTTATATTTATTATAGCTTTCATGTTGTCCTATATTTTCTCTTTTACATCCATCACCGTATTAATAATGTTTTCAAACATGTTCTTTTTAATATGCATGATATTAAAATTATGGCGGAGGAGATTAGTCTTCTAATAAGAAAGCTCTCAAAAAATACTTTGTTTTATGAAATTATGGGTCACACCAAAACCAGGAAACTTCTGCTTGCTAGATTGAAAATCAAACACATTATCATTATACTGCGATTGTCATACAATTCTTCACTTGACGCTGCCAGCAATGCAATAACTTTTTCAACTCTACCAACAAACAAGTCCTTTTTTTTTTCTTTTTGTACTTATAATCAGTTGGCAAAAACCACCGGTGGCAATAAAAAAAAAAGCACTTTACCACCATTTGTTAAGATAAAGGCCTTGTAATTTTCCATACAGTATGGATACGCTAATTTTCGATGTGTGTTCTAACTAGAAACCATCTAATACACAGGAAAATCATTTCTAGTCCATATCAAAACAACCTTCATCTAAAAATTATGTTTCCTTGAGACATCATAAGTCAAAGTTCTGGATAACCACAACTATTTCATCTCATCAATCAATGATCAAAAACAAACATCTATATTCCAACCTTGAATATTAGGATCGGGTATGACCGTAGATAAAAACATGAACTTCGACCTCATACACATTCCTAGTGGCAAGTTTAAACTATGAGTGTCACCGGCCAACAAGAATAAGAAGTAGCAAATGACCTGAATGGATTGAATTCGTCTGTACATAACCCAAGATGTACATTCCATGATTCCATTAAGAACTGAAGATATGCCCTATTAAAATGTTTTTAGGCTTCACCATCAAAAGAGTGAACCATGACTCTATCCACCGCATCATGTCAATGATGTCATATCATGTGCTCAACAATTTTTAGAGACATGAATAACCTTTGCAAACTAGGAGTGATTGGGAAGTATCTAAGTTTTTTATGTGCGTTAGAGTCCTTCCCTTGCCAGTTCTGGGTTTATAACGAGCATACCCATATGTTTTACACCAAGTATGTATTTTCAAGATAGTACAACATACAGAAGTTTGGACACATGTTAATTTTCTGGTATCTTAAGCCAAGGAGTTTCATCATAAATTAAGCAACATAAAAGTTCTTTTTCAGCCTATTCCCTTCAGGTAAAATGTTTACCGTCCATTCGACAATTATGTTGTTACTGGTCTTACTCAGCCCATTATCTGACTTAATGATGAACACTTGTACAACGAACAATAATTTACTATGATTTGTGCTCCCATCCCATAATGGTTTGTCGGAGTCTTTCAAAAGATCAAAAGACATGGCCACGTCTATATTTGGTTTTTCATCTATGATTGAACATTCACATGTATAACTCTAATTCATTATCATTGCATCTATAACAATACTCCTATAAGAATTATCATTATCATCTACAACTCCATGCACGTTACTACAACTAGAAGTTGACCCCACCATCATTTCTATCATGGTCTTGTAAGGAATATATGGTTCTCTGTGTGCAAGCCAACACAAGTATTTCTCCTTCAACCTTTTTTTTTGTAGAAGATTCATCATAACAACATCTAGATCGAGAAACTTTTTATTTTTGCATGTCTTATATGGACATATAATACCACCTCCACTAATATTTATCGGATTAGATAGTGTGTAATTAATAAAACCCTTAACCCCATTACAATACTCCATCTTATGCAACCCTTCAGGTGAAACATAATACATCTAAGAACGATCATCCATTACTTATATCAAATCTATATAGAATATTGATGACAACATGTATTAGTTAATTATGTGAACTAAATAAATTAGCTAGCATTGGTTTAACTCAAACTTATTCAATCTATTTTAATAATACCCTTCAATTATTATTAATTTTCTATAAAAATTCAAATTCCTCCACATTTACTGAAATTTTTAACTCAACAATAAAATTGACAAAATATGAAATGTGCTCAATATATAAGCCATTGTTTATTTCATTACAAAACACCTAAGTCACAAAATCAAAATCAATTTCATCAAATACAAAACAAATATAATTTTAAAAAATTTCAAACAAACTCTAACATGTACAAATAATACATTCATGCAACAAATTTCTATGGAAAAAAGTTATAAAACAAGTAAACACACAAGCAAACTATATATACCACATCAAAACGCCATAAAAATCAACATTTTGAAAATGAGTTAAAAAAATGGATAGTTTTGCTTACTTGATGTGGGGAATCCTTAAGAAAAATTGAACCAAAATAGAAATGCTGACAGACTGAGTGTTGGAGAGGCCAGTTTTATGATGATGAGAGTTTGATTTGTGATAAAATATGGGAGGTCTGCTATTATTTATAGAGAAAAATATAGGAAGAAAAAGAAATGGGGGAGAATGGTGGTCACTCGTCAGGTCATAATTTAAATATTACCGATTGATGTTAACGATGGGTTTATTTCGTCTATAATATTGTATGTAACAATGACATGTTATTTTTCTTTATCTTTTTTTTTCATTTATTCTTTTCCCACTATAATTTTTTCGATGTATACCGCAGGACATAACAAGAAAATATTTTATCAGTAAATTTCACAATAATTTACTGATAAAATTATTTTTGTTGGTTTTCTATTTGTATTTGTCAATTTTCTAGTAATGAGATTAGCATAAAAAATTTAGAACTACACCAAGATTAGTATTGACTTTCACTTAATGGTTTAACTCACATAGAAAGAGTTATTGGTCCATTGTAGGCATTGAAGTTAGGAATGAACCAATGTCTCTTTCCTATTTTACATGTCTTGCCACCTATCTGTTGTTCCAAATCTATATATGGTGAAGACAATTATTTCAATAATTGACTTACAATTATTCCAAATCTTCTCTCACGGAAGATTGGCATGTCAAGTGCGACTGAGACCTTATGCGGCCAAGCGTATGGAGCTGGACAATACCACATGATGGGTATTTACTTGCAGCGATCATGGATCATTGATGGTGTAACTGCAACCATCTTGCTTCCCCTCTTCATTTTCACAGCACCCATATTAAAACTACTTGGACAAGATGAGGATATAGCAATAGAAGCTGGGAAAATGTCGCTATGGTTCATTCCCATCCTCTACTATTATGTCTTGAGCTTGACCATCCAAATGTACTTGCAAGCACAACAAAAAAACAAGATTGTCGGGTTGTTTACCGCTTCCTCCTTTCTGGTTCATGTGTTTTTGTCCTGGTTATTTGTGATCAAACTTGATTTAGGAGTTGCTGGTGCCATGAGTGCATTCATCATTTCAGCTTGGTTGCTGGTTATTGGAGAGTTTGTCTATATCTTTGGAGGTTGGTGTCCTCATACATGGAAAGGCTTTACTAAAGCTGCTTTTGCTGATATGTTACCTCTAGTAAAGCTCTCATTATCCTCCGGAGTTATGATTTGGTAATTTACAAGTTTGAACTCTAACAATTTTATTCTTTTTGTTCCATTTAACATATGGGAATTTAACAGGGCTGATTGTTTTTAAGAAAAAAAATAGTTAAATATATACTTGAATCCTTAATGATGTTAAGCACAGAACATATGGAACCCTAATTGTGTATGCTTTAACCTAACAGCTTAGAGTTTTGGTACACCTCTATTCTTGTCTTGTTAGCTGGATATATGAAGAATGCAACTGTTGCTATATCTGCTTTCTCCATTTGGTAAGAATTGATTGTGCAAATCTCAATACAGTTGCTTGGCCTGTATCAGTTTTAAGTATTAAAAAGAAGATGACTAGTGCTAATTTCTTGTTTCAGCATCAACATCTATGGATGTGATTTCATGATTTGCCTTGGGTTTTTAGGTGCTTCAAGGTATTGCTTTAACCATTAAGAATACCACTCATTCTCTTTTTCTCTCTATTGTCTCCATTTTCGGAGCAACTGATATATTTAGTCAAATTCCATGTGTGCTGCATTTTGTACAGCGTGCGTGTATCAAATGAATTGGGAAAGGGCAATGCTAAAGCTGCAAGATTTTCTATCAAAGTTGCCCTCCTTACTTCAGTAATTATAGGAATTATCCTCTGGATTTTGTGCTTGGTCTTCAGTAATGAGATTGCATACTTGTTCACAAGTAATGAGGAAATTGCAGAATCTGTGTCAAGGCTTCATGTTCTACTTGCGTTCTCAGTGTTGTTAAATAGTATTTATCCAGTACTTTCAGGCAAGTATTTCATTCTAAATTCTATAGACAAATACTATATATCAGAATAGATGTTTGTTTTTTGTGGGTCTAAGTGCACGCATTTGTGTAATGTAAACTGAACCGTTAAAATTCTTCTCCAGGCGTAGCCATAGGAGCTGGTGTGCAAAGTACTGTTGCGTTTCTCAACTTGGGAAGCTATTATGTGATTGGAGTGCCTATAGGGCTTGTGCTTGGATATGTAGCTCATCTTCAGATCCAGGTATGTAAGAAGGATATTGTCAAGATTTATAATATCTTCTGCTTAACATAGCCATTCAAATTGATGGTCCACTTTCTGACCATTTCGCAACCTTGGCGTTTCCTGATAACTTCATGACGAGTGATTTGATTTATTAGTTAAAATCCAACTCTGTAGAACTTGCATTTATTATTCACCAATATTTTCTTCTCTGCTTACACAGGGTTTGTGGATTGGATTGTTGACTGGAGTTGTAGTTCTAACACTTTTGCTATCCTACCTTACATGGAGGATTGATTGGGATGAACAGGTTTGAAAAGAATGCATGAGATTATAACGTTATAAAGCTATTTTCACTATAAGCAAACAACTTCTGTTTCCAGGTACACAAGGCAGAAGAACGTCTTGGTCGATTTTTCTTGGAACCACCGAAGCAATCTGTTGAAAACTCCAATCTTGCTTGAAAGTACTGGACAATGCTTGCTGTTGCGTTTTCAAACCATGTTTTTTTTAGATGAAAAGTTGCATCCGATTCTTTACACCTGATTAAATGGTTAAAATCTGCTGATAGGAACTACTCTTGGGTTCCTACACACAATCTTTCGATTCTAATTTCCATTTCGTAATTAAGAGGTCACTTCAACAAGGTGGTTTTTCTTTCCTCTCCGTGAAGCTAATTACGTTGCAGATGGATCAGTAATCTCCTTGGTCTCATGGTGGCTTGGATTCAGTCACCTTTAGGCTTGTGATCAAAATTTGATTTGTTTTTCCTAATTCTCTTCTTCTGTCTAGTTTATCCATCTTCTACTTGGCTTCCATGGCAATTCCTTTCTACGTTTTTTGGTCCAGATAACTCTGCTCATCGGGTTAATTGATGTATTTATTGGATGTAATCTCTCATGTACCTTCTTAAGAAATCTACATGCTCTTATATATATATTCTTATTTTCTTCAATATGTCTTTTTTTGTCATGTTTAGATCAAAATGCCCTACAACCGTTTAAAAGAAAAATAGATTTTGAAAAGCCTAAAAAACATTTAAAAAAAAATACTTTAAGATATTTTGAAAAACATTAAAAAACCTAGAAAACCCATAAAACATTTAAAAACCTAAAACTAATTAAAAATCTTAAAAGGAAAAACTTTAAAAAAAATTATACTAAGTTATCAAATCTAAAAAAAAATTCATAATATATATATGAGTACACGATCTTGTTTTTTTTTTAAAAAAAAATCTCTCAAAAAAAGTTCACTTTTACTACACAATCCATAGTTCTAGATCTTATCTTAATCTTTTTGGAATTAGGTATTGTCACCTTTGCTAAACACACTTGCTCTTTGAGATATTTGTAAGAAGATCTTTAATCTTTTTATAATTCATATGATGTTCTCTCAAGCTTCTTATAATGTACTTTATTAAATATATAATTGGTAGTTAAAATTTTCCTCCATAAGTAAATAAGTGGTTCCTGAACTTATCAATATGGCATTCCTTATTATTATTTTTTAATGTTCGGTTCTTACATTTCATAATGTCATTTTATTAAGGTGAACAAGAAGCGGTTATTTGATGGATAATACCATTTTAGGAACAGAATTCACCAAATAGTTCCTTGTATTCTCCACATCTATCATTTCTTATTACCTTTATTTTCTTATCAAGTTGATTTTCAACTTCATTATTGTAATTTTTCAACATTTTAAGACTCTCATCTTTGCTTCTAAAAAAATAAGTATAACAATATCTCATGCAATCATCTATGAAAGTAATGTATTATTTTTTCTCATCTCCAGTTTGCACAAACTTTAAATCATCGATGTATAAGTGAATTAAATCTAGAGGTTCACTATTTTTTTATTTGAATGAAAAGAAGTTTTTGTAAATTTTAATTCTACACAAACCTAGAGGTTCACTGCAACAGTAATCCTCCGTGTCTCCATCTTTCCAGCCTAAATATATTCAAACTACTCGGTAAAAAAATAAGAAATAGCTAGTAGAGCTCAATATGTCCCCTTGTGGTTCATTCCTTTCCTCTACAATATAGTATTCAACTTGACCATTCAAAAGTACTTACAAACTTAAATCATAAAAATGTGTGCTCTTATCATGAATCTTTGTGAGCAAACTAAACTGGGGGGTGCTGGTGTCATGACTATATCAAGTTGGTTTATAGTCATTGGAGACTTTGTCTATATCTTTGATGGCTGGTGTTCTGAAACATGGAATGGCTTCTCCTTTTTTGCTTTCTCTGATTTGATACCCCTCTATTATAGCTCTCAGTAGCCTCAGGTTTCATGCTTTGGGAAGTCCTAATTTTTTCAGTTTTCTCCTTGAGAACAAACTCCTTGTTGGAAAAGAAGATGAGTCATGCCATTCATGTTTTTAGTAAGACATCTATTTGACAAGTAAATAGCACAATCTACAACTTTAGCCCAAAACTCTTTAGGTATCTTCTTGGTTTTGAGCATGTTTCTCGCCATATTGAGGATGCTTATATTCTTTCTCTCCACCACGTCATTTTGTTGTGGGGATCTAGGCATCGTTAGGAGTCTCTTTATACCATGATCTTTACAAAACTCATTAAAATCATTAGAACAAAATTCACCCTCACTATTCGTCCTAAGTGATTTTATAGAATAATCACTTTCTTTTTCAACTAATGTCTTAAACTTCTTAAAGCAACTAAACACATTAGACTTTTCTTTTAAAAAGTATACACAAGTCTTTCTACTATAATCATCAATAAAAAGTAGAAAATATATTTTTTTTTACCAAACAAACATGGTTTCATAGGACCACAAACATCGGCGTGTATTTCTTATAGGGGTTGATTTGCTCTTAATGTAGACTCCTTCGAAAAACTCTTGTGAAATTGTTTGCCCATTAAACATCCTTCACATAATTGATTTGGATGTATAATGGATGGTAGACCCTTCAACATCTCTTTTGTGCCATCATCTTCAAGCTATCAAAGTTTACATGCCATCAAATTTTACATGCTCAAGTCTCATATGTCAAAACCAAGTTTCATCTTTCACACACACATTTAGGTATTTAGGCACATCCATTTCTATGTTTAGCAAGAACATTATATTTTTTTCCATGGCTACCTTTCAAATCATATCTCTTTTAGTGTCAAGTAATGTCAAAGTACGATCTTTCATCTTAATCTCATACCCCTTCTACAACAATTGTTCTAAGCTCAATATGTTTTTTTTCATCGTTGGTATATAATAGACATCACCAATAAATTGATGACTTCCATCTTTCAATTTAATTAAAATCGTATATTTTTCTTTGATGGCAACCTTTGAATGATCTGCAAAGATAACATTACCTCTAATTGTTTCATCAAGCTTCATGAACTTGTCTTAGTCTCCATATATGTGGTTATTAGCTCCATTATTTAGGTACCATATGTTCTCTTTATCTTGCATTCTCTCATTATGCACTGCTAGTAAAGTGGCTTCCTTCTCTTCTTATATCACAAGATTTGTATTCTCCTCAACTCTCTTGGTTGGACTCTAACAATCCCTAGCATAATGACCTGTCTTTTAACAATTATAGCATTTAACTTTTGATTTGTCAAACCTGCTGTTAAATTTAGATCTTGTGTTGCTACTGCCAGTTGAACCAGTTTATCACAAGATTTGTATTTCCTTTATTTGATCGACCGTTTGATCTGTTGAGGTTGTCTCGACCTCCTCTTCCAAATCTTCATCTTCCTCCTTGGGAATATCCAAAATCATATTGCTTTGAAAAAAGTGTTTGTGCACCCACATCCTCTTGAATCTCATTGACTCTTTTCTCATGGGCTTCTAATTTTCCCATAAGACCTTATATTGGAAAAAAATCATATTTTACAACTCCTCTATCACAACCACCACAAAATGGAACTTTTTTTGCAGTGAGCGTAGGATCTGCTCTACCACACGTCTCTTATATCTTCTCCCTATATCTCTTTATTTGATTGTATATAGTTAAACTCTTGTAAAGTATTCTAAAATATTATTTGATTCAAGCATATGTAACTTTTCAAAGTCGCCATATAGTTTTTATAGACGTACCTTTCTCACATTATCAGCTCCTTGATTTGATTCTTGCAAAATTTATCATGCTTGCTTGGCGGTGGTTGTGTTGGCCACTATCTCAAAAGTGATGTCATTCAAACATTGATGGATAATTATTAGTGCTAGTTGATCCTTTTTTCGTGGCTTTTGCACAGCCTTCTTTTGAGCTAAAGTCAACGTTGCTCCATCTATAGGCTCCTCAAAGCCTTTTTCAACTGTCTCTTATACATCTTGAGA
>Ga0307511_10005794_pt1 | contig 12493 bp, 12 predicted proteins | sample 13_EM_MG_FD_200266 | JGI IMG/M metagenome (GOLD analysis project Ga0307511, IMG submission 200266) | Populus trichocarpa ectomycorrhiza microbial communities from riparian zone in the Pacific Northwest, United States - 13_EM | ecosystem: Host-associated > Plants > Roots > Unclassified | place...
CAGTCTTATGACAAGACTTGGCCTCATGGTGGGAACGATGCTGATGACGAGTTGGACTATGATGGGATTGGGGAGTCCGATAAGGAGAACGAGTGGGTCGTAGCGGGTTCTTCCAAATAGATAGTTCCTTATCGGTATTCCAATACTATCTGTTTTCCTTGTCTTGATGGTGTGACTTTGAAGTGTGAAAAGATAAGATAAGATAAGATAAGATAACGCCATGTCATGATTTGAACGGGTGTTTGGGCGCTTCGAACTTAGAAGAAAATGAGTGAAAATGTGAAAATCGTGACAGATGGGTTCTTTTGAAACTTACTCATAACTTACCCACTGATCCCATCAAGATCAAAGTGATGGGTACATTGAGAATCTGCCTACCATTTACCCACTGGGTAAGGTGTGGGCAAATTGTTTAAAAACTCTCAACAAACTCTCAATGTACCTACCAGGTAAGACCCCCCGCCCCAGTGTCTCCTGAACAAATTCCCAAGCTCCCATGGAACTTCCCTGCAATGCACCAAGACAATTGAAGGCAATCACAGCTCCTGTCCCAGGAAGCTCAACATTCTCCTTGTCTTCATTGTTCATCAACACCAATGGGGAAACCAGGGCCTCCTCAACCATGGCAGAAGACAATTCATTAGTGACAGGTGGAACCAAATAAGGAGAACTGGATCCAGCACTGATAGTTGGCCGAAGATTGATGGGACTTCCAAGGACGTCAGGGGTATCTTCTTCCACCAGAACAACCTCTCTCCCCTTCCCCTTGACAGAAGACCCACAGCAGCACATCCACGAGTCCATCCTGGACTCTAACTCCACCAACTTGATGCTCTGAACGTCAAACAGCTTCTCAAGTTCTTCCAAATGAGCCTTGTACAACTCCAATACAGCATCATTAGTTTCGCACTCCTGACAACAACAATCCACACATTCATTCAATGCAACCAGGTTGGCATCGATACCAGAGACAGCCATGTTGAGCCCTTCACCAACAGCATTGGTCGTCCTGTCCAAGGCCTTGACCACCTTGTTCAAGCAATTCAGACTATGAGTCTGACTGTTTATGACTCAACGATGATCAGCCTCAACACAATCTACCTGTTTCTCAACCTTCAAGACATGTTGGAAGACATTAAAGATCGTAGGACAAGCCCATTGTATGGCTTGATGAGCCTGGTCCTTCAAGATGTTCTTTCCATGCCAGTCGAAGGTGCCCATCTGGAAAAGACGATACAAGACACTATCATTCATGCAAGTCTTCTCCTGCTTGGCAGCACCAGTGACTCAAATGTTGTATCCCCACAGAGCGTCATCGTTGTAGCAATCCCGCAAGGAATCACTGTGCCAACGACTGACAGTCATGTCATCATTGGCCAACTGCATACAACCAAAGACCATACAACCCAAGACCATACAATCAATAATCTAAGAGGAAATTTGATCAGTTGGTAACAAACACCAAATGGTCAAAGATCCACACCTCTTGGTTGGTTGGATAAGCACCATATCCATCAGCAGTGAGAGTGTGGTCCCTACAGTCATAGCGGGATACTACGGCGTCAATAAGAGTATCAACAACATAGGATGAGATAGCGGCAACAGCTTGAGGAGGCATAGTGCGGAGAAGTAAAGGTGATGAGAGTAAAGGATCAGTGTCCAATGAGGGGGCTCTCCTGGGAAACCAACAACCTTCTTATCCCAATCAGGAGAGCGCCCATTCTACTTTTCTCATTGGACACGCCCATCCTTATCTCTAACCCTCAACCCTAGCACAGCCCTCAGGGTCCAGGGTACACTAGTCCCATCACTCACAGCCCTACGCAGCCGTGTTTCAACTAGAAGCCTCACAGCCTCAACCCCTATCTCTTTCCGATGGAACATCACAGCCTTTCACAGCCTCACAATCCAATGAACATTCTGACTGTTTCAGATATTGGTCTAAACCTCTTTCACTTCAGTTTATTCCCATGACATCATACATTCTTTTGTTTTATTTTCTTTATTGTTCTTTAGGTGACTATGGTCACTCATTACCACTCACAGCTGGAAAAGTATATAATTAGCTCTAGTACATCTGTAAGTCAGTAGCTTTGATATCTCAGGAATCTCCTCTTCCTTGCTGCGCTGCAGACCAAGGGTCAAGATCTGCTTCTACTGAGAGAACTCTAGCAACCAAGTTCTGCTCTCTTCTCACTCATCCTCATCTCTAACTTCCAATCCACCATTTTATCACTTGGAGTACTCATTACCGGCCCACCTCTCAGTTCAACACCGCCCCGCTTTTCAACTAGTGAGTGTTTGTTTGTGTCAGGGCAACCTACTTGGGCTCCTCTAGTGGAACTAGAGGAGGATAATAGTCTTGTGGTATAGACTTAGGTCTGGAGGCACAGGGTGAAGAGTGGCCCTGACAATTGGCAAAAATTCTAGTGGAAAAACAAGTCATTGGGCCTCAAAAGAGTTCCTACCAACAAAGGTACTTCCGGGTGGATTTCACAACGGTCCTGTTGTTTGCTGTTTTGCTCTTGCTAGCCACAAAGTGTACTGATGGGCATGACTTACATCACAGAATTGTCAGTAAAGGTGGGGTAAAACCCCTGAGTATCATGGCCCATTTTCTCTCACTGGTACGGAGCAATTCACAACTTTTCCCCCTACATGGAACTGAGACAGATGATCCTGCACATAGGCCTATATGACAATTTCCCTTGACACAGCTGGGCTGTTCAGATTCCTTGCATTTTGGGTAGCATCAGCAAACCAGGAATGCACTTTTGTTGCCTTTAGAGGTCTTTAAAGTGATCAAAAGTAACGAAGTGCGGCTAGGGTCATACCCTTTTTAAAGTCCTCTAAAGTAGCCCTTTGTCTTTAAACTCCTTCAAACATGAGCCAGAAGTGCAGCAAAGTGGTGCAAAGTGGTTACCACTTTATTCTTCTTCGTGCTCCCTTCTTGCTCAGTGGGACTTCGTGCGAGTGGAACAATTATATCTTTCAGCTACATACGGCAATACCACATTAAAGTACAGTAGAACAGGCTTCTATAGTTGTATCAATAGCTCTACCCCTGTTCACATTCACTCCCATTTGTTTGAACCTATGTGAGCAAAATTGTAGTTAGCACTAGAAAAACCAGACCAGACAACGTGGCGAGACTTCGATCGACCAGCGTTGTTGAAATGCGGGGGTTTTTGGGTGCGTACCTTCTGCGAGCTTCCCTCAGTAGAATTGTCCGGTTTTGAGCTCTACTGCAACGATGTGGCCGAGGGATTCATGGAGGAGTCAAGATCGGAGCCCGATCGAGGGAGGAGGCTGTTGGGAAGAGAGTCGAGACCGGGGACCTGATATGGAGAGGAAATTTCATCAGTGGAATGGTACAATGCTGAAATGGAAAACAAAAGGAGATGTACACAGTACCCCGAGCATTGGGTCGCGTGCCACGTGTTGCAGCAGGGTGGCCTAAGTCCGTTGACTGGCAGCGGAGTACTGCAGAAAGCGTGGATATGGGTGTATATGAAGGGGGTCACGTTCCAGTACTCACGGTGGTTGCAGCCAAATAGAGTCAAGGTAGGGAAGGCGGGGATGGGATCCTGGTGGGTTACGGGATCTTGTGACCAAATGGGAAAGGTAAAGAAGATGAGACACACACAACGGTGTGTTTATAGCGACAGATTTTCCGCACGCACGGACTCAGCGCTTCAAAAGTGTTGACGCTACTTCATCGGCAACCGCTCACTTCACGGGCACTTTATGGGACTTTTTGCGGGATCCCCGATCTTCAACACTTCCTGTCGCCTTTTCGCACTTCAGTACTTTATGAAATTTTCTGTTTTGCTGATGTAGCCAACAAAGGTGGAACCTCTGGCAAGATGCTCCACCTGTACTTCTGGGTCTTTTTCCTCCTTCTCGCCGTTGCTGTCGGGAACGTGAGTTATGTATTCTCCCCCCTTTTCCGAGGGCTTATCCTCATCCAGGATGCTGTCGTCCTCTCATGCACCCCATTTATCGCGTACTTCACAGGGATCGCCAGGTACGTATCACAGCCAGTCGAGTCAACGTCACGAGTTACTCCTGACGCCTACCCCCCAGCATATTTCCTCCCACAGCCTGGATATATGCTCAGTTTTGTGCCACAAACATGGGTATGTCTGTGGATCCCTTGCTATGAAACACGTAGCTGAGTTCGACCAGGTTCTGCGGTTCTCGTGTCGTCCAACCTTGCCAACCTCGTACTCACGGGTACATTCTCAATCCCATTCACAACATTCACTGCGTTTACGGCCCTCCCTTTCCTTGCCGCTGCAATCACGACCTATCCTGTCTTCCTTGTCATGTTTCGTGGGGAGGATTACATTCCACGTTCGATCACCATTCAAGAAGAGGAATCTGCCATCGAGCCGTCCTCTGCTCATTGACAAATGGGGCGCAATCTTTGGATCCGTCCTTTTGACGGTAACGCTCGCAGTCCTGGTCGGCACCAGCGTACTGGACATACCCGTGTGGCAGATCACTGTACCACCGGCTGTGATCATGTTTATCCGGGATGTTGTGTACGACTGGTACACGTCCAGTCCCGGGCCCGCCCCTCAGTCGGAAGCGATTACGATGGAGAAAGAGGTGACGTCACAGATGGACACGACCATGGGGGTTCCTCTCCCACAACTTCACCAGGGCGTACACGGATCTCGGAACCGCCTTACCCCGAGATACATCGCTTCCAGGTCCCCAATGGCAACGACTGTGTTGAAGCGACTTCCGGTTGTCCTTGTGCCGTTTGCCCTTTTGACCTTCGTGCTGGTTCAAGGTTTGACAAGAAAAGGTTGGGTTGAACTATTCGCGAGCGGGTGGGCTTGGTGGGCATCCCATACAGGAGTGGTTGGTGTTACTGCTGGGATGGGCGTTATCACTTGTATCTTGTGCAACGTAAGCCGCACCGGTTTCCGTTCGCCTCGTTATTCTGAGCGTTGTGCTAGATATGCGGAACAAATATCGGGGCGACGATCTTCTCCGCTCGAGTCCTTGAAGTTTGGATAGCTCGGGCGGGAGACTCTCTCGACCCTAAACAACGGGACGCTGCCATTTACTCCCTCGCGATCGCCTCCAAATGCGGAGCGTTCTCGTTTACCCTATGCGCTTCACTGGCAGGGCTGCTCTGGAGGAGAATCTTAGAGCAAAAAGGCATCCCAATTTGCCAATGGCAGTTCTGTAAACTGAATCTCCCACTGATTGTTGTTTCGATGGTCGCTTCCTCTGCTGTCCTCGTTGGGGAGATGTATGTGGCGCATAGAAACTAGACCTTTCTCTTTCGTTTCCGTCGTGTACACGGGAATTTCGGATTGACGGATTGAATATTTTTGTAGGAATACCATCACTAGGCACAGCCAGCGGGAGCATTGCGACGACTATTGTAATCTGCTAGACGAATTACCTTTTGACGGGACTCCGGCATCCTTTGAAGCCACTTTGGAACAACTCTATGGTAGTCGCCGTATTCCAATGTAAAGGTATCCGGAGTACATGGAACACGTTTCTGAACGTCTTGCTGAGAGATCACAAGGTCTATGCCTGCAATGCGTCTACGACCCGATCCAAGGTACCTTCACAATGGGAAACTGCAGTTTAAATAACGCGAAGGGGACAGTCGGATAAAGGGTTCCAAGAAATCCCAAGATCGTCGGAATTGGCCTTCGAATATTCCCCAAGATGTGCCTAAGAGAACTTTCCGAGTTCTCCGCACGGGGCGCGTATAACCACACCCAGGATCCCCGGGTTGCGAATAGACGCGCAGTCTCTGTTTGCGATGACCAAACAACGCGGGTTTTGTTCCCGATCGGCACACCCGAGCCGCCTGACCCCACCCGACTGCAACGGCAACGAAACTTCGATGCCTCCGCTTGCCGACATCCTCCATAGGACGCTCGTTGTTGGGCTACTTGGTGCAACCGTTGTCGGTGTTGGCACTGGGTGGGCGGTACATAAGGAGACGCTGAGGAGGGGTCAAGGTTCGTGAGCCATCACCGTTTTGTGTGCTACGTGTTCTGCGTTTTGTGTGCGGTCGGTTGCAATGCGGGTTTCAGTCCTTCATTTCCCGCCTACACCTGCGGGTCTCCCACCGTGATGATTGGCTAATCCGCATTTTGGGTTTCACCTTGCAGAGGTACGCCCTAATTCCTTGGATGTCACTTTCCTGAGGACTTAACTTGTTGGAACCTAGTTGATGGATAAAAGAGAGGCCGAAGCTGCTGCTTCACAGGGGGTGAGTACTTGGATTGCGTTCGTATTTTATGTCACGAAAACACCTGGTCTCACCCTCGTTTCTTCCTCCCTTCCAAGTTGACCGTTGAGCGAATAGTCCAACGGGAACGGGAGCTCGCGGAGGCCGCGCAGAATGTCTTCAACGGACAGAAGTGATTCACCCCACTTTCAAAAGGTTCGATCACATCCGTTGTTTCCCAAGTCACTCCCAAGTCTCCTGACACCAACTATCGCAGTACTTCCCACCTACCTCTCCCTGAGATCGGCTATAGAGCGGCCGACGTATCCTTGGACCTACGGGGATCTGCCGATGGAGACACGACCCACAACACCAGGGATGTGGAACACACTAGTGCATCATTGATATCCCAATACAGATAGTGTTTGCACGTTACCTCTCCCCACCTCCACTTCGCGTCTTCAAACAAGAGCAATCTGATCTTATCCCGAGTGGTACCCCAGTTAGTTGGATCGGGAAGCCTAGCATACACCGAACGTCGAACATCAGCCTGGATCGTACACCAGGATTACCCGCATCCACGACCGATCACCCTTGACAGAACTTCCGTGCAGTCGCCTCACGTATGTGGCGGCCGATAAGGTAGCGCCTATGTGGTTCACACGTTCAACTGTGCGGATTACCCGATAACTCAGAGTGATACTCTTTTTTGGCCGGTTTCTCTGCTGTCTGACACTTCACGGCTTGATGTTAACAGAAATACCGTAAACCTTCTCATCGGTCCAAACCATCGTACTCGATGATACAGGCGAAAACTCTTCACGAAGACAGCGAGAGACCAGGGTCACCCGTCGCCCCCCGCCACGGAGGTTTTGCATGGCCTTTGCCGAGCCACCCCCACCCCGAATCCCTCGCCTTTGTTCGGGGCCACCTCTGGGGCCGGGCCGGTCGGTCACTCCGTCCCACAGCAAACACCCGGTCTCTGGCCCATCTGGCCCTTTCTCAATTACCAACGAAGGGATACCGTTCTGTGTTTCACAGTTGCGTGTGCATGCGGTTTCTATGCGGCCAAGGTGGAATCAACGTAGCCGTGGTGGCCGTTCACGTACAAATCGGCGTGGCCATCCCACGCTCACTTTAGGATTTTTGGTAACCTTGCCGTGTTCAGGCGCTATAAAGTCGGAGCTCACGCATTCACGTCCAAGCCCACTCGCCCCGCTCCCACCCACAACTTTCCCCTTCCACTGCGAACTCCGCGCTCGCCGATTTCCGCCCTCACCACACGGTCGTTAATTTTACACCCACCCACACCGCTGCAAACATGGACACTTACTACGAGACGTCCGCTCTCAAATTTACAAACTACAGCACCACCCAAAAATTCCCCTTATCCCTGGAGAACAACCACGTGTCGTCAGGTTACGTGGGTACTCATGCGGGGCCGTGGGGGTGGCAGTGGAGAGATGGAGTTCGACCACTTGTCTCGATCTCACCCTCCTCTACACGGATAACCATTAAGGCTCTAATGGACGATATCGAAAAGGTGAAGCACGCCGAAGGGTATCGTGTGTTATTCGCCGCTGACGGAGAATGTCCAGGATGCACCGGGGATGTACAGAACTGTCACAGACTTGGTCTATTCAAGATCCCCCCAGTGCCCTTTCATCGTCGATGAACCGTCGATGGCGGAACTCCGTAACCGCCTTGACCAATACGAAGATAAAAGTGCCTTGCTCTCACCTGACGCTCAGGTCGGGGTGAGAAAATCAGTCGCTGCCGCGTTGGGGGAGAGGAAGGATTCGACTTTGGGAGGACAACCGCATGCGGCCGTGTACCCCTACTCGGTGGACGTCGAACGGATTGTGGACAATCTTTGTGGATCTCCTGGGCCACCCCAAGTTTCCCCCTTTGATGAATTCGATAGTGGATCCGGCACCATGACGATGGATTTGGGCACCGAGTATAGTACCCCGTCGATCCCGTCGGAATTCTCGCCATCGCCGTCGAGGGTTGTCGGGTCAAAAATCTACGAGGTTGCGGACGCGGGCAGGGTTAACGTTTCCCTTAGCAGTAGTAGTAGTAGAAGGCTGTGACCCCGACTCAAGGGGAGTATGTAACCCTCCACCGTGCCACCGAGACACGTTACAAGCGATCCACCATGTTGACCATTTCGTTTCCTTTGTTTATTATACTAGTATGTGCTTATGCCGTAGCACTATGCAGAGTCCCGCCACCGAGGTCGCGGACTTATTATCTATCATATTTTGTAGCCCTTCATTCAGAGGGGAACAGAGAATTTGTGGACAACACAGAGAAGTTGCCACATCTTTTGCCACCATCATTACAGAGGGAAGGCACGCACAGAGAAGGCAGGGCCTGGGAATAAGCGGACTGCAAATCCCCAATGTCTTGCGCACGCACCTGTATCCCTCTTCTCGGGACTAAGGAACCACATTAGTCCATCCCAGGGAAACGCTTATCGATCCATATAACATTTTCCGGCATGATCGTCGTTTTCAACCTTAATGTGTACCAGCGCTCCGAGACCATTGGAATAGGAGGGTGTACAGACCGATCTTAGACAGTTCCTCCCGCCTCGCCGTGGATTAAATAATCCACCTCCTACCTACCCGGGCGCCTTGGCTCTGTAACAGTGTGCGACGAGTTTATAAGCTGTGAGAACAGTACCTACGTATGTCCTTAGGTACACTTCTTGGTATGGCGTCGGATTTTATCAGCCCCACACGTATCTGGCCGGATGGAAAGTCCTGTCGTTTATTTGGTTGAGTGATACAACAACGTAAACAAAGGTTGGGGTAACTATTGGCATCGGGGGGCGGTACACTTAACCCCCCAAATCCACCCCATTGACCACTCCAAATCAATCAACCCGCCACGGTGCGGGTTGTTTTAGACGATGCCACGGTATGTGGCAATCTGGGACGTGAGACGGCTACATTGTCCGGGGGTGAAGTTGTTCATGCAGCTGTCGTCGCTGTAGTCCATGTAGTTGTGGAATCTGTTGACCCGATCTTGTGAGTAAGTGCACTACTTCGAGAGTGGCCGCGCGGGGACTTACGGATCAGATCCTCCACCGGCACAAGTATCGCTCGAGGCGGGGCAACCAAAGACGGGGCCGGCCTCTGGAGGGGTATCGCTGACGGAGTCACCTGGGGAGCTGCACCCTCCCTGGAAGGTATGGTACAATCCAACCCAATGTCTGGTAGGGATCCCATGATCAGTTCAATCCCGTCCGGTGCCAATACAAAGAAGTGACCGCTTACCCGGCTTCATGGGTGAGTGTCCTGCCCAGATTGTAGGGGGCGGCGGTCCCACCGGGGACGGAGGAGTAGAGCATGACAACACCGTCGTCCTTGGGGTTGCTAGCGTATGACGATGGGAAGGTGGCGTATCCCAAGAGTCCGGCACCAGAACCGGAAACGAACCCAACGCTGTAGACGTTCAGTGCGTTGGCTCCACCTAGCCTCAACTGGTTCTTCATCGCGGTTTGGTAAGAGCTGCGAAGGTGGATGTTAGCGACCACATCAAGGAAACGAGTGAATCCGTGCGACGCGTCCACTTACTTTCCGGGACCGGCCTGGTCGAACCAGTTGGCGTTGAGGGTCCTGTCGGTACCAGCGAGGAAAAAGCTGATGCCACACGAGGCGTAGTCGGCGTTCATGACGTTTATGGAGGCCGAGATTTGAGAGTCGGGGATGTAGCCACCGGACAGGGAAGTGGTCTTGTAGATCACATGCCCTGTAAGACAAGCCGTTGTCAGCTTCACCACAGCGAAACAAAATTGAGGGAAATATAGCTCACAGTAGACGGGGATGGAGGCGACAGCGATGCCGACCTCAGATTTGGTCGCAACCTTGTGCTTGGCGAAGTGGGCTTCGGCCTGATCGACGAACTCCTTGGAAGGGACGGAACCGCAAGCCCTAACAAGGGCCGTGGCGTTGACACCGTTGGAGATGGGGGAAGCGGCCACGAGGGAAGAACCCAAGCTGAGGAATAAGGAGAGAGCAGCTGTGAACAACATATTGTTGACCCGTCGACTGAGAGGAGAGAACCGAGGCTGGTTGCTGAGGGTCCGACCATTCCGATTGCTAGGGCTTTTATACGTCCGGAGGGAGTGCAATACTCGTGTTCGTGAGATTGGGAGACGACTGGAGGTTCAGCAAGAGGTCATGTGTGTTAGAGATAATCAAGGACAGCCGTTCGTCCCATGCGCAACATCAAGGACACACATGCTCCCCAGGGTGTTTCGAGAGGATGGTCGCTTCATGGTACCGAGACGAGTGACAGGTAATTCAACGGATTCGGACATAAACGGCCGGGCCACGCGCGCCACTGGGGGTGGAATGGTGGCTATCGCGGCCCCACGGGCTTAAGTCCGTTGACGTGACGTGATGCAGTCGAGGATCGATAACGCGAGGCAAGTCCTTTTTTGGCGGAGAGAGATGGTGAGTCCGCGAGGCATACCCAGTGGATTATAGTTAGGCCTCGAAGTCCAACGTACGTTCCGCACTGACAACCTCCTTTTAGGTTGAGGTCCACTCGTAGCACATGGTTGACCAAATGCAAGTCTTTACGAGAGGAAACACCTCACGGGCGCATGACCAAGTCAGCGCCAGCTGGTGACAAGCTTTCAAGACCTAAGGTGGGAATACAAGGTGGGCGTAGGACCACATGGGGTGCGAAAACCAGATGCTTCGATGATCGACTGAAAAAACCCAACTTCGACCGGTCTCCCCCACTCGGCGACGCGGCGAGGTTGCAGACGAGCTGTCTCGTTTCTCGACCGGGTGATAAGGTGATAAGGTATTAACACGTGCGTTTTATCTTGCCAATCGAACCCTCAGCCGCTGTCAGTCGGTAAGCGTAACGCTCACTGTAGTGACTACGGGTTTACAATGTACAGCACTTCTAGGCTGTACCCCCGAATTAGCCAACGACCGCTAAGATCAAACCTTGACTTCCAGCTCTCCCCCCACCGACGGCAACCATGGCAGATCCCCGGTTCAATTATATCGCCCAACGCATTGGCCACGTCTACCTCAGCCGCCAGGGACTGGAACCAGAACTGGACGGGAATCTGATGGCTACCATGTCCCGCGTCGAACTATTCAGGTCAACGTTGCTGGGGCCGATGGATCCTAGGGAATTCTTGAACACGTTCTTTGCGGACTGGGCGAAATACTATGGGAAATATGGGAAGAGAGTCATCGCCAGACCTTATAGTATCGTGCCACCTACAGCTGCATATAGGCAATTCATCGTGGATCCTCTGGTGAGCCGTTGTCACTGCACCCACAGCTACTTTCGTCCTCTCATGCAACATATCCTCGTCCTTTGCTCATAAGGTTGAAATTCTGAACCGCGCTGAGCCCTTCCGCTCGTCCGGGGACATCGTTTTCTGCGACCGCGCCAAGCTCCACAAATCCAAACGAGGCTACGTGCCGGACATAATGGCAGTCAACGAGCGTTTTCAATTCGTTGTCGACAAATCCAAATCCTCCGGTGTGCCTCTCGAGATCGACGACGTGGGTCTGGCCGAATACTTCATCACCGTCCAACCTGATCGAGAGGACGACTTCTTTCGCGACCCCGCACCTGGGACAGGCCACCTCTTCGACCCCAATAAACCGTCTCTCCGCACTCACTTCATCGTGCTGAGCCATATCTTGGATCCGGAGGAGAGGAAGAAGGCCACGCACGGGCTAGAGCAGATGATCAAAAGGGTAGAGGGGACATGGGTCCAACAAAAACGCACCCACCTCTTTACCATATCGATGGCTGGATCTATGGCGAGGTTCTTGTACTGGGACAGGAGCGGTACGGTCATCACCAGAGCTTTCGACATCAGGCAACAACCAGAACTGTTGCGTGACTTCCAGAGCTTGTATTATCGATCATCTAGGACAGTCCGTGGATACGATACGACGGCGCGTTGGGCTGGGAGCGCGGACACGTCCTCGTAAAATAAACCCGGGGGATCGGAGAAGGGTCCAGAAGGGCAGGAGGGGGAGGAGAGTCGTGAATTCTTGAGCTACCAAGGCGAGTACCCAATAACAGATGGTACGCTCATAATAGCAGCCCGTAAACACAGAAGTTCCGGCATATTGTAAAGCAGAATCCTCAGAATATGTAGAATAGCAGTGACGAAGAACGACCCCGGTCACTTGAAAACCGTACGCAGAACGGAGAGATTCCCTCGACCAAGAGAGATTGATATGGGGAAAAATAGTAACATTCCCAGCGAGGAACGTAACGAAACCT